>Ga0307513_10006907_pt1 | contig 14775 bp, 20 predicted proteins | sample 15_EM_MG_FD_202174 | JGI IMG/M metagenome (GOLD analysis project Ga0307513, IMG submission 202174) | Populus trichocarpa ectomycorrhiza microbial communities from riparian zone in the Pacific Northwest, United States - 15_EM | ecosystem: Host-associated > Plants > Roots > Unclassified | place... | reverse complement strand
GCTGTCTGTCTACATACTCATTCGCTGACCCTCGACAGTATCGGCTGGGAAGAGATAGGTTGAGCAGGAGGAATTTACAGCGCGTCCGAAGACAGTGCGACGATACGGATCTATGAAAAGATAAAGAATTGTTATGGCATAATGGATCTTTAGAGTTGATGAGCAAACCTGCATGGGGCTCCATATGCCTCGGTTATCAGTGTATTGGCAAAGCGGATTTGTGAGAGGGGGCGGTCACGTACGATTTCGAAACGGTGGTAGGAGATATGGATATATAGTCCATCGCTGTCCTCCACACTCCGGATCCCTAACGGCGTGCCTTGGTTAAAGTTAGATGGCGGATGGATGTGGCTGGAGAGTCCACGCTTCGGAGTAAACCCTATAACCGCCGCCGTCTGTACAATATCGTGGTTCCCTCGCCCTCCGTCTCCTTGCTCAACCCACTGTTTCCTCACGTGGGTACACCCTGCGGATGGGTCGGAAGGTTCTCAGTGAATAGGGGCTCAATTGTTGAATGTACGTGCTTAAAGGTTATCACACGTAGGTGGGTCACGTCAATGGAGGTCGGGAGTGGGAGACTATCTCTGGCCTTCGCGAATGGCAATGGAGCATGTGGATGGGCGTGGAATACATACTGAATCGGTGTGTATTTGCAGATCTACAATCTGGAGCATCGTGGTTTGGAAAGTCGCCTTACGTCCGCCGACGGGAGCGCGGCTTGTGTGCAGCCTGCACCGTCCAACGGAAAGCATCGGACTTCCTTTTCGAGGTTCTCTTCGTCCAAGCGAGCCTCGAGGCGGGCAAGAACGGGCATGAGCCCCCGACCTGTTCGGCGCAACATGCAATGAGTAATTTTCCGTGAGATGCTTTATGTTATCGCAATTCCACAGATTATTGACCGGAGGCCCACGCTGGGCAATAATCGTTACTCCGCCGATTACTATGAGATGAACAACATGCGCCAAGGTCAGGTTAGCCTTCGCTTAATTCCGATGATGCGATATAGATGTGAAGGGGAGATCGTAATGATGTAAGTCCAAGCGGTAATCTCAGGATCCAGAAAGACGGCCTAATCGAAAAAGGCTGACACTCTCGAATCGTGGGTACACCCAGGTACTGAGTGCTGCTTTATGTAAAGAGCTATCCACTTAACATGGTCTGTGCACCACTGTGGGCCTACTGTGGCTGAAGCGGTTTGGCAGCCCTTTGTGCACCGAGCTTGGGGATCTCCCGATTCGGAGGCCCGATCGCAGCAACAAATTCTCGTACCCAGGACACTCGGCGGAGTTAAGACGGCTACAGCCATACTGGTCCGTCGGAACGGATCCGAAACTCTAGATCGTATCTCGGTTCCGAATGCTTTCATCCCGGACAGATCCGAAGGTTCCTGGATGTCATCCGAATGCCTCACGAAATTTCTACGTTTGCAAATGTTTGCGGCAATGGTGTTCAATTTGGTAGCGAGCGGATTTAGTATCATTGCCTCAGTCTGCTATATGAAGCAAGTCAAAGAACCTCATAAGCGCCGATCTCCGCCGTCGGTCACTAGGAATCTGTCGACCCTCCAGGAAGGTAATCCGGTTTGATAGCATGGTATTTTCTAACTTCACGGAACCAGAGCTGTATTATATTGACTTGGGCTTTTCAGCCCACTGGTGAGAATGGAACGACGCCACAACTTCAAGGCTCTATAGAGGCCGAAGATGGCGTGGGTAATTAGAGAAGATGACTGATCAGAAGCCGCATATTACCACGATGGCCACCGCCGCAATCGGTTGGGATTTACGTCCTATACAGGTAGTCATAGGTCCCCATAGGATCGGCAGATCTACCCGATTCTACGTCAACGGTTGAGGTGTTGTTCTGGGCACGTAAATTGCAATTACAGCCGCTGCCTGGGTTCTGTGGTGGTGATAGTTTCCAAGATAGGCACAAAGCCGATTTATTCGAGAGAGAATCTCTCTACTGGTGGCGTTTCATGTCACCAGTCTCATATAACACATTCACTATCAGTGATCCCTCGCACCTTACACGTCTCCGATCACGAGACACGCGTTTCCCGCTTCCCGACTATTTTGAAAGCGCGAACCGAAAGGAATAAAAGTACTCGGGACAGTCAATGTGGCCGAGACGCGCTGGTGTCTTTCTTCAGTTTTCCCACATCGATCATCGGGTTCTCAAGATCCAGCATTCACTGCCTCGAACAGCACTATTACAGCAACGAGTATATTGTCGAATGGTATCGCTGCCATATCCAGTCTGTAAGTGTATTATCAGGCAACGAAATCGGGAATAGTAAATGCTAATCACTCATGCATCGCAGGGGAGACGAAGAAACTACGGTAGCAGTTGTGGTGCTTGTACAGCTATCATTTGTGCTTTCAGGAACAGCGAGGAAGCAATCAGTCTCGTGATGTGGCCGAGCCATTTGCAAGGGGCATCAAATTGCTCAAAGAATTGAGGCTAAAGATCAACACAATCCTCTTCGATGAATGAACGGCTGTCGTTGATGAAAACGACGACCTGCAGGCCTCCATTAGTCTTCAAGTATCCGACAGAGAGCCCTATCTTGCCACCATATTTATGGAAGGAGGCTCCAAAAGAGTTGTAGTAATGTGGCCTTTTGCCTGCGCTGCCCTCTGTTAGTGCAGTAGACGAATAGATAGTCAAGGAGACACCCAAGGCTGCTAGTGAAGCAAAAATGCCAGGTGAAACTCAAGTCACGATATCCGAGATTGATACACGAATGCGTGTGAACCAGCATTATTTCCTCTTTTTGGTCCTTCGAGCAGCGCTTCCACACCTCGCGGAATTCAAAAGACGGGAGGTGAACTAATCTTGCCCTCACAGGATCCGGCCATCGCGGTGTCCGCTGGCTTTCAGGATGCCTGGTTGCAGAGGCTGTGCTAGAGAGCCGGAGGGAGAGGCTTGCGAGCTGATTTACAAGCTAGGAGTGGTGTAAAGAACCAAGAAGTCGCCTTTGGGTTCTAGGACGGTGTACCTGATATGCTGATGTGCCCTAGATGATGCACTGGGCGAACTAAATGGAGGCTGATTGGCTCGCAGCGCATCAAGTGGATAATCCTACCTAACCCTAGCAGAATGGGAAAGAACGGAATATCGCTTAGACGCCGACCGGAACGGTTGTCGGGTGATGGCCCGACGCTTGGACCCGACCTTGCCGAAGCCGCGCGATGACCAGCGCTGATGCCGTCCAAGTTCCTCCAGAGTCGACCCCGACCTCCTCCGCAAAACTTGATGTGACTCCTCCAGAGAACAAGTCAGAAGGCAAGCCGAACAAACCACTCAACCGCGTTCCACGTGAGTCCTCCGTAGTAGGCAAGTTAATGATCTCCATCGCTTAACACCGGCTTATAGGTGCCTGTGTAAGTGCCATCACCGCGATCTGGTTCTTCTTTCGAGGTCTCATCGCCCAGGCGCGGCCTCGTAGAATGCCTGTCGGAAACAGAAAATGCGCTGCGAAATTGGTCCAGATGCGAACCCACCCTGCAAACGTTGTAAGCATTCAGGTATCGAGTGCCAATTCGAAAAACCTCAGCGAGAAGCGAATCTCAGCGCGGAGGCTGGCGAGTAAGTTACTGGTCTGGGATATTAGTCGAAGGATCTAATCCCTCGTAAAGGCGCTTGCGAACGCTTGAGGGTGACGTCCGCGTCCTTCGGCAAGACAATGAGGCACTCCGGGCTGAGACCCGAGAAATCCTTCACGTCGTTCGACAGCTCCAGTACCAGCTCAATAACCCCGCGCTCGATAGGAGTCCCTATCCCCAATCTCATGGTCGTGAGAGAGCCTCGTCGTTTGAACAGAGGCGCCCGCCTGGACCACTTCCTGGTTATCACCAAGGCCACCGGAATACGTTGCCACCCTTGTCGACAAAGAACTCTTTTGAATTCAGTCCGCATAATCCCAATCCTTCTCCGTATTCCCCTCACGGACCGCCCCAATCCACCTATGGACGGCCACTTGGACTGCCTTCTATGCATCCGACACATCCCCAACCATTGTCATCTGTCAGATCCACCAGTGGATCAATGTCGACCTCGCTTCCTCCCATTCGTACCAACTCGACCGAACATGGGTTGTACCCACCCCCTCCGCCCTCAAACGTCATGTATTCAAGTAGTTCCCGTGAATTCCCACCCCCTGAGGATACTCCGGAGGATGAGGTCAATGAATTGCCGGCGGCGGGTCTCGAAGAACCATTGAAAGCGATTCGGAAATTGGGGGCTCAGCAACCAGATGTGAGCAGCACATTTGTGACTTTTGAAGTGTTCAGAGTTTAAGATGTCACTTCCAGGGATCACCCATGCCACGGGCCCGCGCGAGGTCCCTTACCCCTTCCCGCGGCGGGCAGGACCGGAAGCGGCGTAAATTGTCGCATGGAGTCGCTCCAAGTGTCAAGCATGAGTTCCCAGACGGTATGAATTGTTATTTCACACATTGTCATGGGGCTGAATAAGCTTCCAGTGGTGACAAAGGGGATGATATCAGAAACAGAAGCACGAGACTTGTTTACAATGTATGCCCCTTTACTTATCACAGGCCTGTGATTGTCCCTGACACTCCAGTAGCTTTTACACAGGCTGCTCGACCTTCCTCTCAGTCTTCGATGCCAGAGTTGATACATTCGAAGCGTTGCACACAAAGTCGCCATTCTCTGTCAACGCTATTTTGATGGTTGCATCACAGGTTCGCGACGGAGGAGGTGAGACTGCGTTTGAGGTGATACGTTTCTCTTACATTTGCTGTGCTAGGACCCGTAAGCGAAATGACTCGCTCCTTGATCAACGAAGTGCGCCACATCTGCGCCCAAACTCTCTTTGCGCCTGTATCTAGTTTTGATGCCGTGCGTGCGGTTGGTAAGTTAATTCTGGCAACGGACTGACTGGATTCTGATCGGTTGCCCAGTGCTGCTCGCGGGTTGGTCTCCTAATGGCTGGTTGACTTGTGGACATGCTGTGCGAATGGCCCTGGAGATTGGTCTTGACCAGTCTTGGCCCAAGCTGGTTCGACTCATCCGTGAGGGAAAGGCGGCGGATAACGAGGAGCAACATGAGCTCATCGTTTCTTCGAGAACATGGTTTTGTCTCTACCTCTTCGAGCATCAGTACGTCCCTGGACATTCGTTGGATCTACTTACCAATTGCGATTCTTTAGGATGTCCTATGGTAATGGACGCCCTGCTATCTTAAAGGAAGATGACAACGTAAGGTACTCGCACGAGTTGCTTGCCCATCCTTTAAGTATCGAGGACGACGCAAGGTTGGCGTCGACTGTCGAACTTATGATCCTTCGAGAACGGGGACACCAGGCCTGGCAGAACGTCACAATTCCAGGTGACCGCAGTTTCTCAGACGAGCAGCATACCGTCCTTCAAAACACGATCGATGACTTTAGGTACACCCATCTGCACTTCATAATCGACATAGGCAATCTGATTCATAATGCAGGAAGTGGTATGCGACGTGGGACCATCTCTTTGCTCAGCGCTATGATGGGAAAATGTTCTATCGGACGTCGCTCCAGATTCAACAGCTGTTTGCGGAAATGTTTCATCTCGCTGTGGCTTTGCGTACGATCGTTGGCCCATCCGATGTGGAACGCATGCCCTTGATTCAAAAGCGTGTAGCGGCGGAGGCAATCCAAGCTGCTAGACAAGGTCTCAACTGCTGCCTGCGGTCAAATAGCTACCGGGAAGGTCTGAAATATGGTATACGGACCCTTTCTGCGTAAATGAGATCGAAGACTCACCATGTTTTCCAGCGGTACAATACACTCATATTGTAGCAACGTTCGCCGCCAGCTTCTTGATACGATTGGCTAGGCTGTTGTAAGTGAAATACTTTGGTTTTCTTATTGCAACTCACCCGTTGCAGCCCTCAAGAGACCGCGGCCACAGGTGGTGCACAGCAAATCTACGAGCAGGTGGAAGAACTGGCGAGTCTCTTATCTACCAGTAAGTCTCTGTTACGTCAGATTGTTTCGATCGCAAACATCTCTTGCAGTTCCAGCCACCCGTTATGCTAAGACGCTTCGTTTGCTACTTGACTCTCGCAAGAAACGCCTTCCATCCATGGTTCCTCTGGAGTTTCGCCCTTCCATGGCTGGGGCGCACATGCTACCCCACTCGCAACCACCACAACCCGTTGGCGCCTATCATCCGGGTGGCCCGATGTCCAATGCTCGTCTGGATGGAGCTGAGGCACCTGCACCCACGGGAGCTCCGCTCATTCCGCCTATCGTTCCCAGCCATGGACCCGTACAAAGTATTCATCACGGCCACCCGCACACCGCGGGGCCTCCCCCTGGTCAAGGGTATCCCGGTCAACCTCTGCCGCGCACCCTCGGTGGCATCCTGAACGCTACGACTTCATATCATTCGGCGCTGACTGCTGGACCCTCGTATACCCCTCCCAACGAAGGGATGATGAATGTCGACTCGCAGTCTGGACAGGAAGCCCCTCCTGGCTGGTATGACCCGCTTAATGGCAACTTTGGTTTGGAGTCATTCATCCTGCCGTACGAAAATCTCGGTGTTCCCCAAATCTTCTGATACCATGTTGGATCAAAATACCCTTCCATTCTACATTCCCCTGTTTTCGCGCTGTGCGTCGACAATACCTCGTCATCTCAAACTTTGTATCAGGATTCTTGCTCTCTCACAGCCTCTCGCCAGTTCGAATGGCTAACATATACTCCTTGGTGTTAGGTTGCCATATCATGCTTCCACTGTTGTACTTTACGCTGTAACATTAGTACCAGAAAAAGTCACTGTTGTCATCGAAACACGCATGAAGGCCAATTTCATTAGCCACCATCTACTAATGTCCATAATGTTAGACTGTGGCAAGGATACAATAGGCAGGAAAGTAGACACTGAGGTACTGAAACAGAAGAAATGGCACTACTAACATAGCGTCCATCAGTTCAAAAGAGTGTACGGATATAAAACACGATGGCCATCAAGTCCTGATTTGTCCGCGAGGCAAGATGCACGCCCGACTAATGACTGTCAAGGGTCCAGGAATCAAGAGCAACAGTGCTTGGGGTGGTGAAACTACTGAAGTTGTCCCACTGGGGATTGAACAAGACTTGGATGGTGTTGGTACCAGCAGGAACATTGAACGCAAGTACTGTGACACCAGGGTTAGGTTGGTCAGGTGCTTGTCCAGTCTGGAGCTGCGGGGCGTTGGCGGTGCGAACGGGGTCGAGTTTCTGGAAAGCGACGCCAGAAGGAGCGTTCAGGATCTGCACCTTCAGTGTCTTGCCTCCGAGCTCGAGGGTCGCATTGGCACCGTCGACGGTGACCGTAGCATTGGTGTGCATTCGCCAGGAAACAGTGGACTGAACGTTAGTGATCTCGTCTTGGAGCAGGACCTGGCGTCTGCCGTTAAAGAAGCGGATACCTCGCTTGATGGTCCTGGGAAGGCAGTCAGCCCCAACAAGCAGCGAATTCGGGTCAATGCACGTACACCCCGTATGCAGAGGTAAGATCAGCCACAAAGTAAGCAGTTGACTTCTGAGGAATATCCAAGACAGTACTTGACCCTTGCTGAGTACCAGAACTCTGCCACTTGATCGTTGGAGCCGCCGTGACAAGCTGGTTTGCACCATTGACATTGAGAGTATTCTGGCCCTCAGTCATCTTCCTGTACCAGGCCCAGCGAGTGCTATTTTGGTCTTCGCTGTTGAAATAGCCGGCACCCAGGTAGTCCGCGGACCCAAGTTCACCAGCCCAGCGCTGCCCCATGGCATCGAGAACAAAGTCACCACAGTCGAGGTCACCGTGTGTTTGATGATTTGTAAGCTTGGATGCCTTCATAGCGATGTACATGCCGTCGTTGTCGGTCCAGCTTGTGCGGAAGGACGCCCAGTTGGACTCGGGGTCATCGAAGACGTGATCAAGGGCAAGATCCGTCCAGAAGGCACCAGAAACACTATCAAGTAGGATATTTGAGTATGTCGCGACTACAAGGACAGGTGTTGCTCGAACTTACGTGGGATCATACCAGAACATCGACCAAGGCTCCGCAGCATCGAATCTATCACGCTGGAAGAGCGTATACATGGGTGTATTGTACACATTGCCATAAAAGAGAAGCGAGTTGGCCGTGCTCGAAAACTTATTCGGGCCGTGGTCGCCGTAGTTGAAGAGGCTGGTCATACCGGTGGCGTAGATATGGTATATGGACGTTAAATTGTAGCTAGGGTTGTTGTTTAACATGCCGAAGTCTCCGCCGCCAGTCGCCGTCATGAGTGCAGATGTTGCTTCGGCGTGTCCGGTCGTTCCGACTAAACCAAATGAGGTTTCAAAATTTGCAAGGAGAGCAAAAGACAAAACTCACAATACCAATAATTGGCTGTCTCTGTCCAACTGCCATCCTTCGTTGTAGCGTTAACACAGTTGATGGCAGCATTGGCGGCAGCCGCCTCGAGAAGCGGGCGCGCAGTACCGCTAGTATCATCACCGAGGATAGCAAGCGACCCAAGGATCATACCACCGTTCGACACACAGTTCCAGTTGCCATTGACGGTCTTCCACCAGCCAAATGTAGTCGAATCAGTGGTAAGCGCTTGGAGCCCACGGCTCAGACCATTATTGATGAGGGACCACATGATCTGCTCCTTTTGTTGAGGCGACCAGATGTCGTACATCCAGTCATAAGCGATGGCGAATGCGGCGGTGAGTTCTGCGGTGTCCAGAAAGTGCGGGGTGTTCCATCGGTCAGCTGCATCGCCCCAAGGCACGGTGCCGTTGCCAGCAGCATTCTGACGAATGGTAAGATCATAATTGTTCGGGTGAAGGCACAGACATACCTGTAACTCTTGCCAGAGACGGTCTACCCACTGAGTGTCGTTAGTCCTGCGGTAAGCATACGAAAAGTGCTTGACACGCAGTTTGACTTCACGAGCAGGGTCTAGGATACCGGAAGCAGCTGGGCCACCGTCAAAGATGTGCACGACGAGCGGAAGGCTCGCATAATAGCTAGCGTTCTTCATAATGATTTCGTCCCAACCCTTAAGATAGGGGTCCTGCTTGATGAGGTCTGGAAGAGCATCCCACTTGTACTTGGGGGCAAGAAGACGGGGGCGGGTAGGGCGGAGGTTGTCGAAGGATGGGTTGGTCTGGACGAAATCGTCGGTGGGCCACTTGAGGGTGGCATCTTTGGCGGGAATGAAGGTTGGATCACCAAAAGCAGCGGAATTGGTCTTAAGATGATGTCAGTAGTCTAATTTCATAACTACCAGGCACAGAAACGAAACGTGTCCCGAGGTGGTCAAGTGGCCCCTTGCCAAGAGCGGACCATACTGCCTCAAGGTGCACTTACCGTAGAGGGGTATACAGGCTGGAAGTACTCGTCGGTTGCAGTCGCAAAGCGGCCCAGTTCTGCGCGGATGCTCGACTGGGCATTGGCTTCCGAAGAGGCAGCGGCGTCTTGGCTTGCTGCGCGGGTAGAGTCCTGTTTGTTAGCTGCTCTCGAGCCAAAAACACCCGCGAGGACGGCGACAATGACAACGAGGATGAAGACAGGGACGCCTATCTTGATCCATTTATTGACTTTTGACTTCTTCTGGGTCGTGTACTGGTTGAAGCCTAGGTCAGATTTTTCAGACATTATAGATTAAGAAGCGCGGTTGGGTCCAAGAAGGGCTGACCGTTGTTGATTTGGTTGTAATGGACGTCACTGAGCGGCCGCTGGGCCGAGTCGTACGAAGGTCTCATCGCGTCTCGGTTTCTCTTAACGTGTTCGTTGCGTTCTTGCTGTTCAAGCGGGCTGGGTATGACTGGTGGAATGCTAACAGGACGGAAGGAAGGCGGCGACGGTGGGTGGGTGTGTTAGACGAAAAAATGGAGTAATATAGGCGATTTCGACGACGTACTCGACAGCGACGACAAGGGTATGAGGGCGTGGTGGAAGGCAACTGTTACGGCCAGGAGAGGAGAGGAGCCAAACTTAGCACTTGAGGCTTGAGGGTCTCCTTCTGCGCTGTCTCCTTGCCTCGGCAATCAGATGTCCTACATTGAACAATAACACTCCTTCTATCTTCCCTATCTTAAGCCCAGTGTATTCTGCAACTGTTTAATTATAGACCTCCAAGGCGGATTGGAATTTCCGACAACCCGACCACCTCTTAAACGGCCACTGCACCTACCACACCCACCAGTACCTATACGACCCTTCACCCCAGAAGGAGCTTCCACCTCCTCCTGAGGGAAGCCCCAGCTCCAGCTCCAAACGGCCGCAGGTCCCATTGGAACAGAATCAAAGGTCGAGCCGTATCAATGCGCCGTTGTAGGCTTATGTGAAATCGTGTTCTATTCCCAAGTTTCGCGTGTCATAGCGGGCCATACACGCCAATGCCGGCTGGTCATTCAAACTGCTGGCTTTGCAACCTTGCACTCGACTAAACCACTCGAAGCATACGCTGTAACCCCCTTGTCTTTACAGGATATCAAGGGGGCAAGCCCACCCCAAGTCCCAAAGAGATCCCCACCGTTTGGGCTTCCTTTCGTCATATCTGACTCCAATGGCGATCTCGATATTTCCAGGTAAATCTACCCAAAAATCATCTTCGGTCAAGAATGGTGCGTGAGGCCTGTTGTCGGTGCGCGATGTCGACCTCTGATATTCTAATCATTAGTCATTCCCTTTCCAAGCGTCGGCGAACCCGAAATTGTCGAAAAACCAGGGTTGAGGACTCCATGCGTGGTTGGTGACGAGACCAAGAGTTCCCTTACTCGTCCGGTTACACGCCCAGGCTTCCGCAAATCACTCGACAAAAGTTCGGGCGTTTCCCCTTTGCACAAACCCGTACTGATGACTCCACGCGTGCAGTAACAAACGTCTTTCAAAGAAAGAAAAAGCCTTCCGAGTCCAGACCACGTGTGTATTCATTTAGTCGACGATTTCAGGTTGGGCTAACTCGGTGCCACCTTATATCAGCCCAAATATCCTTACCGCGACCTTTGACACCCACACTTCCACCATTCTCGATCCCTTCTCTCGTGCGGTTGATTAGCCGCACCATGACCGAGCCATCCATCCTGCACTCCATTCGTCGGCACCTTCCACCTCTCCCAGCATGCCCAAAAGACTGGGATATTTCCTCTCCAATCCGCCTACAGATGCTCTCCCCTACCGTCATTCTCTTCGCGCAAGTCTGGGCTCTGAAGGAAAATCATCCTGTTCCGGATACATTCTTCGGCGCCCTCCAAGCGTTATATCAGTATCTCGATGCGATAGATAAATTCATTCAAACGGCCCATCCCCTCGATGCAAAGACGGTGTTTAGTTACCTCCCACCGCCAGTCAAGCTGCACGCACGTCGGACGGGGTTTATCACCAGGCATTTGGAGTATCTACGCAGGCGTGTGGGCATCGCTCGCGCTCTTAAAGAGGACTTCCGCACGAGGATGCGGGAATCGGGTGTCGAGCGGACACGGGAATGGATCATTCAGAAGCGAAGGAATGAAGCCACCAAAGCACGACGTAGGATGGAGAAATTCTATGGTCATAGAATGCCAAGGAACTTGTACGGTGCAGTGCAAGATCGCAATTGTTGCATCGTGGCTCGATCTCGTGCAAATCTGGACGAATGGGAATGGTGGCACGGTCGGACTAGGGCACTAGAAGAGTGGGTGGAATGTAATACCCGGCTTGACACCAAGTGTGCGTGTCTCTTGTAAATGACTTTCTTCTTCAGCTGATTGATTTGGCTGCAGCTGTGCCACGGGGTACTGGCCCCCGTTTCAAATCACCTCTACATCACGTAGAGACTCTCTAGTTCACGTTGGTCGCTATTTGTACCTCAGGTTTGTGCTTGCCGCGTTTCTGGTAGGATTGCAGTCTTCCGAACCATCGAGACTTGCATTATCGCGCCGTATATTTGTACATATAAATTGATCCGAGCCAGGCGGATTACCAAAGCGTGAAACCCTGCTACTTGGGATTCCAACCGACAAAGAGAAACGGCAAAAGGCGTGGATATCGCTGGGCTATTCAATACCCGTTGACGAGGTGGTTTCGCTTGCTTCATCATGGTTCGCTTCTCCCTCCAATGCTGGGGTAGGCGCTGCCGCCTCATGAACGGGGTTCCACGTCCTCAAGACATTGCCATCTTTTACTACCTCCTTCAACCTCTTCAATCCACCCTTGCCCTCCTTCCCGATTGCGATCTTCTCCAAGGCAGCAACCACATCCCTCTCTGCGTCCTTTTCCATGTCCTTCGGTATTAAGTCAGCGACAGCGCCTTTCTTCTCTAGATAGGTATTCAGCTTATCGCTTTCTGGTCTAGTATGTGGTGGTTCCGAGATTTTGTCTTCGAGTGTTGTCCAATTGTCGAGGTGCTGCTGGAGCATTTGGCGCTTGGTAGGTCTACCGACCTTCCCTTTGGACTTTGGAGTACCTGCAGGAATAATGGCGGCCTTAGGGTCGTCGACCAGTATTGAGTGCGGGAGGGCGATCGGATTGTGTGGGTTAGTCAAAGAGTGAGGAAGAACATGGAAGGAATCCGATTCGAGGAGAGATTTGAGGATGTAGATCACATATGGTCGGAGGGTGTCTGGTATGTCTGGACGTTCTGGAAGCGAGAGCCAGTGTTGCAATTCGTCTACATTCGAGGTCAGCATCATCCTCGATAAATTTAAAGAGACTCACCAATGGGGATCGGGATACGAGAGACTGTATGAAGCTTGTCCTTGCTGTGCAATTGGGAGGTATAGAATAGGTAGACGCCGAAGAGCGCCCCAACAGCATTTGGGACCATCTGAGAATCAGTAATATGCTCTGTGGACATTGTTGGCAAAATAGGGCAGAGTATTGTGATCAGAATGCCCTACCAGCAAATAACCGAAACATAGTTTTGATGTACGTATCCCGTGTAGGGGCTTCTGTGATAAGGATGTGCGCAAAGTGCCATCCCTGTCTTATCCAGAGTTCTTTGAAAGTTGTAAATGGTTGAGAAGAGAGGTAGACGGCGGTGCCAAACTCTGAAAGCAATTTCACCAGGTCCTCCCTGGCGCCGCTTATGAATACTGCAGAAGCGAAGTAAAGAGGTTGTAGACAACTTGGTGCACCACGTGCAGAGAAGGTGGGAATGAGCGACATCAAAATATCGAGATGTGGGCGAGCCTAGGCTATTCCCTGCAAACGCACCCGCTAGAAGCTGTGGTCAAGGGTCGACTCGGGGACCAGAGCCGCTAATCTGGCTTGCCTTGTTGTTCACAAGACTTAATCTGCAAGCTTCTGGGCGTTAATACCAGGGGATGTGTCAGGACTGTCCATTTGTCCTTTGCGTATTCACCAGCAGGCTTGCTGGTATACTTCGAGCTCCAGCGGTAGTGCCTTCCTTTTTGGATCCCGAATCCCTCGAAGCACTCGGCCACCAGAGTGTACCAGCCCCTGGATGGCTTACAACCCTAACTGCGGCCCTAGTCATGACGTCATAGGCTGACGCCGGAAAACGTCTCTATAAGCCTTCGTGGATGACGGCCAGAAGCCACAATGATGACCTAAGTACAAGCAAGGGAGTAAATCATCATATCCCCTCCATCTAAATACCCAAACTCAAATAACGGAGATTGTAAAACGAACGGACGCATCAGCACAGAATCTCTAGTACATGAATTGACGCAGTTCTACCTATACGTCGTACTTCTCGTCATGAGGATCCTCGTCAGTGTGGTGATGGAGCCCAGCAGGAGGTGGCGAGTGCAATGGAGGGACTTCCTGTTTGGATGAGCGGCTGTCAGTCTCTTTTGCATCTTTGGTATGAGTGGGAAGCGCAGCGGGAGTGTCATCTTCAGGCAGCCAAAATTTCTTGTCTCCGCTTGCGAGCCTTCGCATCCACACAGGTGCAAATCCACCAGCTGGTTTATGCCATGTCTCACGATGCTCAAAGTCTTTCGGCACGAGGCGGTTGTTGGAAATCTTAGCAACGAGGAGGGGGAGGCCCTTCAGGATGACCATCGCAAGGATACCCGTGATGAGGCCATACGCAATATTAAACGTGACTAGAGTGAACCCAAATCAGGCTCGCTCGTCAAAGCACGCCAGGAGTGGTTGAGACGTACAGGGAATCAGGATGATAGTCAAGAAGCAAGGAAGAGCATCTCCCTATCAGATTATGTCAACACTGATAACTAGCTACAAGGGTAAGAGACACACCATATAGGACCAGTTAATATCCAGAACGTTCTTGATCATGAGAGAGCCAGAAATGACCAAGGCGCCACCTGTTGAATATATATGCTGTGTCAGCTTCAAGCTCCCTCCGGAGGGATACTATGTACCAGTAGCCCACGAAGGTATACTTGCGAAAATCGGCGCGAAAAAGACGGAAATAAAGAACGCTATTCCCGTGACCATGCCCGCGATGCCGGTCTTCGCACCATCGGCAATACCGGTCGATGATTCGATGTATGCAGTGACAGGAGATGTTCCAAGGAGAGCGCCAATTGAAATGCAGAATGCATCGACGCAGTAGGCAATCGACGACTTCTCGAAATCACCCGTGGTATCATCCATGACACCGGCGAAACGGGCCATGGAGTAAAGGGTACCGGTAGTATCTGTGATCAAAGGGAGGTCAGTAACGTACTAAATGCTCCAGAGTCGCACTTACCCATAATATCAACGTAGAGAAAGGTAATGAGCGCCAGCCAAATCTTGCCTTTTCCATAGTTATATTCCAATGCATTGCCGATATGGTTGACAGGCCTAAACGTTACAACCTTCCTAAAGAAATCGAAGTTG
>Ga0307513_10006906_pt1 | contig 14776 bp, 10 predicted proteins | sample 15_EM_MG_FD_202174 | JGI IMG/M metagenome (GOLD analysis project Ga0307513, IMG submission 202174) | Populus trichocarpa ectomycorrhiza microbial communities from riparian zone in the Pacific Northwest, United States - 15_EM | ecosystem: Host-associated > Plants > Roots > Unclassified | place... | reverse complement strand
GCAAGATTCGCGCCATATCCGATCACTTCATCCATGATGAAAGTCGGAAATACCAAGGGTGAATAATACCCTATATGTAACCAAACATTTCAAAATCGACGCCACATGGCGACAAAAGGACTCAGGCCGTGGATTCATCCTCGGCCACGGCCAGGCCGCCCACGTGTCACGCATCTCCTTCAAGCCACGCGGCTTCAAAATCCTTGGCCGACACGGGACGGCCATAGTGGTAGCCCTGGCCGAAATGGCAGCCATGGGTTTGCAGGAAAAGCGCCTGGGCTTCGGTCTCTATCCCCTCTGCCACTACGTCGAGCGACAGGCTGCGGCCCATGGAGATCATGGCTTTGACAAGTTCCGTGCTGTCGCGGTCCAGCGTGACATCGCGGGTAAAGGAGCGGTCGATCTTGAGCACGTTGATGGGAAAGCGCTTGAGATAACCCAAGGCCGAGTAACCGGTGCCGAAGTCATCGATCGCGATGCTGATGCCCAGCTCGCGAAGCGTCAGCAAGGTGGCACGCACGTCTTCGTTGTCGTCCAGCAGCAGACTCTCGGTGATTTCAAGCTCCAGCCAGCGCGGGGAGCACCCCGTCACGGAAAGCACGCTGCGCACGGTGGTCGCCAGGTCGTTCTCAAGGAACTGGCGCGACGACAGATTCACCGCAACCTTCAGCTCCGGCCCACCCTGTTCGTTCCAGCGTTGCGCCATCAGGCAGGCCTTGGTCAACACCCACACGCCGATGCCAACAATCAGGCCCGAGTCTTCGGCGATGCCGATGAACTTGTCCGGCAACACGAGTCCCAGCGTGGGGTGGTGCCACCGCAGCAACGCCTCCGCCCCCACCAGCCGGCCGCTGGCCAGGTCGATTTTGGGCTGGTAGTAGAGCGCCAGTTCGTCCTTTGGTTCGGCATGGTGCAGGGCGACTTCCAGCGCGGCCCGCTCTTTTGACTTGGCGGTCAGAGCGGGGCTGTAGTAGCGAAAGTTGGCCCGTCCCCGGGCCTTGGCGTCGTACAACGCGGCATCGGCGTACTGGAGCAGGCTGTCGGCACTATGGCCATCGAAGGGATAGACTGAAATACCGATGCTGGCGGAGACAAACAGATCCAGCGTGTCGATCCGAAAGGGACGGGCCAGCGTATCCAGAATCCTGCGTGCGGCCCGGGTCAGGTCTGCAACATCCCGGACATTCGGAAAGACCATGGCGAATTCGTCACCACCCAGACGCGCCACCATATCGTTGCCGTGCACCAGCCCCGTCAAACGCCGCGCCGCCTCACGCAGCAGGCCATCTCCGATGCGGTGCCCATGTGTGTCATTGATCTCCTTGAAGCGATCCAGGTCCAACACCAGCAGGCCCAGTATCTGCCCCTCTTGGGCAGCGTCGAACAAGGCTTGCTGCAGGCGTTCACCCAGCAGAGTCCGGTTGGGCAGCTCGGTAACGGGGTCGCGGTAAGCGATCTCCGGCAAGCACGATTCAACGGACATGAACTCACTGATGTCCTGGGTCGTCCCCATCAGGCGCACGGCCTGGCCATCCGGCCCGTATTCCGCCTGGACACGGGTGTGCAGATGCAGCAGGCCACGGCTCGTCTGGGCACGGTAGGTATAGCTCAGCTTCTCGTCCTTGCGCTGCAGGGCGCTGTCCACCATGGCGCGGATCCGGTCGTGGTCCTCCTTGAGTGCCAGGGACAACATCTCGTGAAAGCTGGGCCTCCAGTCGGAGGGCTGGCTGAAGATGCGGCACACCCCCTCCGACATGCCGGACTGCTGGCGTGCGCAGTCCCATTGCCAGTGGCCAATCTGCGCCAACGCCTCGAGTTGCTGCCAACTGCAAGCTGGCAAGCACGACCCGGGTTCGGGGGGCAACTGAACGTGGCAAGGGTCCATGTGTTACGGCCCCAAGGAGGCGAGCACGGCAATGCCCAACAGCGCGAAGCCAGCAAGAAAGCCCATTTTTTGGGCTTTTTGAGCAACAGTGAGCTTCATCGAGACTCTTTCAGGAGACCGAGCGGGAAGCTTGATATCTCTGCGCTCTTGCGATGCCCAAACTCATTTCCATGCTCCTTTTCTTAAACTTCAAAACCACCGAAGAAAGGCACTTTCCAGGTTCGGTTTTTTTGGCGCGCCCCAGCTTCGCAGAAGACGGCTTGACTACACATCAGGCCAGGATGATTTGAAAGTGGGGAAACTCATGCGCCCAGGTAGGATCCGTCTCCACCGGGTAGGAATCGACCGACTCGCGGATCTTGGGGTGTGCCGCCCGACCGGGGGGTGAAAAAAACCAACGAGAGTACTAGTCCGTCAACTTCTGGTTGATGGCGTAGCGCACCAGGTCGATGTTGCTGCACCAGCCCATTTTTTCCATCAACCGAGTTTTGTGGGTGGAGACGGTTTTATTGCTGATGGAGAGCTGCTCGGCAATGTCATTCACACCATACCCCTTGGCAAACAACACGAAAACCTGGAGTTCGCGGTCCGTCAGGGATTCATGCAGGCGGTCTTGCTTGGCGGGTGTAAGCGACTCAAAGGCCAGGGTTTCGGCCAGGGAAGGGTCCAGGTAGCGCCCCCCCGCCGCCGTCTTGCGGATGGCGGTGAGCAGGACGTCCGAGCTGATGTCCTTGGTCAGATAGCCCGCGGCGCCAGCGGCAATGGCACGCTTGGCAATTTGCGGTTCGTTATGCATGGACAACACCAGGATCGGCGGGGGGTTTTCCATGGACAGGATGCGCGTGATGAGATCCGGTCCGGCAATGCCGGGCATGGTCATGTCAAGCAGGACCAAATCAAACTGGCCTCGATGCAGGGCTTCGAGTACCTGGGTGCCGTTGATGGCCTCGGCGACGACGACGATGTCGGTCGTGATGGAAAAGAGCTTCGCGAACCCTTCACGCACCAGGGCATGGTCATCAGCTAGAAGAAGTCGGATGGGGGGCATCGTAAGGCGCGGATAAGACTACAGTGGTAGCGAGAATGTCACGCTTCAGTCCCGCCCACCATCAGGGAGGACTGAGTTGCGGGTGAGGATATCGCGCCACGATGTAGGAATATCCCGACGGCTCAGAAGACTGGATAGGTCGAGAGCTGCGTCGCCAGCACGAAGTGTGTCCACTCGTGCAGATGGCGCCAGGCCGGACGGCAGCGGGCATCGCTCGAAGCGGCCTGCAGGCAGGCGTTGAGCATCGGGTCGACCTCATCGTTGACGGTACCCACGCCCAGGAAGGTGCCCGCCTTGGCCACCAGGGTTTCGAAGGTATGGGCGAACGGCACCACCTCATTGGGATAACGCGGCAACCGCTTCGCCTGCATCACGCCTTTGCGGGTAAAGACCATGTCGTTGGAGCGGAACTGGGGCCCCGCCACATACATTCCGGTTTGCGGATGCATGACCATGGTCGTCAACTGCTGGTCAACCTGGTAGAAAAAATTCCAGGGCGCTTGCGGGCCCAGAATCCGCCGCTCGAACTCTTCGGACCGCCATTGCGCGTCTGCCGGCGTCGGCGCAGGCGACGACCAGACGATCAGCTTGAACGGGCCGCCCTTGGAGCGCGCAATGCAGCTCTCGCCTTCGCGCTGGAGTTCGCTGCCCGCGGGCACCAGTGAAGTAGCGCCGCTGGCCTCATGCACCCACACGTCGAACATCAGTTGGCTGATCGCCGCTGGCGTCTCACGCGACAGGTTGAGGATGTGGCGCAGGCGTGGCTGATCGTCCGCGCCGCGCGACAAATCATCAAAACCCCGGCGGCCCGTGTTGACGAACTCAAGCCCGCCGCAAGTCAGGCGCCTGCCGGACTTGCGCGCGGTGGCCAACTGGTCCAGTTCGACCGAGGTGTAAAAAGTGCCGGCGACGCGCAGCGAACGGTCCACAGGTTCGTTCGATACCACCAGCGTCTTGACCCATTCGATCGGCCAACCCCAGCTGGCCGCAGCCGCCCCTGCCTTCAGCCCGCCAGCGATCACGCCGATGACCTCCCCCATCGCATTCACGATCGGCCCACCGGACATGCCGGGCTGCAGGGCCACGTTGAAGCGCAGTACCTCACGGTCGGTGGCGATCGGGCTGACGCGGCGCAGTTCCTCGTCCGCGTCGGGCGGCAAGATGTCGCGAAGCCGCGCGGAGCCGGTGGAAAACCGGACCTCCTGGTCGCCCGCCGTGGGCACGCCGTGGGCATAACCAAAGCCGGCATAGGTGCTGCCCCGGGGCGCCGGCGCCGAGGCGATCTGCAGCACCGGCACATCGGGCGGATCGGCCACCTCCAGCAGGCCCAGGTCGCCCGCCGAAAAAACCCGCACGAGCCTGGCCGGCTTCAGTTTGCCGCCGGACGCGTGCACGGCCTCGTACGACACCACGATGTTGCTGCAGCCCCCCACCACATGATGGGCGGTGACCACCCGCCCGGCCTTCTCGATCAGGAAGCCGCTGCCAGAACGCCGCGTGCCGTCCGCACAGCCGCCAGCGGTCACCTGCACGAGGGAGCGCAGCACCTGTTTGCGCATCTCGAAGCTTGGCGCCTGCGCCACCGAGGTTTGTGGCACGGCCGACCACAACAGCAGAGCGACGCCGCACCAGGTGGTGAAAGCGGTGATGCGGCACTTGCGCGGTGTCAGGCGGCGCATAGGAACAACGGGCTCACGCGAGCCGCGGAAGACTGTTCATCAACCGTGAGCTTCTTCAGGCCTTGCGCGACCGCGCGTGCGTTGTCGTCCCCCGTGCCCATGAAGGCGATGACCTCGGCTGCACCTGCGCCACCCGCAATCATGCGCCGCAGCGCCGCGCAAAAATCGGGAGAGGACGCGAACAACACCGGTTGGCGCGACAGCAGCACCTGCTGCGCCACTTCACCCCCTTTGCCTGCGCCTGTGGCACCGGCCGGCAGCAGCCCGAAACGGATGAAGCGCAGCATGTCGTTTTGCTGTGCCGGGTCATGGATGCCGATCTCGGCCAAGGCCGCGCGCTGGCTCGCCACCGAAGGCCCGAGGAACTGCGAGGTGCGCAGATAGATGCCCAAGGGGCACGCCAGGGCAGCGACGAGCCCGAAGGCCGCAAGACGGTAGGCGGCACTTCTGGACATCGGATTCGGCAGCTTTTCCGAAAGCCCGAACACCCCGGCCAGCAAGGCCACCAGGCCCGCGACCAGCGCGTTGACGACCGGGGACGCCGACAGCCCGATGACCAGGCCCAGCAGCAGCCCCAGGGCGCCGCCGGCCAGGCCATCGACCAGGCCCGCGCGGCGGTCGCGGGCCACTGACTTTGCAGGAGGCGCACTGTCGGGCATCGACTTCTCCCAGTTGGGCGCAGTCTACTCCCGGGCGGGCGTGGGCAGCACAAGTTTCGTTGAGCTTCAATGCCCGTGGATGCGCAAGCCCAGCAGCAACAGCACCGCCAGCGCCAACACCAGGGCAATGCCCTGCCAGAACGCCACCGGATGGCGCTCCACGAGCGGCGGCGCCCGCATGCGCTGGAACTGGGGCCCGGGCGAACGCAGGTCTTGAATGAACTCGGACACGGCTTCCTGGCGCTTCGCCGGATGCGGGTGCAGGGCTTTTTGCAGCACGCCGTCGAGCCAGGCCGGCAGCTCGGGCCGCAGATGGCGCAGCGGAACATAACGCAGCCGCTTCAAGTCGGCGGGCGACTGCAGGCGCGGGACCTGCAAGCCATAGGGTAGCCGCGCGCTCAGCATCTGGTAGGCCAGCACGGCCAGCGCAAACAGATCGGAGCGCGCACTGCCCCCGCTCCCCACGAAGTACTCCGGTGCGGTGTACTGCAGCGTGCCGGCGATGGCGTCGGCCCGGGCACCGGGCGTGCCTTCGGCGAGGCCGGCCACGTGTGTCGATGCAAAGTCGATGATCCTCACCGTGCCGGTGCGGTCGATCATCACGTTGTCGGGCCGCAGGTCCTGGTGCAGCATTTCCTTGCCATGGAAGGCCTGCAACCCCCTGGCCACCTGCTCGACGATGCCGCGCACGGTGTCCAGGTCCGGGCTGGGGTGGTCGGTCATCCACTGCGTGAGCGTCTGCCCGTCCACGAATTCCATCGCCACGTACACGTGCCGGCGCGGACGGTCACACAAAATCGGCTTGAGCACATGCGGGCTGTGCACGCGGCGGGCCACCCATTCCTCAAGCAGGAAACCGTCGAGGTAGTCCGGGTCGGCGCCCAGGTCGACCGATGGCGTCTTCAGCACCACCTGCAGCCCGGTCTGTTCGTCGACCGCCAGATGCACATGGCTGCGCGAACTGGCATGGAGCTCACGCACGATGGTGTAGCCCTCGAAGCTCATCCGCGGCGACAGCGGTGGCGGCAGCGCGAGTCCGTCCCGCTGCAACTGCATGTTCCGCGGGTTCCCTTCGGGCAAGGCGTCGATGCGCAGCAACTGCACCGTCATGTCGTCGCTTCCACCACGCGCCTGGGCAATCGACACCAGCGCACTGGCGGCGGCATCGAAGTTGTCGGCGTCATCGGAGCAGAGCGCGAGGGCTTCATGCACGGCAGCGGCATCGAAGTGCAGGTACGCACCGTCGGTGGCCAGAACATAGATCTCGCCGACCTCGGCGGGAATGCAGCGGTAGTCGATCTCGACGTTGGGCCCGGCCCCCAGCGCACGGCCGAGGAAGGACTCAAGGGACGAGAGGTACACACGGTGGTCTTCGGTCAACTGCTCCAGCGACTGCGCGTGCAGGCGGTAGATGCGCGTGTCGCCCACGTGCAGCAGATGCAGCTCGCGGCCCTTCAGGACCAGGGCGCTGAAGGTGCAGACGTAGCCGCGGTCCTTGTCGAAGCGCGCCTGGCTGCGCATGGTCTGCGCGTGCAGCCAGGCGTTGGTCGCGCCCAGCACACGTTGCGCCGAGCGGCGCACCGACCAGGCGTCGGAAGTGGCGTAGTAGTCGTCCAGAAAGCCGCACACCGCGGCGGCACTGGCTTCCTGGCTCACGGCACTGGAGCCGATGCCATCGGCCTGCGCGACCACGATGCCCTTGCTGCTGCGCAGTGGCTCCAGGGGCAGCATCGCACCATGGAAGTCCTGGTTGACGCCCTTGATTCCGGCGCGCGAATGCTGGCCCAGCGTAACCCGCAAGGCACTGGTCAAGATGCCCCTTCCAGGAACACCGCAGAACTGGCTTTGCCAGGCTGCTGGTGTTGCCCCCTGCAAGGGGGTTGGTGAAAGATGCGCAGCATCTGCAGCCTGGGGGTGTTACCCAATCACGCGTTTCGGCGCGGTCTTGTAGTGCGTGGAGTACAGCGTCGCGCCGACGAAGGTCAGGCCGCCCACCAGGTTGCCCAGCACGGTGGGGAGCTCGTTCCAGATGAAGTAGTCCATCAGCGTGAACTTGCCGCCGAGCATCAGCCCGGTGGGGAACAGGAACATGTTGACGATCGAGTGTTCGAAGCCCATGTAGAAGAAGATCATCACCGGCATCCACATGCCGATGGCCTTGCCCGAAACCGTGGTGGACATCATGGCCGCGACCACGCCGGTGGAGACCATCCAGTTGCACATGACGCCTCGGATGAACAGGGTGAGCATGCCGGCGGCGCCGTGCGCGGCATAACCCAGGGTGCGGCCTTCGCCGATATGGCCCAGCTTCTCACCAACGGCATTGGGAGCCTCGCTGAAGCCGAAGGTGAAGATGATGGCCATGAACACCGCCACCGTGAGCGCACCGGCGAAGTTGCCGACGAACACCAGGCTCCAGTTGCGCAGCACGCCGGCCCAGGTGGCGCCGGGGCGCTTGTCGAACACGGCCAGCGGCACCAAGGTGAAGACGCCGGTCAGCAAATCAAAACCCATCAGGTACAGCATGATGAAGCCCACCGGGAACAGCATCGCTCCCACCAAGGCGTTGCCGGAATTGACCGTGACGGTCACCGCGAACGCAGCGGCCAGCGCGAGGATGGCGCCGGCCATGTAGGAACGGATCAGCGTGTCGCGGGTGGACATCAGCAGCTTCGATTCACCGGCGTCGACCATCTTGGTGACGAACTCGGCAGGGGCGAGGTAGGCCATTTAACTTCCTTTGATACTTTGATACGGGGGAACTGAAGGACGCGTTCCGAACGCAGGTTCGGAAACGCAAAAAACGAAAACGGCGTCCGCTGTGTCACCCGTCATGGGGTGGCACAAGGGACGCCGTTATCCTTGGATGCACGATTTCAACACCTGCGGAAATCCGCTGGCACCGTTCACCAAACCGTCTTCAGCTTGATGGTGTGATCGCGTGCAAGTTTCATGCCGCTGAGTTTGTATGGGAACCTGCTCGCCAGGCCGCTGCCGTGCAGCAAAGCAGCGCACAACACAAGGGTCAAGCCTCGGTCTGGTGCACCAGGGCCTCGAAATGGTTCAGCGCACGGACTTGTCGCCCGGCTCAGCGAGCTTGGCGAAGGCGAAGTCCGGCAGCGACAGCGTGGCTTCGGCCACATCCAGCAACCGGCGGTTCTGGTCCATCGACGTCTTCTGCAGCATGCGGAACGCAACTTCTTCGTTGATGCCCAGCCGGGCCATCAACATGCCCTTCGCCCGCTCGATCACCTTGCGCTCGTTGAGCGCGCGGCGGGCCGCGTCGAGCTCGGCCTCCATACCGGCCATGCGGGCCGACTGGGCCTGCAGCAAGTCGAGCAGCGAAGCCGATTCCCCGCCGCCCGGGCTGTTGATTCGCTCTTGAACGGCCTCGGGTGCGGTGGCCATGTCGAAGAAACGGTCCACCGCATGGGTGCGCTGAGGCGGGTTGTCGCGCAGGCGGCGCAGCAGGCCTTTGGAATCCTGCAAGTCCTGCTGTGCCTCAAGGATGCGCGCCGCGCAGTCTTCGCGCAGCCGCTTCACCAGTTCGACCTGCAGCAGCCAGAGTTCGTTCATGCGCTCGGTGCAGACGTTAAACCAGGTGTCGCTGAGATTGCTGTCGAGCGCGACACCGGGCCGGGCTGTGCACAGCGTGCGCCGCAGCCGCTCCAGCTTGGCCACACCCGGCACGAGTTGCTGTTGCTCCCAGCGGGTGCGCAGCGCCGGATCGGCAAACTCGGCGAACACGCGCAGGCTGCGCTCCTGCGCGTCGATCAGGTGAATCACACGCTGCTGGTGCGCCTCGCTGCCCTGGCCCGAGGCATAGAGCAGCGCACCCACCGCCCGCTCCTGGCCGGCCTCTTCCTCGGCCTGCACCAGATGCAGGAAGGCGACCAGCAGGCGCGACACGCTCGGCAGCCCGGCGGCATCGGCCACATGAAAAACCAGTTCAATCAAGCCGGCAATCAAGTGGCTGAATGCGGCCACGGAGTCGTGGGCGCTCATGGCCTGGCGCTCGATCTGGCTGCGCAGCGCCTCCAGCGCGTCCAGCCCCAGCAGCGCCCAGGCCATCAGCGACAAGGTCTTGGCCGTGGCGCCCTGCGCGTGTTCGAGGTCGGCCGCGAACGCCTCACGCAGCCGCGCCTCTACCGGCCGGGCTTCTTCAATGAGCGTGCGGCGCGTGTCGGCAAAGCGTTGCCCCTTCGACGCCAGATAGATGCTCGAAGCACCGCGTTCACGCTGCAGGGCCTGGATCAACTGCCCGATCACGTCCACCAGATGGGCCCGGCTGGCGAGCTGGTGCACGGCGTCGATCTCCAGCTGCTTGGCCCGCAGCACGAGTGTCGAGACGGACAGGGGCGCGGCCGGGTCGGGCATGCTCAAGCTCCAGGGAGAAAGCGAAGATGAAGGCGAAGGAGCTTGAAGCTTATCAGGCCAATGCCACGTGCACCCGGCCGCCAGCGACACGCACGCCGTGGGCGCGCACCGACTGCTCGGGCGCCTCCAGACATTCGCCAGTGTGCAGGTCGAAGTGGTTCTTGTACAGCGGCGAGGCGACGACGATGCGGTCCCCGAGGTTGCCGAGCAGGCCGCGCGACAACACGCTGGCGCCCGATTTGGGGTCGACATTGTCGATCGCGAAGAAGCGGTCGGTGCCGATGCGGAAGACCGCGACATGGCGGCTTTCCACCAGCGCACACACCCCGGTGCTGGGCAGGATGTCGTCGACCGCGCAGATGTCGGTCCAGACGGCTGGAATAGTCACTTCGATGCTCATGCTGTCACTCCTTTGGCAGGCTTGCGTTCCTCGGCACGGGCCGGCCGGATCTGGCCGCGCTCTTCCACGAAGATCACGTGTTCGTCGGCCTTGTCGCTGTTGACGAAGGAGCGGAAACGCTTGCGGGTTTCGGGGTCGTTGACCGCGGTCTTCCATTCGCACTGGTAGGTGTCGGCCACGTGCTGCATCTGGCCTTCCAGTTCCGCGCACAGGCCCAGGCTGTCCTTGACCAGCACGTCCTTCAGGTAGTCGAGGCCACCTTCGAGGTTCTCGCGCCAGGTGCTGGTGCGTTGCAGCCGGTCGGCGGTGCGCACGTAGAACATCAGTACACGATCGATCATGCGGACCAGCTCTTCTTTCGTGAGGTCGGAGGCGAACAGTTCGGCGTGGCGCGGCTTCATGCCACCGTTGCCACACACGTAGAGGTTCCAGCCCTTTTCGGTAGCGATCACGCCGATGTCCTTGCCCTGGGCCTCGGCGCATTCCCGCGTGCATCCGGACACGCCGAACTTGATCTTGTGCGGCGAGCGCAGGCCCTTGTAGCGGTTCTCCAGTTCGACAGCGAGCCCCACGCTGTCGCCCACGCCGTAGCGGCACCAGGTCGAGCCAACGCAGCTCTTCACCGTGCGCAGCGACTTGCCGTACGCATGGCCGGACTCGAAGCCGGCGGCGATCAGTTCCTCCCAGATCGGCGGCAGCTGTTCCACACGCGCGCCGAACAGGTCCACCCGCTGGCCGCCGGTGATCTTGGTGTACAGGCCGTATTTTTTGGCGACCTGGCCGACGGCGATCAGGCCTTCGGGCGTGACCTCGCCGCCCGGCATGCGCGGCACCACGGAGTAGGAACCGTCCTTCTGGATGTTGCCCAGGTAATAGTCGTTGCTGTCCTGCAGGCCGGCGAGGTCCTTCTTGAGCACGAACTCGTTCCAGTTTGACGCGAAGACGCTGGCCGCCACGGGTTTGCAGATGTCGCAGCCCAGGCCCTTGCCGTGCCTGGCCAGCAGTTCGTCGAAGCTCTTGATGTTGCCGACGCGCACCAGGTGGTAGATCTCCTGGCGCGAGTAGGCGAAGTGCTCGCAGACGTGGTTGTTGACCGCCATGCCGCGGCGCGACATCTCCACCTTCATCACCTGGGTGACCAGCGGCACGCAGCCGCCGCAGGTGGCGCCGGCCTTGGTACAGGCCTTCATCTCGGCAATGGTGCAGGCGCCCTCGCCCACCGCCGCGCAGATGGCGCCCTTGGTCACGTTGTTGCACGAGCAGATCTGGGCCGTATCGGGCAAGGCATCGACGCCGAGGCCGGGCTTGGCCTTGCCGTCGCTCGAAGGAAAAATCAGGAACTCGGGATCGGCGGGCAGCGTGATGCCGTTCAGGGCCATCTGCAGCAGCGTGCCGTACTCGGTCGCGTCGCCGATCAGCACCGCGCCGAGCAGTTGCTTGCCGTCTTCGCTGATGACGATCTTCTTGTAGACCTGGCGCCGCTCGTCGACGTACTGGCAGGCACGGCTCTTCGGCGTGCGGCCATGGGCGTCGCCGATGCTGGCCACGTCCACCCCCATCAGCTTGAGCTTGGTGCTCATGTCCGCACCGACGAAGGCGGCGTCGGCGTCACCGGCGATGTGGCGCGCGGCCACCCGGGCCATGTCATAACCCGGTGCGACCAGGCCGAAGGTCTGCTCGTTCCAGGAAGCACATTCGCCAATGGCGTAAACGTCGTGGTCGCTGGTGCGGCAGGCGCTGTCGATCACCACCCCGCCGCGCGGGCCAACCGCCAGCACACATTGGCGCGCCAGTTCATCGCGTGGACGGATGCCGGCGGAGAACACGATCATGTCGGTCTCGAGGTGGGTGCCGTCGGCGAACACCATGCGGTGGCGGGCGCGGGCGCCGTCGGTGATCTCCGTCGTGCTGCGACCGGTATGCACGTGCAGACCGAGTTCCTCGATCTTGGCCCGCAGCACACGGCCGCCGCCTTCGTCGACCTGCACCGCCATCAGCCGGGGCGCGAACTCGACCACATGGGTCTCGAGCCCCATGTCGCGCAGGGCCTTGGCGCATTCGAGGCCGAGCAGGCCGCCGCCGACCACCACACCGGTCTTGGACTTGGCGCCCGAGGCCTTCATCGCCACCAGATCCTCGATGGTCCGATAAACAAAGCAGTGCGCACGGTCACGCCCCGGCAGCGGTGGCACGAAAGGGTTGGAGCCGGTGGCCAGCACCAGCTTGTCGTAGGACAGCACCTCGCCGTCGGCCGTGGTCACGGTGTGGGCACGGCGGTCCACCGAAGCGGCACGTGCGGCCAGCCGCAGCGAGAAACCCGTGCGCTCGAAAAAGCCGGGCTCAACCAGAGAAAGGTCTTCCGCCGCCTTGCCGCTGAAGAACTCGGACAGGTGCACGCGGTCATAGGCCGCACGCGGCTCCTCGCACAACACCGTCACTTCGACATTCGACAGGCCGGTTTCGGCCAGGCTTTCGAGAAATTTATGACCGACCATGCCATGGCCGACAACGATGATTTTCATGCTGATCCTGCAAGGACCCGTAGGCGGCGCGAGGGGAATCGAGTGCAGGAGATCGTGCCTTCGGCCCTTCGCGGGCAGCCGACACAACGCACCCTCCGCGGAACCACGGGTGTGGGTTGGAACAACCGAACGGTGGGCATGGCCAGCAGGCCGATGCGCGTTCGGGGGGCGCCATCATTAGCGGAGGAGTACAACAGTCCGCGGCAGCTTTACCGGCGGACAAACGACATCAAGCAAACTTCGTGCCGCCTTTCTGGGGGCGCGACGGCTTGATTGCCATCCATGAAGAGGCCATGCACGCCATCTCGGTGCACGCCATCACCAACTTAGGGCACCCAGACACGTGCCGAGTCCCACCCGAGTTCCGTCACAGGGCGTTTGATGCCCTGTTTAGAAAGTCGTCCAGTCTTCCTCATTGGAGCCAGCCACCGGCGCCTTCAGCTTGGCCACCGCGGTGCCGGCCAGCTTGCCCGGCGGCTTGAGAGCCGCCGTGGCAGGCGAAGGCTTGTGCGCAATACGGGCCTTGGCTGCGGCCGGTGCCGGTGTGCGCGGGGCGATGGCCTTGGAGGCCGCCTGCCGCGGTACAGCCGTCCGGTAAGGCGCGGCCATGGCGACCGAGGCTTGTTGTGCGGCACCGCCGCCGAGCTTGAAGATGGAGACGACCTGCACCAGCTCGTGGGACTGGGTGCGCAGGCTGTTCGCGGCAGCAGCCATTTCTTCCACCAGGGCGGCGTTTTGCTGGGTGGCCTGGTCCATCTGGGTCACGGCTTCGCCGACCTGGGCCACGCCCAGGGACTGTTCGCTGCTGGCGGCGCTGATCTCACCCATGATGTCGGTGACACGGCGGATGGCGCTGACGACTTCGGTCATGGTGACGCCGGCCTGGTCGACCTGGGCCGAGCCTTGCGCGACGCGCTCCACGCTGGCATTGATGAGGTTTTTGATTTCCTTGGCGGCATCGGCGGAGCGGCCCGCCAGGCTGCGGACTTCACTGGCAACGACAGCAAAGCCGCGGCCCTGTTCCCCGGCACGGGCAGCCTCGACGGCCGCGTTGAGCGCCAGGATGTTGGTCTGAAAGGCGATGCCGTCAATGACGCTGATGATGTCGGAGATCTTCCTGGAACTGTCGTTGATGCCTTTCATGGTTTGCACGACCTGGTTGACGACTTCGCCGCCCTGGATGGCCACAGTGGAGGCACTCATCGCCAGTTGGTTGGCCTGGCGGGCGTTGTCGGCGTTCTGGCGTACGGTGGAGCTGAGCTCTTCCATGGAGGCCGCGGTTTCTTCCAGGGCGCTGGCCTGGCTTTCGGTGCGGGCGCTGAGGTCGTCGTTGCCCTGGGCGATTTCGGCACTGGCGGTGGCGACGCTTTCCGAGCCGGAGCGTACGTTGGTGACGACACGCACCAGGCTGGTTTGCATGTCTTGCAGGCTGTTGAGCAACTGGCCGACTTCATCGGTGCTGCGGTTGTCGACCTGGGCCGTCAGGTCGCCTTCGGCAACTTGGCGGGCCACCGAGGTGGCTTTCACCAACGGCCTGGTGATGCTGCCCGAGATCAGCCAGGCGCACACCACACTCAGCAGCAGGCTGACGGTGCCCAAGGCGATCATCAGCGCACGGCTGGATTGGTAGTTGGCCTCGATGTCTTTCGCCACCGAGTCGATCTCTTCGCGCTGCTGTTTCACCAGGGTGTCAATCTTCGTCACAAAAAGTCTGGAAGCAGGTATGAACTTTTGTTCCAGTATCTGGTTCGCCTCCTCGGCTTTGTCCGCCTTTTTCAGCGCATAGATTTCGTCGCGGGTAGAGATATAAATCTTGCGCTGTTCGCCAATGGCCGCAAACAAGGATTTTTCCTCGTCTGATCTCATCAAGGCTTCAATCGACTTTTGCAACGCGCCCGACGCCTTGGACGAAGCAGCGGCTTCTTCCACAAAATAACTGGCAAGGCCGGGGTCGGCGCTCTTGGCGATCGCGGTCGTACGGGTAACGCCAGTGCTGATATTGCGTGACCAGTCGTTGACAAGCCGCTCGGTCTGTATGGGACTGGCAACCATGTCGCGGGTGGCTTGCGCCACGGAGGACAAGCGCGCCAGCCCGATGAGGATGCTGACCATCGACATGATCAAAACCAAGGCAAAACCCACACCTAAACGCTTGGCAATGGGCAAATTGAAAATGAAGTTGGGCATGGCGGTCCTGAATGGGAAA
>Ga0307513_10006905_pt1 | contig 14777 bp, 12 predicted proteins | sample 15_EM_MG_FD_202174 | JGI IMG/M metagenome (GOLD analysis project Ga0307513, IMG submission 202174) | Populus trichocarpa ectomycorrhiza microbial communities from riparian zone in the Pacific Northwest, United States - 15_EM | ecosystem: Host-associated > Plants > Roots > Unclassified | place... | reverse complement strand
TCAGCGTGAAGGCGGTGTCGGCGGCGAACGCGCCGACACCGGCGATCACGAGGAAGAGGCGATAGGCGGACATCTCGGGTGCACTGTGCGGTCGCCCCGGCGCAGCGGTCAATCGGTTATCGACTGCCATTGACATCCGTCGCTACCTCCTGACAACGTTGTCACCGGATTTCGACGCCGTTAACGGGAGGTTCCTCGAATGAACCGTCGGCTATTAGGGGCCTCGACCGCGCTGCTCACCTTGCTCGCCCTGGGCCACGCCGGCCCGAGCTCGGCGGCCGGGCCGGAGCCGGTCGATCTCGTGCACTCGTTCGTCGGCACGGAGAATTCCGGCAACACGTTCCCCGGTGCCAGCGCCCCGTTCGGCATGGTCCAGGTCAGCCCCGACACCGGCGGTGGAGGCGGCTACGACTACCGGCAGACCACGATGTACGGCTTCAGCCAGACCCACCTCTCCGGCGTCGGCTGCGGAGTGGCCGGGGAGCTGCCGATCATGCCGACCACGGGCCCGATCACCAGCGTCGACCCGAACGTGTACCGGTCGGCGTACTCGCACTCCGACGAGCAGGCCTCGCCGGGCTACTACAAGGTCGGGCTGTCCACCTACGGCGTCGACGCGGAGCTGACCGCGACCGCGCGCACCGGCTGGCAGCGTTACACGTTCCCGGCCACGAACGCGGCGAACGTCCTGTTCAACACCGGCCGGGCCAACCAGTCCGTGTTCGACTCCGAGATCCACGTGGTCGGCGACCGGACCCTGGAGGGCAAGGTGCACGCCGGCAACTTCTGCGCCGGCAAGGACGATCACACCGTCTACTTCACGGCCTCGTTCGACCGCCCGTTCGCCGCCTTCGGCACCTGGCGGGGCTCGTCGGTGAGCGGCTCGCGGGACGCGGCCGGCACCGGCTCCAACGGCGCCTACGTGACCTTCGACGCCACCGCCGACCACGACGTCGTGCTCAAGGTCGGGCTCTCCTACACGGGCCTGGCCGGCGCCCGGGCCAACCTGGCCGCCGAGACCACCGACTCCTACGACTTCGACGCCACCCGGGCCGCGCTGCGGGCCACCTGGGCGCGGGAGCTGGACCGGATCGAGGTCGGCGGGGGAACGGCCGACCGCACGAGCGCGTTCTACACCGCGCTCTACCACTCGTTGCTGCACCCGAACCTGGCCGGCGACGTCGACGGCCGGTACGTCGGCTTCGATCGCGCGGTGCACGTCGCGGACGGGTACACGCCGTACCAGAACTTCTCGTTGTGGGACACCTATCGGCCGCAGAACCAATTGCTCGAGTTGCTCGCCCCGGACGTGGCCCGCGACGTCGCGCTCTCGGTCGTGGCGATCGGCCGCGACGGCGGGTGGCTGCCCCGCTGGGCGCTGGCGAACTCCGAGACCAACATCATGACCGGCGACCCGGTCACCCCGTTCCTGGTCGAGGCGTGGTCCAAGGGGCTGCTCGCCGGGCACGAGGAGGAGGCGTACGCGCTGCTGGTGAAGAACGCCACGAGCCAGCCGCCGGCCGACTCGCCGTACAACGGGCGCACCGGCGTCGACTACTACAACGATCGCGGCTACATCCCGTCCGGGCTGGTGCTGGGCGCCGACTGCCGGGCCAAGGGCGGCGACAACGACTGCCAGCACCCGGCCTCGGCGACGCTCGAATACTCGGCCGCCGACGCGGCGCTCGCGCTGATGGCCAAGGGGCTGGGCAAGACCGCCGACGCGGCCTTCTTCGCCGGCCGGGGCAAGTGGTACGCCAACCTCTGGGACGCGGCGACCAAGCAGTTCCGGCCGCGCACGGTCGACGGGACGTGGCTGACGCCGTACGACCCGGTCGCCGCCGCCGAGCAGTTCCACGAGGGCGGGGCCTATCAGTACCAGTGGCTGGTGCCGCAGGATCCGGCCGGCCTGGTGTCGCTGATGGGCGGCCGGGCGGCCACCGAGCAGCGGCTGGACGACTTCTTCGCGTACGACAAGCTGCTCACCGACCCGGCCGGCACCGCACGCACCGACTGGATCGCCAGCCCGTACGACTACTACGCCAAGCCGACGTACAACCCGAACAACGAGCCCGACCTGCTGGCGCCGTACATGTACCTCTGGGCCGGCGCCCCGGCGAAGACCGCGACCGTGGTGCGGGCCGCGATGACCCTCTTCACCACCGGCCCCGACGGGATGACCGGCAACGACGACCTCGGCACGATGAGCGCCTGGTACGTCTTCTCGTCGCTCGGCCTTTATCCGACGATGAGCGGCGCCAACTTCCTCGCCGTGTCCAGCCCGCAGTTCCCGACCGCCAAGGTCAAGACCGCCGGGGGCACGCTGACCATCTCGGCGCCGGGCGCGTCCGACGCAAACCGCTACATTCAGCGCGTACGCCTGAATGGCTCGAATCTTGCCAAGACGTGGGTGAACTGGTCCGACATCGCGGCCGGTGGCACGCTGACCCACACGCTCGGCAGCACGGCGTCGAAGTGGGGCACCTCGGTCGCGGCGCAGCCACCGTCGGTCGACCGGGCCGCCGGAGACTCGCGAACCCATGTCGACGCCACGATCCGGCCGACCAGCGCGGCACTGCCGGCCGGCGACACGGCGGCCGCGGTCAAACTCGCCGTGGACATCGTCGCCCAGGCGCCGCACGCCATCGCCCCGCGCGTGACGGCGACAGCACCGGCGGGCTGGCAGGTAAGCGTCTCGCCCAAACTGCTTCCGCTGGTGTCCCGCAGCCTGCCCGTCTCGGCGACGGCCACGGTGACCGTGCGAGCGCCGGCGGGCGTGGCCGTCGGGGCGTACCCGATAGATGTGTCGGTGAGCGCGCCCGGCGCGAACACCGTGCACCGAACGGTCTCGATCGCGGTCGCGACGCCGCTGACCTGTGCCTCGGCGGATGCGTCGTGCGCGGTCGAGTTGGCCGGCGAGCGCAACCTCGACGGCACCGCGACTGTTGCATCGCCGGCCGAGGGCAACTTCGACGGCGGCGGCTGGAGCTACGACGCCGACCTGCTGCCGGCGGCCGGCCCGGTGACCTGGGGCGGCGCGACGTACCAGGCGCCCGACCCGACCGGCACGGCGAAGAACTTCGTCCAGGCACGCGGGCAGTCGCTGCTGCTGCCGGCCGGCGACCACGCGGCGGTCAAGCTGATTGCGACCGCCTACAACGGCCCGGCCACGGCCGGCCTGACCATCGGATACGCGGACGGCACGTCATCGGAGGCGACGATCACGGTGGCCGACTGGTGCGGAACAGCGGCGCCTGGCAGCACAAATGTGCTCGCCATGCCACACCGGATCAAGGCTGGCCAGGGTGTCGACGGCCCGCCGGTGAGTCTGTTCGGCCTGAGCCTGCCGATCGCAGCGGGCAAGCAGATCCGCTCGATCACCCTGCCCAACGACCCGCGCCTGAACGTCTATGCCGTGACCCTGAGCTGACCCGGTACGGCCTCACTCAAAGAGCCAGCCGTAAACCTTTTCGACGTGCAGGCGAAGCACGAGCCGCCCGTCCGCAACCATCGCGCGGCGGTAGTCGTCCCAGTCGGGGTGCTCCTTGCCGCCGATCAGCCGGTACACCTCGATCAGCTCCTCGACCGTGGCATCGCGCTCATCGGCCGAGACCGGTGACAGCTCGGCGGTGCCCTCCACCACGGCATAGCCGGCGCCGTCAGGAGCCGTCACCTTCATGCTGGCCCGCGGGTCACGCCGCAGGTTGTGCACCTTGGCGAGACTACTGCGGGTGGACGCCCGCAGAGTGCGGGTCGCCGGGTCGGCCGTGTAGCTGACATCGGACAGCTGGGGCCGCCCGTCCCGCTTGATGGTGGCAAGCGTGCCGAGGTTGGCCGCCACCACCACATCCCAGAGTTGATCGGACATGAGCCCAGCCTAGGAGGTTGCCGACTCAATCGTTCTGGGCGCGCTGAAGGTACGTCTGCCGGTACTGGTTCAGAATCGGGTCAATGTCCCGCGTCGCGGCGGCCTCAAAAGCCTCGAAGATCTGGCCGTAGAGCCTGATGTCGGCCTTGCCCCGCGAGATGACGATCGTGTTGAACAGGTCGATGATCAGATACGAATCATCCAGCAGGGTGAAGCCATGAAACGGCGGATACGGCCAGCGGGTCCCGTCGGCGATCAGGCTCAGCGTGACGTTCTCCTGACGGGCCACGTCGCGCAGCCGGGACAGTTGCACGGGCATCTCCTCGGCCTCGACGAGCTTGTTCCGCAACAACGTCTCCGGCATGACGAAGTGGAACTGCTTGTGCGGATCCCCGAGAATCTCTTGCCGCCGCATGCGGGCTGAGATGGCCGCCGCGATACCCCGCTGCCCGTTCCTCTCGAAGGCGCTGGGTGCCTCCGTCACGGTGGTGAAGACGGCGCGGGCGTACTCGCTTGTCTGCAGCAGCCCGTTGATGACCGCCGGCTGAAACGACCGGAGGGTGGTCGTGGCGGCTTCCAGTTCGCCGATCTCCCGCTGTAGCCAGACCGGGTCTTTGCGGCCGTGGTCGGTCATCGCGTCGCGCGGGCGCTGGACGAGGGCCAACAGTCGGGCGACCTCGCCGGCGGGGGCGCCAAGCTTCTCGGCGATGCGCCGCACGTCGCCGACGGAAGGCGTCACCGCGCCCGTCTCGATCTTCGAAATCTTGGCCTGGCTCATGCTCAGCCGCCGGCCGAGCTGATGACCCGTCATGCCGGCCTGCTTGCGCAACCGGGCCAACTCGGCGCCAACGGGCTGATCGGGCTCGAGCGACGGCGAACCTGGCAGATCGTCCACCATGTTCGCCGCCTCCTTCAATGCTCGCGCGGCCTGGTCGCAGTCAGTTGGTGTCTCCAGTGATCGTCGCAGGTGTGCTGCCGGCAAGCTGGGCGAGCAACTCGGCGGGAATCTCCACCATCCGTTCGCCGGGCGGGACGCTCACGCCCGCGTCGCCGGGATCGAAGTCGTATCCCTGCACAACCAGCGTGCCGCGGTCGGTGCGATAGACGGTCGGGCAGTCACCCGCACCGCACCACGCGGCAACAACACTCAAGGTGACGGAAGGTGAGGGCACGGATGCCTCATGATCAGCAGAAGTATTATTCTTCACTGGAGACTACTACCAGAAATCAAGCCAGAATCGTGGAATATCCTACGCCGTGCTACCCGAAAGGGCTATCCCGCTGTGTGAGGTGTTCCGATAAAAGGCACTATCAGCAGGAATGATCACTGTACGTTACGGCACCGGTTGACGGGTGTGTGATATTCCTTCATATTCCAGGGTAGGCGCCTAGTTGCCCCTCGGGGCGGCCGTTTCACCCATCGTCCGCGCGGCGGTTGATCACCGACCGTAGGGATTGATCTTTGCGCGACAGTGTCGTCGCTCCCTTATCGGCTTCTCCCGCCGCGATCCGGCGGGCGCCCAGGGTCGGTGATCCCGATGACGCAAGAGATTCCCATCTTCCTTAGCTCGCAGTCGCTTTTCGCCGCAGGCATGTCCATGTCCGAGCGAAGCATCGTCTATCTGCTCGCGTCAGCGCTGTGTGTGTCGTTAGCGGTGCGCCTGCTGAGCAGAGCGCTGGCGCCGATCGGAGCGCTGGTCGAAGCGCTCGCTTCCGCCGCCCTCGCTCTTCTTGTCCTCGGAGTGGCGTTGGCGCTGCTCGCATTGGCGTTCGTCGGGAGTAACTGAGGACCGCCGGGAACGCGCCGACGATCTCGGCGGCTCGGGCAGGCCGCCCCATCAGGGCGGTGGCATCCAATTCGGAGGTGGATCATGCACACACTCGTGATCGTCGCCGGTGTCATGGCGTTTGTGCTCCTGGTGGTCTTGGTGGAGCTGGCCGCCGCACTGCTGCCGCTGGTATTCGTCGTCTTGTGTGTGCCACCTGAGCAGCGCCCGGAACTAGCTCGGCTGTTGGCTGTGGTGGACAGTTCGCCAAAGCTGCGCCTTTGGCGTGCGCTCCGGCTCGCCGCTCTGGCACGCAGGCGGGAGCGGGCCGCGAGCCGCTGAGGGTTGTGGGTGTTGGCTGTCTGCGTCCGCACTCTCGAATAGCGGATGACAGCGGGTTCACCGTCCGTGGATCCTGGCGATTGTGGAAGCAGACGGAGTTCGGCGCCCTGGGCGGCCTGAGGTGGTCCTGATGTGCGGGATGGCCGGCTCGGGTAAGACCACGTATGCCAAGGACCTCGAGGCCAGGGGTTATGCGCGCCTGTCCATCGATGAGGAGATCTGGCGTCGCTTCGGACGCTACGGTGTCGACTATGACCCCGACGAGTACGAGCGGCACACCGAAGTCGCGAGGGAGGCTGTGCGAGAGCGGCTGCTTTCCTTACTTGCCGAGGGCCACGACGTCGTCGTCGACTCCAGCTTCTGGCAGCGGTCAAGACGGCAGGAGTACAAACAGCTGATCGAGCAAGCCGGTGGGCGTTGGCGACTTGTCTACCTTCAGGCCGACCCGGCATTGCTGCGGGAGCGTCTCCACGGACGAGCAGCGCGCTTCGACGCCAACGCCGCGTTCCCGATCACGGAGGGACTGCTGGCTCGCTACCTGGAAAGCTTTGAGCCACCGTCCGGTGAGGGGGAGGAGGTGATCACGCGCACTGGAGCAGTGCCCAGGCGATATCGCGCGGCTGGCTGATGGACGGCCGGTGGTGCTAGCGGATCCGGTTTCCGTGCAGCAGGATCATCGCGGGTCGGCGCAGGACCTCTACGTCCTCGCGGGGATCGCCTTGGTAGGCGACCACGTCGGCGGGCGCTCCCTCTTCGATGCCGGGCAAGCCTAGGTAGCGGCGGGCCTCCCAGGAGCCCGCACCGAGTGCGGCGCCGGGGCCCAGGCCGGCTCGGAGCAGCATGCCGATTTCGGTTGCCACCTGGCCGTGTGGGCCCATTCCGGCGTCCGTGCCGGCCAGGATTCGGACTCCGCGCTCGGCCGCCGCCCGGACGATGTCGCCCTGAGCCGCCAATGCCCGGCGGGTCTGCTCCACGACCGCGTCGTCGGCGCCGAAGGCTTGGACTGCTTCGATGATTCCGTCGGCGATCATCATTGTCGGTACCAGCGCCGCGCCTGTTGCTGCGAGCGATTCCACCTGGTCGGGGCGCATCATGGTGCCGTGCTCGATCGCGTCGAAGCCTGCCGCCAGCACCGCGTCGATCGCGTCGGGGCAGGTTGCGTGGGCCGTGATTTTGCCGCCGGCGGCGTGCACCACGCGGGCCGCCTCGGCCAGGGCGTCGGGCGGGAACGCGGGCGTGATGCCGCCGCCCGGCACGAGGAAGTCGGCGATGATCTTGCACCAGGCGCCCGATGCCGCGATCTCTTCGGCCGCCGCCTCGGGTAGCTGGTCCGGGGTGACCTCGCGGCCCAGCCCCGGGAAGTATCGGCCCGGCGCGGCCAGCAGATGCCCGCCGGTCACGGTCCAGGGCAGGCCGATTTCCGGGCCGACCTCCTGCGAGGCGTAGTCCGGCGAACCCGGCTCGCGCACGGCCAGCACGCCGGCGTCGAGTTGCGCCCGCGCGCTGGCGCGGACCCGCTCGGCCGGCGCGGCCTCGTCGCCGGCGGGGCTGAACAGCGACAGGTGGGCGTGCGCGTCGACCAGGCCGGGCACCAGGTAGCCGCCGTCGAGGACCGTCTGGGCGTCCGGCACCTCGGTGAAGGTGATCCGTCCGTTCACTACGAAGACGTCGCGGACGATCCCGTCCGGCAGCAGGGTTCCGCGTAGGTGCAGGGGGCCGGGCGGCGGCTGGATCATCGGGACTCCCTTGACTGACCTGCGGAACACTGTGCCATCCGGCGGTGCCGGGCAGGAGGAAACCCGCGGATCCTTAAACAATCAGTTGCGCTTGATTTTTTATGGGCCGGACTGTGAGACTGGCTCACATCATGACGGCATCGAACCCGCGACCGCTCGCAGCGCGCCCCGACGTCATCCGGATCGGCAACTGCTCCGGCTTCTACGGCGACCGGTTCTCGGCCATGCGCGAGATGCTCGACGGCGGCGACCTCGACGTGCTGACCGGGGACTATCTGGCCGAGCTGACCATGCTGATCCTCGGCCGGGACCGGGGCCGGGACGCCAGCCTCGGCTATGCCAAGACCTTCCTGCGGCAGATGGAGGAGTGCCTGGCCATGGCGGTCGAGCGGGGCGTCCAGATCGTCGTCAACGCGGGCGGCCTCAACCCGGCCGGCCTCACCGCGAGGCTCCGGGAGCTTGCCGGCAAGATCGGGGTCAAGGCCCGGTTCGCGTACGTCGAAGGCGACGATCTGACCGCTCGAGCAGCGGAGTTGGGCCTCGGCGCGCCCCTGACCGCCAACGCCTATCTCGGCGCCTGGGGGATCGCCCGGTGCCTGAGCGCCGGCGCCGACGTGGTGGTCACCGGACGGGTGACCGACGCCTCGGTGACCGTCGGCCCGGCCGCCGCCCACTTCGGTTGGGGACGCGACGACTACGACCGGCTCGCCGGTGCCGTCGCCGCCGGGCACGTCATCGAGTGCGGGGCCCAGGCGACTGGCGGCAACTATTCGTTCTTCACCGAGATCGCGGATCTGACCCGGCCGGGCTTCCCGATCGCCGAGATCCACCCGGACGGGTCGAGCGTGATCACCAAGCACGCCGGCACCGGCGGCGCGGTCACCGTCGACACCGTGACCGCGCAGCTGGTGTACGAGATCGGCGGCGCCCGCTACGCCGGACCGGACGTGACCACCCGCCTCGACACGCTGGAGCTGGCCCAGGAGGGCGCGGATCGGGTCCGCCTCACCGGGGTGCTCGGCGAGCCCCCGCCGCCGACGCTGAAGGTGTCGCTGAACGCGATCGGCGGCTTCCGCAACGAGATGGCGTTCCTGCTCACCGGGCTGGAGATCGAGGCCAAGGCGGCTTTGGTACGGGCCCAGTTCGCGGCCGGCCTGACCACCAAGCCCGCCGAGCTGACCTGGACCCTGGCGCGGCTGGACCGGCCCGACGCCGAAACCGAGGAACAGGCCAGCGCGATCCTGCGGTGCGTGGCGCGCGACCGGGACCCGGACGTCGTCGGGCGGGCGTTCGCTAACGTGGCCGTCGAGTTGGCGCTGGCCAGCTATCCGGGCTTCGCGCTCAGCTCGGCGCCCGGCCCGGGCTCGGTCTACGGAGTCTTCGCCGCCGGTGCGGTCACCGCCGCCGAGGTGCCGCACGTCGCCGTGCTGCCGGACGGCACCCGGGTGGACATCGCCCCGGCCCCCGAAACCCGAACCCTGGCGGAGGTCGCCGAGCCAGAGCTGCCGCCGGCTTTTGTGCCGAGGTCTACGCGCACAGTTCCGCTTGGCACGATCGCGGGCGCGCGCAGTGGCGACAAGGGCGGCGATGCGAACATCGGCGTCTGGGTCCGTACCGAAGCGCAGTGGTCTTGGTTGGCTCGGGAACTGACCGTCGAGCGGTTGCGGTTGCTGCTGCCCGAGGTCGCCGAGCTGCCGATCACCCGGACCGTGCTGCCGAAGCTGCGCGCCGTGAACTTCGTCGTCGTGGGTCTGCTCGGCCTGGGCGCCGGTTACCAGGCCCGGTTCGATCCGCAAGCCAAGGGCTTGGGCGAATGGTTGCGTTCCCGGCGGATCGCCATACCCGAGGAGCTGCTGGCGGCATGACGGTATTGAAGTCCACTCTGGACACCGGGTCCGTGGCGTTCCAGGAGGCGGCCGTGGCGATGACGGCCAAGCTCGCCGAGCTGGAGGCCGAGCACGCCAAGGCGATCGGCGGCGGCGGGCCGGCGAAACTCCAGCGGCACCGCGACCGGGGCAAGCTCACCCCGCGCGAACGCATCGACCTGCTGGTGGACCCGGACTCGCCGTTCCTCGAGCTGTGCCCGCTCGCCGCCTGGGGCAGCACCTTCCAGGTCGGCGCGTCGGTCGTCGTCGGCATCGGCGTGGTCGAGGGCGTGGAGTGCATGATCATCGCCAACGACCCGACGGTACGCGGCGGCACCAGCAACCCGTGGACCGTGCAGAAGACGTTCCGGGCCAACGACATCGCCCTGAAGAACCGGCTGCCGATGATCTCGCTGGTCGAGTCCGGCGGCGCCGATCTGCCCACCCAGAAGGAAGTCTTCATTCCGGGCGGCCGGTTGTTCCGCGACCTCACCCAGGCCTCGGCCGCCGGCATCCCGACGATCGCGCTGGTCTTCGGCAACTCCACCGCCGGCGGCGCGTACGTCCCCGGCATGTCCGACCACACCGTGATGATCAAAGACCGGTCGAAGGTGTTCCTCGGCGGGCCGCCACTGGTGAAGATGGCCACCGGCGAGGAGTCCGACGACGAGTCGCTCGGTGGGGCGGAGATGCACGCCCGCACCTCGGGGCTGGCCGACTACTTCGCGGTCGACGAGCAGGACGCGATCCGCATCGGCCGCGCGATCGTCAAGCGGCTGAACCGGCGCAAGCCCGGCCCGGTGCCCGATTCCGAGGTGCTGGAGCCGCTCTACGACGCCGGTGACCTGCTCGGCGTCGTGCCCCCGGAGCTGAAGGTCCCGTTCGACCCGCGCGAGGTGATCGCCCGGATCGTCGACGGTTCCGACTTCGACGAGTTCAAGCCGCTGTACGGCTCGAGCCTGGTCACCGGCTGGGCGCAACTGCACGGCTACCCGATCGGCATCCTCGCCAACGCCCGCGGCGTGCTGTTCTCCGCGGAGGCGCAGAAGGCCGCGCAGTTCATCCAACTGGCCAACCGGTCGGACACGCCGCTGTTGTTCCTGCACAACACCACCGGATACATGGTCGGCAAGGAGTACGAGCAGGGCGGCATCATCAAGCACGGCGCGATGATGATCAACGCGGTGGCCAACTCGACGGTGCCGCACCTCTCGGTGCTGATCGGTGCCTCCTACGGCGCCGGCCACTACGGCATGTGCGGGCGCGCCTATGACCCGCGGTTCCTGTTCTCCTGGCCCAGCGCGAAGTCCGCGGTGATGGGCCCGGCCCAGTTGGCCGGGGTGATCTCGATCGTCAACCGCGCCGCGGCGCAGGCCCGGGGCGTGCCCTTCGACGAGGAGGCGGACGCCGGGATGCGCGCGCTGGTCGAGGGACAGATCGAGGCGGAGTCGCTGCCGATGTTCCTGTCCGGGCGGCTCTACGACGACGCGGTGATCGATCCCCGGGACACCCGCACGGTGCTGGGCGCCTGCCTGTCGGCCGTGCACAACGCGCCGGTGCAGGGCACGGCGAACTTCGGCGTCTTTCGAATGTGAGGAGCTGCATGCTGACCTCCGTGCTAGTCGCCAACCGTGGCGAGATCGCCCGCCGCGTGTTCGCCACCTGCCGGCGGATGGGCCTGGCCACGGTCGCCGTGTTCTCGGACGCGGACGCGGACGCCCCGCACGTCCTCGACGCCGACGCCGCGATCCGCCTGCCCGGCGCCCGGGCGTCCGACACCTACCTGCGCGGTGACCTGCTGGTCGAGGCTGCCCGGAGCGCGGGCGCCGACGCCATCCACCCCGGCTACGGCTTCCTGTCCGAGAACGCCGGGTTCGCCGGTGCCGTCCTCGACGCTGGGCTCACGTGGATCGGGCCGCCGGTGAAGGCGATCGAGCTGATGGGCTCCAAAGTGGAGGCCAAGAAGCTGATGGGCGCGGCCGGCGTGCCGGTGCTGGCCGAGCTGGATCCCGCGGCGGTGACCGAGGCCGAGCTGCCGGTGCTGATCAAGGCGTCCGCCGGCGGGGGCGGGCGTGGCATGCGAGTGGTCCGCACACTCGCCGAGTTGCCCGCCGAGCTGGCAGCCGCGCGGCGGGAGGCGTTGTCCGCGTTCGGCGACGCGACGGTGTTCTGCGAGCGCTACCTCGAGACCGGACGGCACATCGAGGTACAGATCATGGCCGACCAGCACGGCACGGTGTGGACGGTCGGCGAGCGGGAGTGCTCCGTGCAGCGCCGGCACCAGAAGGTGATCGAGGAGGCGCCGTCGCCGTTCGTGGAGCGCACGGCGGGGCTGCGGGAGCGGCTGTTCGCGGCGGCACGGCTGGCCGCCGGGGCGATCGGCTACGAGGGCGCCGGCACGGTCGAGTTCCTCGCCGACGAGACGGGCGAGCTGTTCTTCCTCGAGATGAACACCCGGCTGCAGGTCGAGCATCCGGTCACCGAGTGCACAACCGGCCTCGACCTGGTCCGCCTGCAACTGCGGATCGCCCAGGGTGCCGCGCTGCCGGCCGAGCCGCCCGCGGCGCACGGACATTCGATCGAGGCCCGACTGTACGCCGAGGACCCGGCGCAGGACTGGCAGCCGCAGAGCGGGACGGTGCACCGCCTCCGGATCCCGGGCGTGCGTACGGAGTTCGAGCCGCGCACCGAGCCGGGGCTCCGGCTGGACTCGTCCGTGCTGGACGGCTCGCAGGTCGGGGTGCACTACGACCCGATGCTCGCCAAGGTCATCGCCGTCGCGGGCAGCCGCGCGGAGGCCGCCGGGCTGCTGGCGTCGGCGCTGGCCCGGGCCCAGGTGCACGGCCTGGTCACCAACCGCGACCTGCTGGTGCGGGTCCTGCGGCATCCGGCCTTCCTGGCCGGCGACACCGACACCGCGTTCTTCGCCACGCACGGGCTCGACGCGCTGGCCCGCCCGCTGGCCGAGCCCGAGTCCGTAGGCCTCTCGGCGGTTGCCGCGGCCCTCGCCGACGCCGCGCGCAACCGACGCACTGCCGTGACAAACGCCGGACTGCCCAGCGGCTGGCGCAACCTGCCGGCCCAGGCACAGCGCAAGGTGTTCGGCGCCGGTTCGGCAACCGCCGCCGACATCGAGGTCCGGTACCGGTTCACCCGCGACGGCCTGCGCGTCGACGGCCACGACGGGCTCGCCCTCGTCTCCGCGACCCCCGACCTGGTGGTCCTGGACGTGCCGGGCGAGACCGGAGCGGTGCGGCGCCGGTTCGAGGTGACGCGGTACGGCACACTCACCTATGTGGACTCCCCGCTGGGGCCGGTGGCGCTGACCCAGCGGCCGCGCTTCACCGACCCGTCCGAGCAGGTGGCCGCCGGGTCGCTGCTGGCGCCGATGCCGGGCACCGTCGTGCGGGTCGCGGCGCAGGTGGGCGACCGGCTGAGCGCCGGCCGGCCGATCCTGTGGCTGGAGGCGATGAAGATGGAGCACGTGGTCACGGCCCCGGCGGCCGGCGTCCTCACGGCGCTGGACGTCACGGTCGGCCAGTTCGTCGAGATGGGTGCCGTCCTGGCCGTCGTGGTAGATGAGGAGCACAAGTGAGTTTCATTGAGACCGACGTCCAGCGCGACCTGCGGGCATCGGTTGCCCGTCTCGCGGCCCGCTACAACCACCTCGAGTACGTGCTGCCCAAGGCACGCGCGGGGGAGCCGCTGACCGAGTTGTGGCAGGAGGCGGGCAAGCTCGGCTACCTCGGCGTGAACCTGCCCGAGGAGTACGGCGGCGGCGGGGCGGGCATCTACGAGCTGGCCCTGGTGCAGGAGGAACTGTCCGCCGAGGGCGCCGGAATGCTGCTGACGGTGGTCTCGCCGGCGATCTGCGGCACGGTCATCGCGAAGTACGGCACCGACGAGCAGAAGCAGCACTGGCTGCCGGGCCTGGCGGACGGCTCGAAGATCATGGCGTTCGCGATCACCGAGCCGGACGCGGGATCGAACTCGCACCAGATCACCACGACGGCCCGCCGGGACGGCGACACCTGGCTCCTGACCGGCCGCAAGGTCTTCATCTCCGGCGTGGACCGGGCCGACGCGGTGCTGGTCGTGGCGCGTACCGCCGATCACCGCACCGGCCGGCTGCGGCCCGCGCTGTTCGTCGTGCCCACCGCCGCGGAGAACTTCGTCGCCCAGCGGATGGAGATGGACATCATCGCGCCGGAGCACCAGTTCGCGCTCTTCCTCGACGACGTCCGGCTGAGCGCCGACGCGCTGGTCGGACGCGAAGACGCGGCCCTGGCCCAGCTGTTCGCGGGCTTGAACCCCGAGCGGATCCTGGGCGCCGCGACGGCCGTCGGCCTCGGCCGGTACGCATTGGCGCAGGCTGTCGCGTACGCGAAGACCCGCCAGGTTTTTCAAAGCCCGATCGGCGCGCACCAGGGCATCGCGCATCCGCTGGCGCAGATCAAGATCGAGCTGGAACTGGCCCGGCTGATGCTGCAGAAGGCCGCGGTGCTCTACGACAGCGGCGACGACGCGGGCGCCGCCGAGGCCGCGAACATGGCCAAGTACGCCGCGGCCGAGGTCAGCAACCGGGCCCTGGACCAGGCCATCCAGACGCTCGGCGGGGCGGGCCTGACCCGGGACTACGGTCTGGCGGCGATGCTGGCCATGGCCCGGGTCGCGCGGATCGCCCCGGTCAGCCGGGAGATGGTCCTCAACTTCGTCGCCGAGCACAGCCTCGGGCTGCCCAAGTCCTACTGAGGCTCGAGCGTGACCACCCGGGAACCGAAGCAGGACCGCAGCCGTGTCACCCGGCAACGACTCCTGGAATCCGCCATGGAGTGCCTGGTCGTGCACGGCTGGACGGCGACCACCATGACCGTGGTCGCCGAGCACGCCGGCGTCTCCCGGGGCGCGGCGCAGCACCACTTTCCGACCCGCGAGGATCTGATCACCGTGGCGCTGGAGTTCATGTTCGACGGCCGGATGGCCCGGATCCGGGACGCCGGCGACCTGCCGGACGGGCCGGGCCGCACCGAGGCGGTGGTGGTGCGGATCGTCGAGTACTTCACGGATCCGCTGTTCAAGGCGGCGCTGCAGGTGTGGACGGCGGCGGCGGCCGACGAGTCGCTCAAGCAGCGGATCACGCCGCTGGAGACGAGATTCGGCCGGACCGTGCACCAGGTCACCGTCGGGCTGCTCGGGGTCG
>Ga0307513_10006903_pt1 | contig 14781 bp, 25 predicted proteins | sample 15_EM_MG_FD_202174 | JGI IMG/M metagenome (GOLD analysis project Ga0307513, IMG submission 202174) | Populus trichocarpa ectomycorrhiza microbial communities from riparian zone in the Pacific Northwest, United States - 15_EM | ecosystem: Host-associated > Plants > Roots > Unclassified | place... | reverse complement strand
GCTGCCAGTTGTCCGGCGCTTGTCATCCCCCAGGCTGCCGGACACTCCGGCAGGTCATCGGTCATCCTGAGGTCTGCCGGCGCTTGTCATCACCCTCGGCAATTGCCGTTGCCGGAGTGGTCGTGCGGCTACAGTATTAGCCGGCTGCTTGCAGACTTGTCGGGCGATCATCTTTATCCCGGTTTACCGACATTGAATATTGAATGTTTAACCCGAGCTCTCCGCACAACGTTCGTTATGGTCTGGGTGCCAACTGAGCTTCCTCCTTCTTAATGGCCCCGGCAGAATTGTCAAGCAACACTGTCTGCAACCCAGAGGTAGTGCTCTGTGCCGTGTGATGATCTCCATACCGTGAGAGATCTTCCCGCGCGTCGCGGAGTCGGATCCAGGATCCAAACTCCCCTCCATCCCGACGACGTGGCCCCGGAGAAACCTCGAATGTGAGTACGTCCTCACCGAACACGGGCACCCTGCAAAGGTACACGTCTGATCCTTACGCAGGCGTCGAGTAGCGTGTCGGAAGTCAAGGTCACCAAGGTCCGCGCCTGCCACGGGAAAAACGGGATATGACGCAAACTCTTCATTCCAACTGAAGCGCCACCAGCTCCTGGTGCGCCTGTAATTCTCAACGATTGGTTACGTCGACAGGGTCAAGGCCCAGGGACACCCACGCGCCGCCTCACTCACCTACTGGCGTTTATCGACCACTGCACAATCTTACCCTCTCCAACTCACCATCGCGCTCACTACTCTCGCCAGTCCTACCTCAGACCACGAGAACCCCACTGGCTCCCATGTCACCGATGTCAACGACGCTGGCAACGTCGGCGAACCTGACGACACGCTCCAAATGCGCTCAATGAAGGAAGCGTTGTATGTGAAAGCCCGGACCGCGTTTGGATAACCATTACCAGGCGCGGGGTCAATTCGTCAGAGGTTGTGGGTATAAGTACTGCCAGGAACCACCGAGTTTTCCATAGCCAATTGAACGTCCCCCAGACTGCTGTGATGCGACGGAAGGCTTCGATGCCGCATCGCTACAAGCTCTGAATCCTCTCGTCCATATAAGACGAGTGTGCGGGCAGGGTAGGGTCAAGTTTCTTCAAGTCTTTCCCCCGCATTCAACGGGGGTCAACCGCTCCCACCCTCCCCACAGCTCCTTCGCTCCGCATTACCACCAGACCCCTTTGAATAATTGAATAATGAAGGACGGCGTTCACGATGAGACTGTCTCGAGACTGGTCGCCCAGGACACTGTGCCGTGGTACAAGAAGCGTAACCTCACAATCCTCTATCTGTCCATGATTCCGGCCTGTCTGGGTGTCGAGATGACCTCTGGGTGAGTTCCAATAATTTATACATGTGTTCGGGGGACCAGAGGGTTAAGCACATATCCGGGTATAGGTACGACGCCTCCATGATAAATAGTCTGCAAGCAGTAGCGGGTTGGGAGGAATACTTCAACCACCCTAACGGTCCTATCCTTGGTTTCATGACTGCTGCCTATTCGCTTGGAACAGTTCTAGCTCTGCCCTTCGTCCCCTTCGTGGCTGACCGCTTTGGCCGAAGGATGTCCATCGTCATTGGAAGTATCATCATGGTAGTTGGGGCTACCCTACAGACAGCGACCCAGAACAGTCCGTCAATTACATCAAATTATCGGTGTCTATCTGCTGACCCGATTGTATAGTTCCCATGTTCATCACTTCTCGCCTGCTCCTGGGCATGGGCATCCCATTTTCCATCGTCGCTGCAGCTTCCTTGATCGGAGGTAATGTGACCTATGCATTGAACCTACTGACTCCGGTCATTCACTACCCGGCACAGAACTTTCCCATCCGAAGGAACGCGCTCGTCTGGGTTCCATCTTCACCGCCTCCTGGTACCTTGGCGCCACCGTCGTCGCCGGTGTTACCTTCGGAACCTTCAGCCGCAACGACACTTGGAGTTGGAGGATACCCTCCGTCCTTCAGCTCCTACCCAGTGCTATCCAACTCACTTTCATCTGGTGGGTTCCAGAGTCTCCCAGATGGCTCATTTCGAAGGGCCAACGCGAGGAAGCGATGGGGATTCTGGTCAAGTATCATGCTGAGGGGTCAGTCCACCGTAACTCTACCCTCCGGTGCAATCGGGTGTTGATCAGAAATGCAGAGACGAAAATTCGGAACTCGTCAAAGCCGAGTTTATCTCGATCGAGCAGACGCTCGAGATCGAAGAGGCCCATGCCAAGAGGGGTTGGGCGGAGATGGTGGCAACCCCCGGTATGCGCAAGCGTGTCTTGGTTGCTTCTTTCCTGGGCCTAGCCGGACAGTGGAGTGGAAGCGGATTGATTAGCTACTATCGGTCTCCGATTCTGAGCAGCATCGGTATTACCGATGACTGGACAAAGAATATCATCAACTTGGGGCTCAACTGCTGGTCTTTCGTAACTGCTATCGTGACCGCTTTATACGCCACCAAGTTCCCTCGTCGCCGGGTCTACCTGGTATGGAGGTGGTCAATCGTAATGTCAGCGGCGAGCACTTATCTCAGGAGTTATTTTAGATCTCTATGACCTCCACCTTGCTTGTGTTCACCGGTTTGACCATCACCAGTGCGCGGTTCGCCATCGCTGGATCAGTTGCGGCTTCTCGTGCCACCATTGCAATGATCTGCCTTTATCCTCTCGCCTTTGAAATGGCCTTCGTCGCCTTGACCCACAGTGAGTATTTGCCCCCTGCTCAGGTCGCGTCGGCTCAAGTGGATTATAGCCTTCTTGGTTGAGCTGTTCCCATACCACGTCCGTACAAGGGGTATAGTGATCTTCCAAGCTTGTAGCCGTTCCGTTGGTTTCTTCAACCAGTTCGTAAACCCCATCGGTCTGGAGAACATCGGATGGAAGTATTACATCTCCTATTGCGTCTGGACTGCCATCGAGATCTTGATCACATTCTTCTTCCTCCCTGAGACCCACGGAAAGACCCTGGAGGAACTCGCATTCTGCAAGTTCCCTTTTCCATGCGATGCAGCCTGACGGAACCATTCTGACGTGTAAATTGCAGTGTACGAATCTGATGCGGCCCTCGAGCAACGAAATCGTATTGAAGCCGAACTCAAGCAAGCCCGCGAGAGCGAGAGCGATGACTTCAAAGATAACAAGGATCCTCTCGTCGAGCACCATGTACGAGCAATATGATCGGCCTCTAAATGATAACTTGTGTGCCGCTGTACGCGATACCCACGAAAACTGCAGAGTATATATATGTATATATACTAGCTGGCGACTCGCGAACTTGTGATACTTTGTCCCGGCTCGTCTGGTAGTACTTAATATGAGTTTTCTGTCCAATATCCGTTGCTAATGACCTGAATTTATTGGGCGATGCTTACTGGCATTATGTCCGGGACCCTCTAACCTTTATGTTCAGCGGTCGGGCGGTTCCTTGGCACAATCTTTCAAAAGCGGGTGACCGAACCCGTAATTCAATGAATTTCAGCCCAGTTGTTCTTCCACCCCTCGTGCTCAACGGGATTTTCGGTCGCTGTGGTCATCGGGATGTCCGTTGGAACGGAAGCCCGCACCCGTCTCCTCGGCAGACACGACCCAACGTGCGACCAGCATACTCAAACACAGTCTGTTCCCACGCGTCGCGGAGATCGGTATTGGATCCAGGCTCCAGTTCCCCCTTCATCCCGACGACGTGGCCCCGGAGAAATCTCGAATGTGAGTACGTTCCCCACCGGACACGGGCGTCCTGCAAACTTGTTGACTCCCGTGTCGTCAACGTCAACGACGCTCCAAGTGTGCTCAACGAGGAGAAACGTTGCATCTGAGGCTCCGGGCCGCGTTTGGATGATCATTGCCAGGAGCGGGTTCAATTCTTCAGAGGTTGTGGGTATTAATACTGCCAGGAATCACACATTTTTCTATGGCCAATAGAACGCCCCTAGACCACTGATGTGACAGAAGCCTTCAATGCATCACTACAAGTTCTGAATGCTCTCATCCATTTAAGACGAGGGTGCAAGCAGGGTAAGGTCGAGTTTCTCCGAGTCCTCCTCCCACATTCAACGGGTCAGTTGCCCCCACCCTCCCCGCAGTTCCCCTACTCCGTTACCGCCAAACATCTTTGATCAATGAAGGATGGTGTTCACGATGAGACTGTCTCGAGACTGGCCGCCCAGGACACCGTACCATGGTACAAGAAGCGTAACCTCACTATCCTCTACCTCACCATGATTCCCGCCTGTATGGGCGTCGAGATGACCTCTGGGTGAGTTCCGATAATTGATATATTTGGTCGGGGGACCAGAGGATTGAACACATGTCTGGGTATAGCTACGACGCCTCCATGATGAATGGTCTGCAATCAGTAGTGGGTTGGCAGGAATACTTCAATCACCCTAACGGTCCTATCCTTGGTTTCTTAACTGCTGCCTACTCGCTTGGAACAGTTCTCGCTCTGCCCTTCGTCCCCTTCGTAGCTGACCGCTTTGGCCGAAGGATGTCCATCGTCATTGGAAGTATGATCGTGGCGGTTGGGGCTACCCTACAGACAGCGACCCAGAACAGTCCGTCAATTGCATCAAATTATTGGTGTCTATCTGCTGACCCGACTGTATAGTTCCAATGTTCATCACTTCTCGCCTGCTCCTGGGCCTGGGCATCCCGTTTTCTATCATCGCAGCATCTTCCTTGATCGGAGGTAAAGTGGTCGGTGCACTTAAATCTATCAACCCCGGTCATTCACTATCATGTCATTCACTATCATACCCAGAACTTTCCCACCCGAAGGAACGCGCTCGTCTTTGTTCCATCTTTAACGCCTCCTGGGACTTTGGTGCCGCCGTTGTCGCCGGTGTCACCCTCGGGACCTTCAGCCGCAACGACACTTGGAGTTGGAGGATACCTTCCATACTTCAGCTCCTGCCCAGTGCTATTCAACTCACTTTCATCTGGTGGATTCCAGAGTCTCCCAGATGGCTCATTTCGAAGGGCCGACGTGAGGAGGCAATGGCGATTCTCGTCAAGTATCATGCCGAGGGGTCAGTTCACCGTAACTCTGCCCTCCAGTGCTATCAGATGCTGATCAGGAATGCAGGGACAAGAATTCGGAACTCGTCAAGGCCGAGTTTATCTCGATCGAGCAGACGCTTGAGATTGAAGAGGCCCACGCCAAGAGGGGTTGGGTGGAGATGGTGGCAACCCCCGGTATGCGCAAGCGTGTCCTGGTCACTGCTTTCCTGGCCCTAGCCGGTCAGTGGAGTGGAGCTGGATTGATTACCTATTATCAGTCTCCGATGCTGAGCAGCGTCGGTATCACTAACAACCAGACAAAGAACATCATCAACTTGGGGCTCACTTGCTGGTCTTTCGTTGCTTCTATCGTGTCCGCTTTATACGTCACCAAATTCCCTCGTCGCCGGGTCTACCTGGTATGGAGGTGGTCAATCGTGACGCTCGGCTGGGAGTACTTACCTCAGGGGCTATTTTAGATCTCTATGACCTCCACCTTGTTTGTATTCACTGGTTTGACCGTCTCCAGTGCGCGGTTCGCCATTACTGGATCAGTTGCCGCTTCTCGTGCCGCCATTGCAATGATCTGCATGTATACTCTCGTCTTTGACATGGCCTTCGTCGCCTTGACCTACAGTGAGTATTTGTCCCCTGCTCAGGTTGTATCAGTCCAAATGGATTGTAGCCTTCTTGGTCGAGCTGTTCCCATACCATGTCCGTACAAGGGGTATGGTGATCTTCCAGGCTTGTAACCGTTCCCTTGGTTTCTTCAATCAGTTCGTCAACCCCATCGGCCTGGAGAACCTTGGGTGGAGATACTACATCTCGTATTGCGTCTGGATTGTCATCGAGATCTTTATCACGTTCTTCTTGTTCCCTGAGACTCACGGAAAGACGCTGGAGGAACTAGCATTCTGCAAGTTTTCTCATGTGATGCAGCCTGACGGAACCATTCTGACGTGCAAATTGTAGTGTACGAATCTGATGCGGCTCTCGAGCAACGAGATCGTATTGAAGCCGAACTCAAGCAAGCCCGCGAGAGCGAGAGCGATGACTTCAAAGATAACAAGGATCCTCTCGTCGAGCACCGTATACAAGCAATATGATCGGCCTCTAAATTATAACTTGTGTGCTGTTGTACGCGATCCACGAAGACTGCAGAGTATGTATATGTATATACTAGCCGGCGACTCGCGAACTTGTGATACTTTGTCCCGGTTCGTCTGGTAGTACTTGATATGGATTTTCTGTCCAATATTCGTTGCTAATGACCTGAATTTACTGGGCGATGCTTACTGGCATTATGCCCGGGACCCTCTAACCTTTATCTTCAGCGATCGAACGGTTCCTTGGCACAACCTTTCAAAAGCGGGTGACCGAACCCGTAATTCAATGAATTTCAGCCCAGTTCTTTTTCTGTCCCTCGCGCTCAACGGAGTGTTTGGTCGTTATGGTCATCGGGACGTCCGTTGAAACGGAAGCCCGCGCCCGTCTCCTCGGTAGACACGACCGACGTACGACCGGTATGCTCAAACGCAACCTGCCTCCCCGTGTCTTTTGTTCTTTATTTTTTATTATGAGGCAGTTATCCCTATATTACACATGGCAGTCCATGAGGTTTGAGAGGGTAGGGTGCCCAGGTCCGCATAGAGGGTGCGCAGTACATACCTCTGCTCAACGCTGAGCGCTGAGCAACGGCATGCGCACCTCATCAACACGTGCCGACCGGACTTCCTCTTAACGGTCCTGGCAGAATCGGTGAGACTTTGTATGCAACACTGTCTGCAACCCAGAGGGTAGTGCTCTGTGCCGTGAGAGATCTAATCACTGTCTAAGTTCCCACGCGCCGCGGAGATCAGTATTGGATCCAGGCTCCAACTCCTCTATCCCGACGACGTGGCCCTGGAGAAATGTCGAATGTGAGTACGTTCCCCACCGAACACGAGCGCCCTGCAAAGGTACACATCTGATCTTTACACAGGTGTCGGGTAGCGTGTCGGAGGTCAAGGTCCCGAGGTCCGTGTCTGCCACGGGAAAGATGGACCATTCCTCGCACCACCCGCAGACCGTGCACGACGCACTCTTCATCCCAACTGAAGTACCGCCAGCTCCCAGTGCGACTGCAATTCTCGGCAATTAGTAACGTCGACAGGGGCATCCACACGCCACGCCATTACACAATCTTACCCTCTCCAACTCACCATCGCGCTCACCGCTCTCGCCAGCCCTACCCCACACCACGAGAACCCTGCTGACTCTCGTGTCACCGATGTTAACGACGCTGGAGACGTCGGTAAACCTGACCGCAACGCTCTAAGTGCGTCAACGAATGAAATGTTGCATCTGAGACCCCGGGCCGCGTTTAGATAACCATTACCAGGCGCGGGGTCAATTCATCGGACGTAGTAGGTACGGGTACTGCCAGGGATCACCTAGTTTTCCATAACCAATTGAACGTCTCCCAGACCGCTCTGATGTGACGGGGGGCCTCGATGCTGCATCACTACAAGCTCTGAATGCTCTCACTCATATAAGACGAGGGTACAGGGCGGGTGCGGTTGGGCTTCTTTGTGTCTTTCTCCCACGTTCAACGGGAGTCAGCCACTCCCACTCTCCCCACAGTTTCCTCAGTCCATTACCGCCAGGCCTTCTTTGAATAATGAAAGGCGACATTTACGATGAGACGGTCTCGAGATTGGTTGCCCAGGACACTGTGCCATGGTACAAGAAGCGAAACCTCACCATCCTCTACTCTGCCATGATTCCCGCCTGTCTGGGCGTCGAGATGACCTCTGGGTGAGTTACGATAATTTCTGCATCTGTTCGGAGGACCAGAGGGTTGAACACACGCCTGGAATCTGGGTATAGCTACGACTCCTCCATGATAAACGGTCTGCAAGCAGTAGCGGGTTGGCAGGAATACTTCAATCGCCCTAACGGTCCTATCCTTGGTTTCTTAATTGCCGCCTATTCACTTGGGACGATTCTTGGTCTGCCCTTCGTCCCCTTCGTAGCTGACCGCTTTGGCCGAAGGATGTCTATTGTCATTGGAAGTATCATCATGGCGGTCGGAGCTGTCCTGCAGACAGCGACCCAGAACAGTCCGTCAACTACATCAAATTACCGGTGTCTATCTGCTGACCCGGCCGTATAGTCTCCATGTTCATCACTTCTCGCCTGCTCCTGGGCCTGGGCATCCCGTTTTCTGTCATCGCGGCATCTTCCTTGATCGGAGGTAAAGTGACCGCGGTACACGTAAATCTACAGACTCCGGTCACTCACTACACGGCACAGAACTTTCCTATCCAAAGGAACGCGCTCGTCTGGGTTCCATCTTCACCGCCACCTGGTACTTTGGCGCCACCGTCGCCGCCAGTGTCACCCTCGGAACCTTCGGCCGCGACGACACTTGGAGTTGGAGAATTCCCTCCGTTCTTCAACTCCTACCCAGTGCTATCCAACTCACGTTCATCTGGTGGGTTCCAGAGTCTCCCAGATGGCTCATTTCGAAGGGCCGACACGAGGAAGCGAGGGCGATTCTCGTCAAGTATCATGCTGAGGGGTTAGTCCACCGCACCCCCTGCATTCTGGTGTGCTCGGGTGCTGATCAGGAATGCAGGGACAAGAATTCGGAACTCGTCAAGGCCGAGTTTATCTCGATCGAACAGACGCTTGAGATCGAAGAGGCCCATGCCAAGAGGGGTTGGGCGGAGATGGTGGCGACCCCCGGTATGCGCAAGCGTGTCCTAGTCGCTGCTTTCCTTGGTCTAGCCGGTCAGTGGAGTGGAAGCGGATTGATTGCCTATTATCAGTCTCCGATGCTGAGCAACATCGGTATCACCAACAACCAGACAAAGAATATCATTAACTTGGGACTCAGTTGCTGGGCTTTTGTTACTTCTATCGTGTCCGCTTTATACGCCACCAAATTCCCTCGTCGGTGGGTCTACCTGGTATGAAGATAATCAATCGTGATTTCAGCGGCGAGCACTTACATTCGGGGTTAATTTAGATCTCTATGACCTCCACCTTGTTTGTGTTCACCGGTTTGACTATCGGTAGTGCGCGGTTTGCTATTACTGGATCAGTTGTCGCTTCTCGTGTCACCATTGCAATGATCTGCTTGTATCCTCTCGTCTTCGACATGGCCTTCATCGCCTTGACCTACAGTGAGTATTTGTCCCCCGCTCAAGTTACGTCGGCTCAAGTGGATTATAGCCTTCTTGGTCGAGCTGTTCCCATACCACGTCCGTACAAGGGGTATCGTAATCTTCCAGGCCTGTAGCCGTTCCGTTGGTTTCTTCAACCAGTTCGTCAACCCCATCGGCCTGGAGAACCTTGGGTGGAAATACTACATCTCGTATTGCGCCTGGATTGCCGTCGAGATCCTGATCACGTTCTTCTTCCTCCCTGAGACTCACGGAAAGACGCTGGAGGAGCTTGCGTTCTGTAAGTTTTCTCTCTCGTACGTGCTGCCTTAGGGAGGCTTTCTGACGTGTAAATTTCAGTGTACGAGTCTGATGTGGCCCTCGAGCAACGAAACCGCATTGAAGCCGAGCTCAAGCAAGCCCGCGATAGCGATAACGATGACTTCAAAGACAACAAGGATCCTCTCGCCGAGCACCATATACAAGCGATATGATCGGCCTCTAGATGATGGGTTACCGGTGACCGGTGGCGCACTGTTGCCGTGCGCGACACCCGCAAGGGTTGTGGAACGTATGTATGTAACTTACTAGCTGGTTACTCGCGAACTTGCGATATTCTGTCCCGGTTCGTTTGGTAGTACTTAATGAGTCATCTGTCCAATATCCGTTGCCAATGACCTGAATTTGTTGGACGATGCTTAGTGGAATTGTGCCCGGGACCCTCTAACCTTTATGTTCAGCGATCGAGCGGTTCCTTGGCACAACCTTTCAAGAGTGGGTGACCGAGCCCGTAATTCAATGAATTTCAGCCCAGTTCTTCTTCTATCCCTTGTGTTCAACGAACTGTTCGGTCGTTGTCGCCGTCGAGATGTCCGTTGGAGCGGAAGCCTACGCCCGTCTCCTCGGCAGACACGACCCGACGTGCGACCGGCATGCTTAAACGCAGCCTGTCGCCCGCACCTTGGGTTCTTTGTTTTTTGTTTCCCTTGTGGAGGGGGGGTTATACCCACATTACACACTGCAGTACATGAAGTTTGAGGAGGTGGGATGCCCCAGAGTATGCGCAACGTATTCCCCCGCCCAACGCCGAGGCTGAGCGCTGGGCGTTGATCTCCATAGTACCGTGAGAGATGTTCCCGCGCGTCGCGGAGATCGGTATTGGATCCATGCTCCAACTCCCCCTTCATCCCGACGACGTGGTCCCGGAGAAATCTCGAATGTGAGTATGTTCCCCACCGAACACGGGCGGCCTGCAAGAGTACACGTCTAATCTTTACACAGGCGTCGAGGAGCGTGCCGGGGGTCAAAGTCATCGAGGTCCGTGCCTGCCACGGGAAAATGGGCCCATTCCTCGCACCACTCACCGACCGGACACGACGCAAACCCTTCATCCCACCTGAAGCGCCGCCAGCTCCTGGTGCGCTTGTAAATTTCAACAATTGGTAGCGTCGGCAAGGGGCATCCACGCGCCATCCACTCACCTATTGGTGTTTATCGATCAGCGCACGGCCTTACCATCTCCAACTCGCCATCGCGCTCGCTGTTCTCGCCAGCCCTATCCCAGACTATGAGGGCCTTGTTGACTCCCGTGTCACCAACATCAACGACGCAGGCGACGTCTGCGATCCTGACGACGACGCTCCGAGCGCGCTCAACGAGGGAAGCGTTGCACCCGAGACCTTGGATCGCGTCTGGATAACCATTATCAGGAGCGTGTTCGATTCTTCAGAGGTGGTGGGTATTAATACTTCCAGGAATCACCTGTTTTCCATAGCCAATTGAACGCCCCTAGACCACTGTGATGTGACGGAAGCCTTCGATGCATCACTACAAGTTCTGAATGCTCTCATCCATTTAAGACGAGGGTGCAAGCAGGGTAGGGTCGAGTTTCTCCGAGCCCTCCTCCCACATTCAACGGGTCAGTTGCCCCCACCCTCCCCACAGTCCCCTCACTTCATTACCACCAGACACCTTTGATCAATGAAGGACGGTGTTCACGACGAGACTGTCTCGAGGCTGGTCGCCAAGGACATTGTACCGTGGTATAAGAAGCGTAACCTCACCATCCTCTACCTCACCATGATTCCCACCTGTCTGGGTGTTGAGATGACCTCTGGGTGAGTTCCGATAATTTCTACATTTGTTCAGGGAACCAGAGGATTGAACACACGTCTGGGCATAGGTACGACTCCTCCATGATGAACGGTCTGCAATCAGTAGCGAGTTGGGAGGGGTACTTCAACCACCCTAACGGTCCTATCCTTGGTTTCTTAATTGCTGCCTACTCGCTTGGAACAGTCCTTGGTCTGCCCTTCGTCCCCTTCGTAGCTGACCGCTTTGGCCGAAGGATGTCCATTGTCATTGGAAGTATCATCATGGTAGTTGGGGCTACCCTACAGACAGCGACCCAGAACAGTCCGTCAATTACGTCATATTTCCGGTGTCTATCTGCTGACCCGGCCGTATAGTCTCCATGTTCATCATTTCTCGCCTGCTTCTGGGCCTGGGCATCCCATTTTCTGTCATCGCGGCATCTTCCTTGATCGGAGGTAAAGTGGTCGGTGCACTTAAACCTATCGACTCCGGTCACTCACTACCCGGCACAGAACTTTCCCACCCGAAGGAACGTGCTCGTCTGGGTTCCATCTTCACCGCCTCCTGGTACTTTGGTGCCACTGTCGTCGCCAGTGTTACCCTCGGGACCTTCAGCCGCAACGACACATGGAGTTGGAGAATACCCTCCGTCCTTCAGCTCCTGCCCAGTGCTATTCAACTCACTTTCATCTGGTGGATTCCAGAGTCTCCCAGATGGCTCATTTCGAAGGGCCGACGTGAGGAGGCGATGGCCATTCTCGTCAAGTATCATGCCGAGGGGTCAGTCCACCGTAACTCTGCCCTCCAGTGCTATCAGGTGCTGATCAGGAATGCAGAGACGAAAACTCAGAACTCGTCAAGGCCGAGTTTATCTCGATCGAGCAGACACTCGAGATCGAAGAGGCCCATGCTAAGAGGGGTTGGGCGGAGATGGTGGCGACCCCCGGTATGCGCAAGCGTGTCCTGGTCGCTGCTTTCCTGGGTATAGCCGCGCAATGGAGTGGAGCTGGATTGATTACCTATTATCAGTCCCAGATTCTGAGCAGCATCGGTATCACCAACAACCAGACAAAGAATATCATCAACTTGGGGTTCAGTTGCTGGTCTTTCGTTGCTTCTATCGTGTCCTCTCTATACGCCACCAAGTTCCCTCGTCGCCGGATCTACCTGGTATGGAGGCGGTCAATCGTGATTTCAGCGGCGAGCACTTACATCTGGGGAAATTTTAGATCTCCATGACCTCCACCTTGCTTGTATTCACCGGTTTGACCATCTCCAGTGCGCGGTTCGCTATTGCTGGAACGGCTGCCGCTTCTCATGCCACCATTGCAATGATTTGCCTGTATCCTCTTGTCTTCGACATGGCCTTCGTCGCCTTGACCTACAGTGAGTATTTGTCTCCTGCTCAGGTTGCATCAGTTCAAATGAATTATAGCCTTCTTGGTCGAGCTGTTCCCATACCATGTCCGTACAAGGGGTAACGTGATCTTTCAGGCTTGTAGCCGTTCTGTTGGTTTCTTCAACCAGTTCGTCAACCCCATCGGTCTGGAGAACATTGGATGGAAATACTACACTTCTTATTGCGTCTGGATTGTCGTCGAGATCCTGATCACGTTCTTCTTCCTCCCCGAGACTCACGGAAAGACGCTGGAGGAACTCGCGTTCTGCAAGTTCTCTTTCTCGTGCGATGCAGCCTGATGGAACAATTCTGACGTGTAAATTGCAGTGTACGAATCTGATGCGGCAGTTGAGCAACGAAACCGTGTCGAAGCCGAACTCAAGCAAGCCCGCGAGAGCGATAGCGATGACTTTAAAGATAACAAGGATCCTCTCGTCGAGCACCATGTACAAACAATATGATCGGCCCCTAAATGATGACTGGCGTACCGCTGTACGCGATGCTCACGAAAACTGTAGGGTATATGTATATACTAGCTGGCCGTTTGCGAACTTGTCGGGAAATGCTTCATCCCAGCTTGCTGGACAACATCTAATTTGAGTTTGCTGTGCAACGTTCGTCGTGATCTGAATTTGCCGGGCGGTTGCTGGTGCCCGGGACCCTCCTTTGCGCAACTTTTCAACAGGGGGACTGGACCGATGATTTCGCGTCAGTTTTTTTATATCCACTCCGGATGTATTCAGAGTCTTCAGTCGTTTGCGGATTATTGACGTGTTCACTGCAGTAAAAACTTGTACCCTGTTTCCCGATAGATACGACCTGACGCGCATGGTCCGATGCAGTCAAATGCGGTGTATCGCCATGCGCTTTTTGTTCTTCGTTTTTTTTGGTATTGGTCTCCCGACCGTGGGGCGGGGTCTTGTTTTAATTCTGGCCGAATAGAAGCTGTAGGCTGGTAGGTAACAGAGCCTGGGACGGACAGTCTCACCGTATTGCTATGAATATCTTGATACACCCGTGTCTGCTAATAGACTTTTGGAGGAGTTGTTCACCGCGTTCACGACAATCGTAATCGGGTTCCGGTGAAGTCACAATCGAATTATTATTCTGCTTCGATTGAAGATCACATAAATTAAATAGCAAGTGTCCAAGGTATGATGGTCCGAGGGTCAAGATTAGGGAGTCGGCGTTAGGGGAGTAGAATCCATTAGGGACATTTTTCTGGTTAAGACCCGTCGTGAGGGCATTACAATATTATCACAACCACCTGCGCTGGAAATTCGACCGTCTGGTAGCGGTCGTTGTTCCATTCAGGATAGGGAAGAGATTGGTATCGTCGACTGGGCACCGTGAGCTGCCTCCCTGTGGAAGCTAAAAATCGTAAAGCCGATCAGCAGGAGTGTGCAGCTGGTGTACATTGGAAAGAACACCGACTGTGGAGTTAACGAAGTAATTGTTCGCGATGGCTAGACCACAAGATGAGGCTTGAGCGAGGCTTGTGTGACCGAAGCCAAGTTGTTCGAGTAGGAAGGCATTGTCGCCGAGGAGGTCAGCGACCCTCTTCGCACCCGCGAACGGCGTGACTGGGTCAGCCTAGAAATAATGGTGGTCAGGCTGAGGAAGAACATGGTTCGGGAATGGGTTTCACGTACCGTGTTTCCAACGATGAGAACTGGGATCTTGAGCTTCGTAGGTTTGTATGGGGAAAGTCTCTCTACAGAACGGATGGGCCATTTATACGCGGTGTAACTGGGGTGGCTGTTGTCAGAATTCGTCCTTCGAAAATGTATCCTCATGCGCGTACGTAATAGGCAAGACGGTTCCGACTTGATTCGGGACCGGTCAGTAAAAGAATAGGTATGAATAGATAATGGAAATCTTACATGCAGGAGTGACTTCTCGAGTGGTACCCACGATGACATCAAACAAGTCCCTGATAGTTGTATCGTTATCGTTGAAGTCATCCGATCCGGCGATGGCCTGTTGTGTATAAGAAGTCAAGAGAGTGGAACCAGTTTGGAACGAGGACTGGTCGATTGTGATATTCCCGGAAGGAATGTCGTATTTGTGACCCCCATCAACCGTGATGTTGTAATCTTGAGAAGCTTGCAGAACAAAAGCTACAACCTGGTAAAGTTCGGTGT
>Ga0307513_10006902_pt1 | contig 14783 bp, 12 predicted proteins | sample 15_EM_MG_FD_202174 | JGI IMG/M metagenome (GOLD analysis project Ga0307513, IMG submission 202174) | Populus trichocarpa ectomycorrhiza microbial communities from riparian zone in the Pacific Northwest, United States - 15_EM | ecosystem: Host-associated > Plants > Roots > Unclassified | place... | reverse complement strand
TGATCGTCATGATGGCGACTGCCGCGAGCGCTCCGCGGGAGCGGTCGATCTGCGCCCTTTTGTCCGATTCCGGCGGGATCGACCTGCGGTTCTTGCTGCTCTGAGCGACCGGACATTTGCACTAGGGCAACAGTAGGTAAAGGGCCGCTGGTACGTTTGCGCTGTGCGATTCGCCCGATTGCTTGTGGTTCGACGTCATGTCGACCTGCGGCGTCAGGCGAGCGCGCTGTGTTCCTGCCGCAGCGCGTGAGCCGCGTTCGCGGACGTCGCGCTGAGCCGACCGGTTTGCCCGGCGGCGCTGACTCACCGGTGTTCTCCCCGGCCTGATCGCCTGCCGTAGCGGCAGCGCCCCACATCCGTCTGTCATCACCCGCGTCCCGTGCGCCACTCGGCCCACGGGGCGCGGTCGGGCTGCGCATCAGACCTGTTCGTCCCCCGTTGCTCCCTGCTCACAACTGGAGTTTCCATGCCTCGTCATCGCCGTCGCCGTCCTCGATCGGCTGCCGCCACGCGGTTGCTGGGCGGGGGAGCGGCCATCGCCGGAAGCGCTCTCGTCGGGCTGTCGAGCCCCGCGCTGGCCGCGACGCCGGACATCGTTCCGGACCTGGCGCCGATCCTGACCACGCACAACGACGTCCAGCCCGCACCAGCGCCGCAGGCGCCGTACGTCCAGCCCTCCGACGAGGCCTTCCCGGACGGCGACGTGCTCAACCAGCTGCGCGACTTCGCCCCGGCGGGCGTCCCTGTGGCGGGACTCGTGCAGTCGGTGCAGGGCGCCACGAAGATCCTCCCGAGCTGAGGCAGCGATGCGCATCCCGAATCCCGTACGGAAGCTCGCGGTGGGCCTGCTCGTGGTGGGCACGGTCGTCGGTGTGTCGACGCTGCCGGGCACCGACCACGCCTACGCCGACGTCAGCCCCACCCGTTCCACGCTCGTCGGGGCCGACGGCAAGCAGTACTGGGTGGAGAACCACCTGGTCCCCGACGTGTTGGCGGGGCTGAAGCTGCCGGGCGTGCCGCCCTTGCAGGTCCTGCCCGGGCTCCCCGGCACCCCGGCGTTGCCGGCCGCGAACCCGGCCGCGCCCGCCGACCCGGCGCCTGCGGCTCCCGCGGACGGCACCCGGCCGGAGTACCTCCTCGTGTGGGCCGGCGACGAGAACGTCGCCGACACCATCGTCCCCGACGTGAAGAACCTGCCCGGCTCGGTGCTGGAGAACACCACCGACAAGGTCCGCAACGCGCTGCCGGGCCCGGACTTCCTGGCGGTCGTCGATGTGACGAAGGGTTCGGCGAGCTACGGCAAGGTCGTCAACACCGCCACGGTCGGCCCGCTCGTGGAGAACGAGCCGCACCACATGCAGTACTCGTGGCGCAAGGGCGACAAGATCTACGCGGGTGGGCTGTTCAGCGCGGCGACCTACGTCTTCGACGTCTCGGCGCTGCCGGAGCTGAAGCTCTCCGGGATCAGCCTGCCGACCCAGACGCTGTGCGGCTCGGTGCCGGACGCGTACTGGGTGCTGAAGGACGGCACCGCCTTCGGCACGTACATGGGTGGCCCGGTCGTCCCCGGACCGTGCCGGTACTCGCACGGTGAGGTGCGCACCGGCAACGGGTTCGCCGGCACGCCGGGCGAGGTCGTCCGGCTCGGCGAGGACGGGAAGAACCTGGCCGAGGCGCCCGCGGCGACGGAGACCGCCGAGGACCCGGTGCAGTGCCTGGACATGCCCACGCTGGGCAACGCCAGCTGCGCCAACCCGCACGGCATCCAGGTCCGTGAGGACCTGAACACGATGGTGACCAGTGACTACGCCGAGCCGCGGACGATCATCCTCGACCCGATCAAGTCGCCGTCGCCCTACCTGCGCCGGCCGACGGTGCGGACCTGGGACATCTCCGACCTGAACCACCCGCAGGTGAAGGCGGTGTCGTACCTGCCGACCGGGCCGCGCTCGAACGGGCAGGACCCCCTGCACAACGAGAACCGGGCGGTCATGGAGACCACGGTGACCAACCTGCCGGGCCACAAGGGCGCGTTCGCCCAGACCATGCAGGGCGGCGCGCTGTACTACACGCCCGACATCGCCGTGCCCCAGCCGCAGTGGCGGGAGATCTTCGACCTCTCGACCGTGGCGCCGCTGGTCGACCCCAAGGCCACCAACGGTGGGCCGAGCGCCAACGGGGGCTGGTTGCAGACGAGCCCCGACGACACGACGCTCTACCACGCCTACATCGGCCGCAAGCCGGGCGCGCTCGGGCCGACCGACCCGGGGACGTCCGGCGGGGTGTTCGCGCTCGACATCGAGAAGCTGGTGGCTGCCGGCGATGGCGTGGCCTGCTCGATCGACACCATCGAGGAGACGACCGCGGGGGGCGCCGAGGCTGACTGCCCCACGGTCCGCGGCGAGGCCGGGATCAACGTGGGCAAGGCGGCGGCGGGCCCGCACTGGGGCGCGCTGGACAACCTCGCGCTCGGTGCGGACGGCTTCTACCACGAGACCGACCAGCCGGCCCGGCTCGCCACGGCGAACTACTTCGTGGCGCGCACCGGCCTCGACGGTGACCACCGGATCTGCATGGTCGACATCGCGCCCGACGGTGCGTTGGCCGTCGACGAGGGCTTCAAGGACGAGAACAGCGGCCAGACCTGCGTCTCCTTCAACCGGGACACCTGGCCGCACGGAGGGTTCGGCAACGCGAAGCCGCACTCGATGCTGTTCGTCACCGCCGATGCCGACATTCGCTGAGTCGATGTCGCTGGGCACCGGGGGGTCGCTCCTGCTGGGAGCGGCCCCCCGGGGCGATGGTCTGGACGCGCTCGTGGCGGCGTTCGGCGACGGTCCGGGTGCCGGTGCGGTTCTCGGGCGGGTGCTCCTGCTCGCGGCAGGAGCGGTCGTCGCCGGGGCCGGACTCGCCCGGCTCGTGCCGGAGATCCCCGCGGCGGCGACGCGGGCCGAGCGCACGGTCGGCTGGGTGGCTGCGGCCGTGGTCGTCGTGATCACCGCGGCGTTTGCCCTGCTCGCCGACGTGAGCCGGCTCGGGACGGCCGTCCAGGTGCTGCTCGCACTCGCCGTCCCGGCGCTGCTGGGCACGCGCTGGGTCGCGCTGCCCGCGGTCCCGCTCGCGGTGCTGCTGGGCGTGCAGCTGGCCGGCGGCCGCCACGGTCTGGAGGTGCTGCCCGACCTCGGCTACACCGGTGCCGTCGCACTGCTCATCGGGCTGGCCGTGTACCGGCTCACCGGATCGGCCACCCCGGTGCGGGCCGTCGTCGGAGCCGCAGCGGTCGCGACCGCTGCGGCTGTCGTGCAGCTGCTGCTCACCGGCCCCGGGACGGCGGCGGAGCTGTTCGGCACCGGGTACGGGCTCGTCGGGCTCGCGGCGGCGGCGCTGCCGCTGCTCGGGGCGCTCGCCTGGCTGGGGGCCGCGCGGCCCGCGGCCGACGGCGCGCCTGCGCGTGTCCAAGGCCGGGCGCGGGACCTGCGGCGATTCACCGCCACGGTCGCTGTGGCCGGCATGGGCGCCGCCGCACTGCTGGCAGTGTTGCCACCCCCGGCGCCGCAGGCCCAGCCGGGGCAACCGCTGCTGCGCAGCGTCGAACTGGCCGGGCAGCGGCTCGCACTGCTCGTCGCCCCGATGCGGCCCGGGCGCAATCTCGTGCACCTCGGCGGCGGCTATCCCCTCGCTCCCGAGGCCGGCGCGGCCCCGGCGACGCACCACGGCGAGCCCGCGCTCGCCGCACCGCCGACCGTCATCGTGGGCGGGACGGCGACGCCGGTGCTCGCCCGGCCCGGCGCGAGCGGCGGCTTCGCCGTCGTGGACCTGCCCCCGGGCGCCACGACGTTGACGATCTCGTCCGGGCCCGTCAGCGCAACCGTGCCCGTCGACACCGGCGACACGACCTCGGCGGCACCTGCCCTCGCCGGACCGGACGGCCCGGAATGCGCCTCCGCGATCATCGGCGCCCTGCTCGCGGCCGCGGCCGCACCCGCCTGCCCGTCGGACGCACTAGATCCGGCCGACGCCGGAGCGCTGCGCGCCATGGTGGACCAGCTGGGCGGCCACGGCGTCACACGGGCCCGGCTCGTCGCCGACGCCTCGCCGCGCGCGGTCGCCGCCGCCCGTGCCGTCACGCTCGCCACCTCAGCAGCCGGCATCACCCTGGCCGACGAGCCCGACACCGTGATCGTCGTGTCGGGGTGGGCGGATGCCCGGGCCGCGGTCGCCGAGGCCACTTCCCGCGGCAGCGGGATCTACCTCGCCCCCTGGCTGCTCACCGGGGGAGTGGTGACGGCCGCGCAGTCGGCCGTCCTGCCGCTCACGTTCGGCACCCAGGAGGCCGGCCCGCAGGCCTACACCCGGCTGCTCGCCGCCACCTTCCCCGGTGAGGCCCCGTCGACGGCGGGGTACCTGGCCTGGGCCGAGCCCGCCGGTGTGTCCCTCGCCGCGCGGCCTACCCTCAACGGCGCGGCGCCCGTCGACGTCCCGATGACCTCCGGCGACGGGCCGTCGCACCACGGCAGCGGCAACCCGGCCCCCTGGTTCCCCGGCGGCGCGGTCGTGCCGATCGGCGCCCCCCTCGACCTCCCCTGAAAGGACCGACATGTCCGTGCACGAGCCGATCGGCCGCCTCACAGCGGCGCTGCGGCAGATCCCCGACCAGGAACGCGCCGCCTACGGGCCGGCAGACCGCGACACCGGCTCGCCGCAGTGGATCCCGTTGGCCGTCGGAGTGGCGCTGGCCGCACTCCTGCTGTGGGGGGTCTCGCTCGTCGCTCGACCGACGTTGGTCGGCGGCGCAGTTCTGGGCCTGGCGCTCGGCGTCGCGCTGTTCCACTCGCGCTTCGGGTTCTCGTCCGGATGGCGCCAGCTCGTCGCGCTCGGGCAGGGCGCCGCGGTCCGCGCGCACCTGCTCATGCTCGCCGTCGCCACGATCCTGTTCGGCATCGTGTTCGCCACCGGTTTCAGCTTCGCCGGTGAGCCGAGGGGCTACGTGTCGCCCGTCGGGATCAGCCTGGTCGTCGGCGCGTTCCTGTTCGGGCTGGGCATGCAGGTCGGCGGCTCCTGCGCCTCGGGCACCCTGTTCGCGGTCGGCAGCGGGCAGTCCGCGATCGTGCTGACGCTCGGCGGGTTCGTCATCGGCTCGGTGCTCGCCGCGCTCAGCTACCCCTTCTGGTTCCAGACCCTGCCGCAGGGCCCGTCCATCTCCCTCTCGGTGCTCTTCGGGCTGCCGGGAGCCGTCGCCCTCTCGCTGGTCGTGCTGCTCGCGCTGGCCGCCGTCACCTACGCCATCGCCCGCAGGCGCACCCCGCCGCCGCTGGAACGCCCGGCGACGGCGCACGGTCTGCTGCGGATCGTGCGCGGCGCGTGGCCGCTCTGGGTCGGCGCTGTGGTGCTGGCCGGGCTGAACGCTGCCGTGCTCGTCGTCACCGGGCAACCGTGGGGCGTGACCTCGGCATTCGGGCTGTGGGGTGCGAAGGTCCTCCAGTTCTTCGGCGCCGAGCCGCAGAACTGGGCGTTCTGGAAGGTGCCCGCCAACGCGACGATGCTGGCCGGGCCGGTCCTCGCCGACCGCGTCTCCGTGCTCGACCTGGGCATCATGGTCGGCGCCCTCATCGCCTCCGCGGCAGGCGGCGCGTTCGTGCTGCACCGGAAGATCCCCGCCGGGCTCGCGCTGGGCGCGGTGCTCGGCGGCGTCGCCATGGGTTACGGCGCCCGGCTCGCGAGCGGCTGCAACATCGGCGCCTACTTCTCCGGCATCGCCTCGCTGAGCGTGCACGGCTGGGTGTGGGGCGCCGTCGCTCTCGTCGGCACCTGGGTCGGCCTGCGGCTGCGGCCGCTCTTCGGTCTCTCCAACCCGAAGCCGACCGATTCCATCTGCTGAGCCTTGGACGAACAAGTCCCCGCGGACGACAACGCGTTCGAACGGCACACGACGGTAGTTCGATCATGTCGGAACAACCGTGGTGTGCCGTTCGCGCGCATTATCGGCGGTCGAGGCCCGATCTCGGGTGGACCCGCGGCTGCGGGTGATCACCGTGTGGCCGCCGGTTCGAGGCCGATCGCCCCTGTCCGGCACGATCGACTACGACGCATAGCCCTGGCTACGGTTGTTCGGTCAGGTAGGGATCGACCCAGGCGCTGATGATCCGGGCAGCGCGCACGGCCTGTCCGCGCCCGGTGAGCAGGTGGTCGGCGCCTTCGAGGGAGATGAAGCTGCGCGGGTGTCGGGCAGTGCGGAAGATGGCGCTCGCGTTGGCGATGCCCACGGTGTTGTCGGTCGGCGAATGCATGATCATCAGGGCGCGCCGGAGCGTGCGGATCCGCTCGTGCAGGTCGGCCCTGCTGATGTCCTCGATGAACTCGCGCTTCAAGGTGAGCGCCTTGCCGCCGATCAGGAACGGGGCCTCGCCGTCGGCCTGGATCCGCTCGATCAGCGCGTCGTAGTGGTGCTCGACGTGCGCCGGCTGGTACGGCGCCCCGATGCTCACGACCGCCTTGACCGGCGGCACCAGGTGCGCAGCCGCGATGACGGCCGCGCCGCCGAACGAGTGGCCGACCAGTAGGCGGAGATCGTGCCCGCGCTCGGACATGAATCGGACAGCGGCGGCCGTGTCCTCGACCTTGTGCGAGAACGACCCGTCGCCCCAGTCGCCCTCCGAGTCGCCGAGGCCGAGATTGTCGAACCGCAGCATCCCGATGCCGTCGCGGGCCAGCCCCTTGCAGATCCGGCTCGCGGCCGGGCAGTCCTTGCCGAGGGTGAACCCGTGCGCAAACACCCCCCACCCGCGGACCGGGCCCTCCGGGTGGTCGAGCAGCCCGGCAAGGCGCGGCCCGGTGCTGCTCGCGAACGACACCTTCTCCGCCACGCGGACATCCTGCCAGCCGGGCACGCTGCGCAGCCCCGCTCGATGCCCACGGCACAGCCCCGGCCGGCAACACCTCTCGAGGTCATCGCGCGCACGGACGCAGCGATACTTGGTGACTGTGGCGCGGATGAGGGTGGAGGAGCGGCCGTCGGAGTACCGCGGTGCCGACCGGGTGCCCGGGGTCGATCTGCACCTGGATCGGCGCAGCGGCCGGGTGCGCAGCGGCTTGATGGACGCGTTCCGCGAGGCCATCCGCTCGGGCCGGCTGGCGCCGGGCACCCAGCTACCGTCGAGCCGGGTACTGGCCGGCGACATCGGGGTGGCGCGCAACACCGTCGCGCGGGCGTACGCGGAGCTGATCGTCGAGGGCTGGCTCATCGCCCGCCCGGGCTCGGGCACCGAGGTGTCCCCGCGCGCGGCCGAGCTCGTCGCCCCCCGGGTCGAGTGGCGCAGACGGCCTGCCCCTCGACCGCCGGTGCACGACCTCCGTCCGGGGCATCCCGACCTGTCCTCGTTCCCGCGGCAGGACTGGATCCGGGCGCTGAAGCGGGCGCTCGCCGCGGCGCCGAACGAGGCGTTCGGATACGCGGACCCGTACGGGCGGCCGGAGCTGCGGCAGGCGCTGGCCACCTACCTCGCGCGGGCCCGCGGAGTGCGGGCGCGGCCGGACAACATCATCGTGTGTTGCGGCGCCGCGGAAGGACTGAACCTGCTCGCGGGCACGTTCGTGGAGCGCGGCATCACCGGCGTGGCCATCGAGGCGTACGGGCTGCCCGCGCACCGGGAGTCGCTGACCAGGGCGGGCTTGCGGACCCCGCCGCTGGCCGTCGACGCCCACGGGGCCGATGTGTCCGCACTCGAGGGCATGCCCGACGTGGGCGCCGTGCTGATGACGCCGTCCCATCAGTTCCCCCTGGGCGCCGCGCTGCACCCGGACCGGCGCTCCGCCGTGGTCGACTGGGCGCGCCGGACGGGCAGCGTGATCATCGAGGACGACTACGACGGGGAGTTCCGGTACGACCGCACCCCGGTCGGCGCACTGCACGGCTTGGACCGCGACCACGTCGTCTACCTGGGCACCGCGAGCAAGTCACTCGCACCGGGGCTGCGGCTGGGTTGGCTCGTCGTTCCTGATCACCTCGTCGACGCCGTGGCGCGCCAGAAGGGCGGGACCGAGGCGACCTCGGGTTTCGTCGATCAGCTGGCGATGGCCGAGTTCATCGAATCCGGTGCCTATGACCGGCACATCCGCACCATGCGGACGGCGTATCGACGGCGCCGCGAGCAACTCGTCGAGGCGGTTGCCCGGACCTCGCCGCGGAGCCGGATCAGCGGCATGTCGGCCGGCCTGCACGTGCTCGCCGAACTGCCCGAGGGCGACGAGAGCGCCCTGTCGAGGACGTCGGCGTGGCAACAGCTCGGCGTCCGGGGGCTGTCCCAGTTCCGGCACCCGGAGGTGCCGATGGATCGTGATGGCGTGGTGATCGGCTATGCAGCGGCTGCTCCGAGCGCCTGGTCAGGGGCGTTGGAGGCGTTGACCCGGCTGTTGCCGTAGCGGCTGCGGACGCGAACCGGCCCCCGTTCGCAGACCTCAAGTGGCCCACGTTCCGGGTCCGGTTCCGGTTTAGGTTCGCAACCATGCTGGTTGCGGGTAACACGAAGGTCTCCGACCTGCTGAGCGCCACGCCGCCCCGGATCCCCGAGAGCGCACACGCAATGACCCAGCTCGTCGAACTTCCGCCCTCGGACGCGGGACCGGGGCCGCATCGCCATTCCGGGCCGGTGTTCGGCTACGTGCTGGAAGGGCGGATCCTGTTCGAGCTCGAGGGCGACGAGCCGTACGAGATCACCGCCGGCCAGGCGTTCTGGGAGCCGGGCGGCGAGGTTGTGCACTACCAGGTGGCGAACCTGGAACCGGATTCCTGGAGCCGATTCCTCGCGGTCTGCATCTGTGCCCCCGACGTCGAGATGATCACCATGCTGACCGAGGAGGAGCTGGTGGCTCGCGATCACCTGCGCCATCCACGCGCTCGGCAGCACGCCGGCTGACCATGAACCGTCACGACTCCGAAGGAACTGCCATGCACGCGATCACCGTCCGAGACCGCGCCGCGGGTATCGCCGGACTCACCCTCACCGAGGTGCCCTATCCCCACGCGTCGGAGAACGACGTGATCGTGCGGGTGCACGCTGCGGGGTTCACCCCCGGGGAGCTCGACTGGCCCGGGACGTGGGCCGACCGCGCCGGGCACGATCGGACACCGAGCGTGCCCGGACACGAGCTGTCGGGCGTCGTCGCCGAGCTGGGTTACGGCACCACCGGCCTCACCGTCGGTCAACGCGTGTTCGGGCTCGCCGATTGGACCCGCGACGGATCACTGGCCGAGTACACGGCGGTGGAGGCACGCAACCTCGCTCCGCTGCCGGCCGACATCGACCACACCGTGGCCGCCGCACTTCCGATATCCGGGCTGACCGCCTGGCAGGCCCTGTTCGATCACGCCCACCTCACCGTGGGCCAGACCGTCCTGATCCATGGCGCCGCGGGCGGCGTCGGATCGATCGCGGTACAGCTCGCCCGCGAGGTCGGAGCGCACGTGATCGGCACCGGCCGGGCCGCCGACCGGGACACCGTGCTCGGGCTCGGCGCAGCCGCCTTCATGGACCTGCAGGAGGGGCAGCTGCACGATGCCGGCCACGTCGACGTGGTGCTCGACGTCATCGGCGGTGACGTCTTCGACCAGTCGCTCGCGTTGCTGCGCCCCGGCGGCACGCTCGTCACCATCGCGGCTCCACCCAAGGTCCAGCCCAAGGACGGCCGGGCCATCTTCTTCGTCGTCGAGGCCGACCGCGCCCGGCTCGCCGACCTCGCCCAGCGGGTGCGGGACGGGCGGCTGAAGCCGATCATCGGGCCCGTGCGGACGCTCGACGAAGCGCCATCCGCGTTCGCCCCGGAGCGGCGCTCCGCCGGAAAGACGATCATCCAGGTCGCCGAGATCTGAGTCGGCCTAGCGGGCGTCCTGCATGGCGATGCCCAGCGCCGTCGCCGTCAGTTCCACCGACCGCAGGCGAGCGGCGATGTTCTCGGCGTGGTGGGCGACGATCAGCTCGTCGGCCTGCACGGACTCGGCGAACTGCTCCAGGAACCGGCGCACCTCGTCGGGGTTGCCCACGGCGGTGTACCGCATCATGTCGGCGATCTGGCGCCCGTTGGGCGTGGTGAGGAACGCGTCGATCTCGGCGTCGCTGTACTCGGGGGTGCCGGCCTGGCGGGAGATCATCGACCGGACCCGCCGCCTGCGCACCGTCGTGAACTGGCGCTGTGCGTCGTCGGCGTCGTCGGCGGCGATCACGTTCGCCCCGGCGATGACGTAGGGCTGCGCGAGCTGCTCGGACGGCCGGAAGTCGGCGCGGTAACGGGCGATGGCCGCGTGCAGGGCCTCGGGCGCGAAGTGCGAGGCGAACGCGTAGGGGAGGCCGAGGCCTGCGGCGAGCTGCGCGCCGAACAGCGACGAGCCGAGGATGTAGAGCGGCACGTTCGTGCCGGCGCCCGGCACGGCCTGCACGCCCGGGACGCGGGACCGGCCCTGCAGGTAGCCCTGCAGTTCCAGCACGTCCTCCGGGAAGGTGTCGGACGACGTGGCGTCGCGCCGCATCGCACGCATCGTCACCTGGTCGCTGCCGGGAGCACGACCGAGGCCGAGGTCGATCCGACCCGGGTGGAGGGTCTCGAGGGTGCCGAACTGCTCGGCGATCGTCAGCGGGGCGTGGTTGGGCAACATGATGCCGCCGGCGCCGAGCCGGATCGTGGAGGTGTGGTCGGCGATGTGCCCGATCAGCACGCTCGTCGCCGACGACGCGATCGATGCCATGTTGTGGTGCTCGGCGTACCAGACCCGGCGGTAGCCGAGTCGCTCCGCGGCCCTGGCGAGCTCCACGCTCGCCGCGAAACTCTCCCGCGGGGTCTCGCCGGGCGCCACGGGGGCGAGATCGAGGATCGACAGGGTCGGCGACATGCTGGGGAGTCCTTCGGCTGAACGGGTCTGGTCGGGAGCGCGCATCGCTCCCGCTCTGGTCAACCCATCGGTACCCGAGATCCATCCCACCGCGGTCGGGTCAACCGGCCACCATGTGTCCGGTGACGCCGGAGAGCACGGTGGCGACCCGGGTGTCCGACTCGGCGAGGGCGTCGAGGTCGTAGGTCGACGAGGTGATCATCAGCTCGTCGGCGCCGGTCTGCTCGACGAGCGCGTCGAGTCGTTCGGCGACGGTGTCCTCGTCACCGGCGATCGTCCGTGACAGCGCGCGCTCGACGTCACCGCGTTGCCGGGCGGTCATCCGCCGGTCCCGGTCCGGTGGCTCCAGCGGTGGGAACTCCCCGGTCGTGCGGGAGGCGGCGATCGCCCACGCCTCGGACAGTGCGAGGTCCGGGTGCCCGATCAGCACGTCGGCCGCGACGACGAGGTAGGCGTTGTCGCCGGCACGGCGCCGGTAGTCCGCGAGCGCGGCCCGGTCGTCGAGCACCGGCCCGCCGGCGACGGCCGGGAGCCCGCGGTCCCCGGCCAGGGCCAGGCCGGCCCGGGTGGCCAGGATGTACAGGGGGACCGGTTCTGAGGTCCGAGGTCGGACGGTGATCGCCGCGGTGCCGTTGAGGTACGCGCGTAGTTCGTCGAGGTCGGCGCCGAAGCGATCGTCGTCGGCGCCGTCGGCGCGCAGGGCCTGCCGGACCGGTTCGGTGAACCCGGGGGTCCGGCCGATGCCGGCGTCGATCCGGCCGGGGTGCAACGCGGACAGCATCGCCAGCTGCTCGGCGACGACGAACGGCTGGTGGTTCGGCAGCATGATCCCACCGGAGCCCACCCGGATCCGCTCGGTCGCCGCGGCGACGGCCGCCATCAGCACCGGTGGGCTGCCGCTCGCGATGCCGGGTACGGCGTGGTGCTCGGCGACCCAGAAGCGGTGGTAGCCGAGCCGCTCGGCCCGCCGGGCCCGCGTGATGGTGTGGTGCAGGGCGGCGGAGTCACGTTCTCCGTACCGGGTCCGGGAGCGGTCCAGCAACGACAGACGCACGTCTTGGGCAACGAGACCGGCAGGCGGCTTATTCGCCTAGGACGCTCCCTAGTGCCTCGGGCCACAAGCCCGCCGACGCGCCGCCGACAACGATGTTCGTGCCCGGATTCAGTGGTGGAAGCTGCTCGGGCCCGAGCGTCCTGCGCGGTCGGCGTCGGCGGTGAGGGTGGCGGTGACCGCGCGCAGGTCGCGCAGGAAGAGGTCGGCCAGGTCCTGGGAGAAGCCGTTGCGGCACACGACCCGGAGCACGGCGAGGTCGCTGCGGTTGTCGGGGAAGGTGTAGGCGGGGACCTGCCAGCCGTGCTCGCGCAGTCCGCGGGAGACGGCGTACACGTCCCAGTCGGTGACATCGGCGTTGGTGGTGAACGCGATGACCGGGAGCTGGTCGCCCCGGGTGAGCAGGCGGTAGGGGCCCAGCTCGCCGATGGCGTCGGCCAGGTCGGTCGCGACCTCGCGCGCGGCCTGCTGGACGGCAGTCATGCCGGAGCGGCCCAGCCGGAAGAACGTGTAGTACTGCGCGACGACCTGCGCCCCGGGCCGGGAGAAGTTCAGCGCGAACGTCGGCATGTCGCCGCCGAGGTAGTTGACCTTGAACACCAGTTCTTCGGGAAGGGCTTCGGCATCGCGCCACAGCACCCAGCCCACGCCGGGATAGACCAGGCCGTACTTGTGTCCTGAGGTGTTGATCGACGCCACGCGGGGGAGCCGGAAGTCCCATTCCAGCTCCGGGTCCAGGAACGGCGCGATCATCGCGCCGGATGCGCCGTCGACGTGGATCGGCACGTCCGGCCCACCGCTCGCGGCAAGCTCGTCGAGTGCCGTCGCGATCTCGGCGACGGGTTCGTAGCTGCCGTCGAAGGTGGAGCCGAGGATCGCGACGACGCCGATGGTGTTCTCGTCGCACCGTGCGACCGCCTCCGCGGCACCGAGGTGGAACCGGTCGCCCTCCATCGGCACGATCCGCGGCTCGACCTCCCAGTAGTTGCAGAACTTCTCCCAACAGACCTGCACGTTCGCGCCCATCACCAGGTTCGGTCGGCGCAGCGGATCCTTTCCGGTGGCCGTGGCCCACCGCCGCTTGAGCGCCATCCCCGCCAGCATGCAGGCCTCGCTGGAGCCGGTCGTCGAGCAGCCGGTGACGACCTGAGGATCGGGCACGTGCCACAGGTCGGCGAGGATCGCGAGGCAGCGGTTCTCGATCGCCGCGGTCTGCGGATACTCGTCCTTGTCGATCATGTTCTTGTCCAGGGCCTCGCTCATCAGCGTGCGGGCCTGGGGTTCCATCCACGTCGTGACGAACGTGGCGAGGTTCATCCGGGCACTGCCGTCGAGCAGGAGCTCGTCGTGGATGAGCTGGTAAGCGACGTCCGACGGCACCGGGTCATCGCCCAAGGCGTCGATCGGAGCCCGGATGGTGTCCTCCACGGCGGGGTTGGCCGTGGAGAGGAACGGGTTCGGGTCGTGTCCGCGCGCGCCTGGCCGGTGCGGGACGCGGTCGCCACGAAGAGCCATGACGCGACCCTTCCACACATCGATCGGACGTAGCCGCCTTCACCACTGCCGTTGCGCGTCGGCTCGCGTGAACTCCGGCTGACCATGAGGTGCACCGGACCGCTGAGCATCTCGACGAGAAGATGCGGATCGACCGCTGGAAGCGTGGATCGTCCGTCTTCTCCGGCGTCCGGTCGAGGTGGGCCGCTATGCCGGCTCGACGGCGGCGGCGACGGTGTCGGCCATCCGCCGGAACTGCCGGACCGGGCCGGCGTCCCCGGTGATGTCGACGTCGGACTCGGACCGGGCGAAGAGGAAGGCGGCCAGCGCCCCGGTGGCCGCGGTGATCGTGACGTCGACCGGCGTCGTCGGGGCCCCCGCGGTGAGCGACCATCCGCGGCCGTCGCCGACGACGAGCCAGTCCTCCCCGTCGACGTGGAAGTGCCACCGGGTCGGCCGGTGGTCGGCACCGGCGAGCTCGGCGGCCTGGGTGACGGCCCGGAGCACGTGCTCGGCGTGCAGTGGCTCGCCGGGCCTGGGGCGTCGCCAGGCGTGGCGCAGCCCCCACTTGCCCAGCGCGTCGACGACGGGTGCGAGGTCGGTACCGGCCGGTGTCAGGCGGTACCGGACCTCCCGCCGTCCGGGCTCGCGGTCGACGGTGACGAGGCCGGCGTCCTCCAGCTCGCGCAGGCGCTGGCTGAGCGTCTTGGGAGTGATCCCGCCGAGGCGGTCCGCCAGATCGCTGAATCTATTGGGGCCGGTGAGCAGGTCGCGGATCACGAGCAGGGTCCAGCGGTCGCCGACGCGTTCCAGGGCACGGGAGACCAGGCAGAAGTGGTCGTAGGTGCGCACGTTCCGGGTCATGACGCCAAGATACTAGTTGACAGAAACTATCTACAAGCAACTATCTTGTAGATACTAATCGTGAGGAGACTGTCATGGACTTCGTACTCGGACTTCTGTGGGTGATCGAGATCGCCGGGGTTGCCGCGATCGCGGCCACGGCCTGCGTCGTGCTGTACGGCGGCGGACGGCGGGCGGGCCTGGGCGCCGGGCGTGCGGCCCAGATCGCCGGGGTCGCGGCTGTCGGGCTCGGTGGCTGGTTCGTGGCCAGCGCGGTGATCGCGAGCAACGGCGGCTACAACACGCCGCTGGGTCAGCAAGTGCCCTGGATGCCGGTCGCCGTGGTCGGATCCCTCGCCGTCCTGCTGGCCCTCTCCCGGGTTCCGGTGGTGGCGCAGGCCCTGGCCGCCCCGGACATGGTGAGCCGGTTGATGCTTCCGCACACGTTCCGCGTGGCCGGGATCGTCTTCCTGATCGCCATGGCCATGGGCCGGCTGCCCGCGCTGTTCGCCGTGC
>Ga0307513_10006900_pt1 | contig 14784 bp, 10 predicted proteins | sample 15_EM_MG_FD_202174 | JGI IMG/M metagenome (GOLD analysis project Ga0307513, IMG submission 202174) | Populus trichocarpa ectomycorrhiza microbial communities from riparian zone in the Pacific Northwest, United States - 15_EM | ecosystem: Host-associated > Plants > Roots > Unclassified | place... | reverse complement strand
ATTGCCTCTCCCGTATTTATGGACGCCGACGGCGCGCCATGTGGGTCTCTCAATAGCTCTACCGTGAGTACTGCGGCTATGGAGACCCAAACCGCCGCACCTGTGATCACAGACACGCAATTCCCACCTCCTCAACGTCAGGAGAGTAGGCCCACCTCCACGATGGTGGGAGAGTCAACCACCCGGAGCCCCATGCTGGATCCTATCGCCAAGAGTGCTGCCAAAGACGACAAAAGGCTTGTAAAGCGCTTGAATACGGTGATGGAAGGGCTCAGTATGGTGGTCCGAGTCCAAGCTGCGGAACGAAGCTTCGATTTGACACACAACGCTCAGGGTGGAATGATCCGCATGTCGGGTGACCCACACAACCAAGCAATTCACCACGCCGTCCGCGAGCTCCTTGGGTCTAATAGCCAGGAGTTGAGGCACTTTCAGGAAGATTCAATCCAAAGAAACCATTTCATTACAATAAGTAATGGGTGACTGAGTGCCGTGGGCTAGTCACTTGCAGGTAGGGGACAAGAAAGGTGTGTCATTACAAGTGGCGCGGTGGACGTGTCTTCAATCGTGGGGCGTGTGGTAAATGCAATGAGAGATTCGCTGTATTCCGGCACCGCTCGACTCGCACTAAGAATGCAATGACTTCGGGTACTTGGATCTGGTATCAATCGGCTGCGTCGCTCCAAAGAGGCAGACATCCAGCGGGATGGCAAGCGCTGCACAGGACATTATATCCACGTGTCCCCGAAGATGCAAGGATGAGTGACCCTTCCGTTCCAAAATTGTAGACCCTTTTAAGTCGGCGGTTGCGGTGTCAACCTCGGGTGACCTGAAATGTCAAACCAAAGAGAATTGAATAGCTGCGAGGTCAATTACGTCCGTCGGGGTTAGAGAGCATTATATATTGTGGCCTTCTTGGCACCACCCATTCATAACGATTGCCTAGAATATCAAATCCTGAAGAGCAACAAGGGCCGACAGTCGCGAACGCACTTTGGACGTAAACCGCTGCACTTATTCTCTTTTCGGACCCCTCTCGACTTTTCTAATTTTTTCCCTTTCTCCTTATCACATTCGAGAGGATGCAGAATGCCAATGAAAGGCCCGATCTCGTCGCTGGCCCGTCGAGTGCGCCAACGAAGAGTGCAGCTCCAGTCGCTGGCACTCGTTCAGGCAATCCGCCTGTGTTACCACCATTAACGTCCTTGGAGTTCGGTCAAAGCAAGTTCTCGCTGGATACTGCCGTGAGCGCTTCCTGTTTCTATTCTGCCATAATCTTGGAAATGACTTGCAAACTGCGATCTGCAGGACGAACACCCCGTCCCCGAAGCAAATGAAGTACCCCTCTCACCTGCTAAGGCCCATAGATTGAGCTGGTGGCCCCGTGGACGACAAGCAGAGGACAGCGGAGCTGCTGTTCCGTCGAGCCCCGTCGTCAACGAGCTTGACGATGGCCCTCAGGGTGTACCAGGCTGTTTCGGATGTCTCCCACCCTCATCAAAACACCACGAAGATGCCCATAAGGTACGCGGCTTTCCTGCCTTTTTCGGTCATATTAGACTTCAAACAGAATGCGGGCCTGATCGTGAATATGTCGCACAGAAGCCAGCGAAGAAGAGGCCACAACGAGACTCGGTACTCGTGGGAGATACTCGGACGGAACGGACTGAACGGGTAAGTGGCTCGCCTTGCCGGCGGGTTTGATAGGCGCTCTCACTGCGGTGGCCGGACATCCCATAAGGAGACTAATCCGTCCTATATGGTCATTGCCGAACTCCAGGGTCTTCCTCTGCCGCGTGATGAGCAGCAATCTCGAAGGAGGAGCCTACTGAGCGCACTCCCGGTGATAGGACAGAGGTAATTATTTCCGCCACGCTTCCGGATACAGCATCGGGCGTTACACTTACTTATGAACACAGTTTTACGGGAGGAAGCAGTGTAAGTGCAGAGAGAGTGTCCGTTCCACTTGCGGAAACAGACAAGAGTGCAACCGAAAATGGACGATAGGGTCGAGAAGCCGATGGACCAGAGAAGAACAAAGGTCTGTCTGTGTGATAGAAATAAGTAGCTCAATCGTGTTGGAACAACCCCCGCTGGCGGATGAAAAGGACTGGGTAAGAGGGATCCATTTGCACGCCCGGACGGGACAGTTCGGATAGTCGAGTGCTCGGATCTTGAACTGATGTACTTTATTTGTGGTTCATTTATGGGAAGGTGGTTACTTGCTGGAGAGTCGAGCGCGAAGTCTAGTTTACGCCAAATAGGATGAACGGTTTGCTTCCGGACACCGCAAGCCTCTACCACTCGTTTCAATCCAATGAGAGGACCGACCCATTTATGTGAGAAAGCTCTAGGATACTACTCGCCATGCCGCTTTCTATTTCTTCGGCCTCAAACACGAGGACTACCGCAGGCAAATTGTAGTGAAGACTGTCGCGGAGAATGTGGGGGAATATCTCATTTAGAGTGGTGAGAATTACTGCATTGCTATATACGGCCATTGTGCATGATCCTCATATTGCTACAGGTTTTTGAAGTATTTTCCACCATCTCGGTATCCATATTCACCGTTTAGGAGAGGTAAATGCTGTTCATCCTTGATCTGTCATTCTTTTCATGTCTTCTAACTCTTGTCAGGAGCCGCGCTACAGGTGGTGGCTTCCCGAACAAATCTTCGACTTGAAAATGCGCGAGTCACTCTCTCCAACCTCATTCGATACCCATATCCTCACCGCACTGCTCTCAAATTCCTTTCTATTACACAAAATCGATATACAGAGTCCCAGCCATCCAAGATTCCCTATAGAGGCAATAGCACGCGAGCCCGGAAGCGAGAAATCAACCCCTTGCGTGAGGTCCTATATGTGGATACTAATGAGATTCTTTCCCATCTCTCCCAAGCTGGACTGGAAGTTAAAACCAGTGGCTTGATGAAGGGCAAAGACCTTGGTGCGTATCCCCGCTACGTAATTGACCTTATTTAAATATGGAACTACAGCCATTCAAGGCCCCATATTAATCAAACGGCTTCTCGAATTACGCCGGCCGCTTCAGGCTTATAAACTTGCCCAGAGCGTTACGGTCGTCGCTCAAGACCTCGAGTTGCACAAGGTCCTCACCGACATCCTCTTTCTCCAGAGTCTAGCTGCCTACGAATTGCGGTGCTACCGCAAGGCCAGCGAGTTACTCGGCCGTCTCAGAGTGGTCGCGAAAACCGCCAACATTTCGCCCCCAAAAGAAATTGCAGACCGGATCTGGACAGCGAATAAAGCCGTGGATGTTCGCCTTCGTGAACTGCAACACGGCGACTATGACTGGCTCTCCATCTTCCACAAAAGCATGACACAAGCGTCGGACCGGAGATACCTGATGGAAGCGGCCGACTTCATTGGACCCGTCAAGCTTAAATTGGCCCCTGGGAAGGGAAGGGGTCTTTTCTTGACGAGAGACGTGCGTGCAGGGGAGCTCCTTATTGTCGAGAAAGCGATCGGCGTGGGATTTGAGGGAGAGAATGCGAGTGATTACCGCAATAGCTACGGTTTCTTGTTTCCTAGAACTGAGATGCCCGGTATATCCTCAGCGATCGGGATGGTAGTCGCTCAGTTGATCACTGGGGTTCTGGACAACCCAAGCCTCCACCACCAACTCATACAATTATCCGGTGGTCAAAAATCAGACTTTCTACCGTCATTGAAGTTGCCACCCTCTGAGAACGCCTGGCTAGAATCCAAGGTCCCAGCATCTGGCCAGTTGGATTTGGAGCAAATCAAGGCTATCATTGGGACCAACTCCTACACTCTCCCGCTGGTTTTGAAGGACGTTACTACTAATCCAAGCCTGGATTACGAGGAGGCTGGTGGTCTATTCTATGCATCCTCTTTCATGAACCATTCGTGCATTCCGAATGCATCTCGCATCTCATTTGGCGACATCATGGTCATCCGTGCAAACACAGACCTCAAAAAGGGAGCAGAAATCACCCAAAGTTATATGGGCAGAGCACCACACCATCTGCGAGCCACTCGCTTAAAAGACCTTTGGGGGATCGATTGTACTTGTACACTGTGCCAAACAGACCGCATGCAGGGCCATAAACAGCTCTCCCAGAGAGAGAAATTGATTCGAGATATGGGGTGGGTGCTCGGCCCCATCGCGTCACTTTGGGGACCGCCTTCACTCCTTTTATCAAAATTTTTGCCAAAACGTTGGGGCCACATCCCTGCCTCTCCTCTTGTATTTGCCGTGAAGCGACTTGTCAGGATGATGGAAGATACATTCCCCTCTTCAGAGGATCGCTTGCCCAAAGATCTGCACCTAAGCACAGCCTACTACATGCTTTCAGTATTTACCAGATTCCAAGACCACCGACTTTCCATAGAGGTATGACCTTTGCATACTCCGTATCTATTTGGCTGACTTGGGCCTGTGCAATTTAGTATCTTAAAAAAGCACTGATTGCTAACGGGGCCGTTCTATCCTCAAAACATAGAAAGCCTAGGTTACGAAATCGAGTTCCGCTTCCAGTTGTGGAGATATCGCCGGTGTGTTCTGATGATGATATCTTCTACATGTTGCAGATCGCAGTGCTCTACAAGGTTTCCAATGTAAGTTCACGTCTTTACTCCTTCACGAGTTATCAACTGTCTTCATTAGAAACCACACCTATCAAGTAGTTGGCGGGAGGCGGCAGCTTGGGCACACAATGTCCGCTATGGCGGAGGACTACCATTACTGAAAGAGAGATGCGGCGAAACTCCTCGAAGGTTACTATGGGGCTGAAAGAGATATAGGGTGCTTGTAAAGTTCATTCCTTCTGCTCTCCGTGGCGCGCTGGATCCTCAGCTACCACTGTTACGAACCCCATTATAAATTAGTTAATATAACGGGTCACTGGCCATGTGCTGGCCGTCTTCACATCCAACATCGAGTTCCAATTTCTAAATGAGGAACAATTATTCGAAGCCAAGGTCGTCATGGTTCTGGTTCGTGAGTCGCCCTTTGTGACTCTTCATATATATGTACTTAAAATATCACAAAAAATGCACTCCTTTGAGGACCTTAAATCATCTATGCCCTCTTATCGCGAGTTTACCCCCGATATTGCGTCCATTAATGTCACCGACAGCACTGTATAGCATCCAAAGAAGTATTCTAATAGACCTGTCAGATGATAGGACTCTACATGAGAGATCCGCCTGAGGAGCACAGGTTGTGAGGCATTGCAGGTAACAGCGAGCGCGCTCAAGCACAAACCCGAGAACGGTGCAAGAGATCAATGCCTCTGAGGCATCGATTATTCGACGACGCCAAACGCTTTATGTCTGAGGGAGTAATACCCGAATACTCAAAGGACGTTATCCCAGTGCTCCATTCCCCATCGCAGACTACCCTGGAATCATTCACAAAGCAATCGGGAGCTGGTGCGCGCCCTCATACCTGGATCAACAAAGACTTCACAAGTACCATCTAAACCACTACTAGCAGGAATGTGGCATCTGTGATCCGTGACCACTTCCTACGCTCAATTCTGTTCAGTTTTAGACCGGGATCGGAGAGGGTCTTTAACCGATGGTATCACTATCAGACGCTTAACCAGCCCGGAAGATCGAAAGAGAGAAAGAGAGAAAGAGTGGGTGCCTTAGTCGATATTCAGACTGACGACCGATCTACCAGCTGGTACAGGTTATATGGAGGCCATACGAATCGTATGGGGATGGCTTTAGCTGTAGTACTGACGGGAGCGATGAGGAGGGGACTGAAACGGTGTTTCAAGAAGGGAAAGGGGGTTTCAGTCAGGAAGACGATGGGAAAGGAGATTTTATACGGGGAGACGATATGCAATATGTAACGTAACATCGATAACTACAATCCTGACACAGGGTCAATCGAGGGTCGACGATCGATTATTCGGAGAGAACCGGAGCAATGCGGGCACACGTGCGCGCGTGCGGAAGGAATTCGAATCATGGTATATTGTCGAGGTATTACACTTCTACATACGTTCTTAACAAATTCAATGGGTGTTCTCGAGTACCTTGTAATCACGCTTCATTCTCCGCCCGTTCGAAAGGAATGTCCTTGTCGATAATGTTTTCGAGTTATCCTCTGTGATCCTCCGCGTGTACTCACCCCAGATATTGCGGCACATGAGGACTTTCGATCATCTATGATACCCCATCGCGAATCTGCCCCGGATATCCCACCCCATACCATCAACGAGCTTAACTTCTTCGCCGGACTCGCATCGAAGGAAACATACAAAGAGATGTGCAAGATGCCAAGGCTCTCTCCGAGAAATCTGTCTGAGAACGTCAATGATGTAATCGACGCCACTGACTTAGTTCGCTATCCCAGCGCAAGGGATGCATGCCCTCAGTCTACAACCTGTTCGGTTCGCTGAGAATTCTGTCGCCTTTATGAGGGCATTAATGAGGTTGTGAAGGAAAAGACGAGACTACCTTCCGAGGCATCTCGGGCAAGTGTTCATTCCCGCGAGGTAAACTATGTGAGTTCATAACATCCTAAGGATTTTATTCTGCTAACGAGGGGTTCTCTAGCCTCAGAGGTGCTTACAGACAAATCTGAGAATCTACATCTCGTTCACGTTATTGTATCTGCTCTTCTTTATAGTTGACCCCGAACAGGGTGTTTCTAAATACAAGTCCCCATTTTGCTTTTCTACATCATCCAACAGGGTCATCCCATGAAGCGGCCTCGATAAACCCTCCATACGCCCTTAATGACTCTCCATTTACAATACTATCGCCCGATATACTCTAGTTGAGACCCAGACCCACGTCCACGTCCGCTGGTGCCAGGTGCCAGGTGGTTACATAAAGATCATTACACATTGGAATGATCCTCCAAGAGAATCCCTGAGATGCGACGGTTTAAATGACGATGTCAATATTCGAAGGCGGTCCGTATCTGCATGCGACCCGGTTCTTATGCTTTAGCGCCGCCGCGCCTCGTGTGTCCGTCGTGGCAGGGCAGGCTCCTCGAGCTCTTTAAGAAGGACTCCCCCACTGCAAAATTACTCCCCAGTTCCTTTCCTTCCACCCACATTCGTCGTAGCATGGACGGCCCGTCAAGCGTGCCTCCCACCCCCGAAAGGGATCCTGGTGCAACCCCAAACATTCCAAGTCTGCACAACCTCGACAAGAGCTCTCTCGCCTTCGTCATCAACCACGTATTTCTCCCTCCTAAACTTCCAAGCGAGTCCGACTGCACTCCTAAGCATGGAGTCTCCCTTATTCGCGTCTTCAAGGACTGCGCCGAGACATTCGCGCGTCGCTTCGAACCCCAAAGTAATTCTCGTACCGCATGGGATGCGACTAGCAGGATGCTTGCATCCATGGAGCTTTTACATGGCGGAGGGATCATAGAAGAAGGCCCAGTAAATCGGCAAATCGCTGAAATGAAGGTTGGAGGTGAGCAAAGCGGTCTCACTATCTCGAGGTCCGGTTGATCTGACCCCATTACAGATGTGGTCCCTCTTTACATCACTGCGCAAAATGCGGCTGTCGTGCTCCGCCGACCATGTAATGATCAAACCATCATTACCCTGGAGTCATTCGAAGTCTATCCACCTGCAGAGGTCGTCACACACACTGAAGGCAAACTCCGCATTACCTATCCCTCTGTTGGCCGCCTCTCCATACCACTCGATGATCATGTTCGCAAATCACTCTCTCAGTTTGTCGGCTTTTATGCTCGCCACTCCACGCAAGATGCACAAGCCGAGGAGAATATCCGAACGCAAAATACTCAAGACCCTCCGAGCCCAAAATATATCACAGAACTCCTCACCGGTATTGTGCGCGCTATGTCAGAGGAACCCGACATGACCCTGGCACAAACGGTATACGTTTCAAAACGAATCGATGATCATGTCCTCTGCGAGAGAGATTCCGAAGCTCCATGGCGCCGAAGCCCGATGTGGCTCATCATCCGGGTCGCTCTCCAAACGACATTGGGCGAGTGGAACGTGGAGGAGCACGCTGGTTACAAGGCTTTCATTCTTTACGCCCTTTCCTCTATCCTCCGTACCGCGCTTCAACACAACCAGCCCGATCATCTGCTATTCGTGATGAACGTCAAGCTTGCTCGGCGTTTCTGTAAAATGCCGGATGGGTCAAGGGATGGGTGTTTCGCAATGGATGATGCGGCCGCCGTCAGCAAGATGGTAACCGACGAGCTGGAAAAACACTGGAAGGACATCCAGAAGCAGACCACGAGACGGGTGAATTGGTCCCTCCCGACTGAGAAGGAGGTCATAGACGGAGCCCGCGTCGACCTACCTGCTGCTGTTCCGTACTTGAAGGAGATCAAGCGTCGAGACGCCTGCCAATCGTCAAAGGGGCCCACCAAGAAATTCGCCGTACCCGGTGGTGATCAATACGCAACGAGATACAACTTCGACCATGTTTCCCCTCCCAATCTTACAAATGTGCCTTCTGCTCCGCTAGAATGCGCGATTCGCCTCTACGACTTTGAGCAATGGGTTGCTCGGCGTAACGGTTTCAGCGGGGTTGGGATGCTTGAGCTTACTAGTGCCCTCAACGGTTACACCCATGCTGCACTTTCTCATTACAAGGGGGATCCAGAACGGCTGTCAGTGGCGTTTCTTACAATGGTTGAGTTGTGGATCGGCATCGACGAGAAGGTCCTTGAATGGGAGCCCTATCTAAGAAACTACACACCCGAGATCCCAAGTGAGGCTCTAGAACCACTTCTTCTTCCTCGACGCGACCACATGCAACGCCTCGCTGCGATCGAGATCTACCTCCAAAACCGCCACAAGGCCGCTCATCATGGCTCTGCAATATTCTATGATACGACAGATTCTACCTCGTTCGCCAATTGGTTTGTGAGCCAATCTCTATCGATGCAGAGGGCCCGGCAAGAGATGCAAGAAGAAGCACGGAGGAATGAGGAGGAAAAATTGGCAGAAATGGCACGGATAAACGACCGCTACGAAGACCTCAGGAGGAGAATAGACGCAGCTGTCTGTACTCGTTACCATTACCAGACGCGCTGGGGATGGCAGTCAGCGCATCCAAATTGCGGCAAATGCGACAATGAACAAGTGTTGAGATCCTTATCGTCCGTTGCAATACTATCTTTCTGTATGCTGTTTATTAACTGTCCACATTAACAGGTTGACCAGCTTTGAGCGCCCGTTGCCCAACCACCCAGTAACAGTCGATTGTGTAGTATTCGAACTGCGGCTCCCTCGTCAATTCGCGCTCTGGAGAGATGCCACAATGGCAGTCTTGTCTGCCTGCTCCGGAGGTATCACTGAGCCGACGGACGGAAACCCTTGGCTTCTTTCGAGATACCCCGGCTCCAATAAGTGGTTCCTCAACGCCTACCCCGGTTGCAAACTTGAACTCGCTGCATATAAAACCAAATACGATACCAACTACCAGCCTCCAATCAGTCAAGAAGATGCCGTCAAACCTCATCCCATGAACAGATATCGAGTCCATACCGATGGTGCTTGGGGCTGTAACCCTTTCTCCTCATATCGTGAAACCTCTTTCCAACATCTTCGCGAACTTTTTACAATGGAAATCGAACCGAAAGGACGCTACCACTCTCTCCAACCAGCCGTATCCAGCACAGCCTACACGTCCAACCAACTAATCGCTTCACAAGACAGCTGCCCAGAGAGTATTACACTGCATGACCACGAGGCGTTCGGACAAATTCGAACTGGGCATAAACTTCAGTGGCGAAGCATGCTACGTGAACTTCGTAGGGGGGTCCTGGACTTCTCGCACAAAGACGTATATCTCCTGTTCCTGCAGGCCATGTGGCAAGCTGGTCCAAAGTCAGAGGGCAATGCATGGCGTCGAGAATCACACGCTGACGGAGCCGAAACGGTATTCGGGTTAGAAGCCGTCAATGAAATGAGAGCGGTTCTCGACAGCATACAGAACAACCGGACATGGGCGTATGCCTGCGGAGTGCTGATATTTATGGCGGCACGAATCTTATCGTTGACAGACGAACCACAAGTCTGCGATGCTGCTATCGGCCTCTTGGAGCGAGTGAGACACGTGGTACACAAATGGATAAAGGAGGTCACCAGAGCCGATGAGAGAACGAACGCGCCCATCGACGTCGCTGATGATGAGACAACAAAGAGAAGGGCAGCCCTACTCCTTGCGATTCTGGGCTGCAGTACCTTTAATGTCGATGACGAATACATCGACCGTGTCTTCCAATCGGCTCAAGATGTTTCCTTTCTGGTGGAATGTCGTAATATCATCTGCATGAACAAGCCTCCTGTATTGGACACCCTCCCGTTCTCACTGCGGGTCCTCTATCACCGAGATGAAGTCTTCGCTATCCGGCTGTTGCCCAGACTGTCTGCTAAAATTCGCGCGTTGCCTGGTGGAGAGAGTGGGATTGACGAAGGAATCAAATCTATATCGGATAGCTACACGCTGGCGGGAATATGGGAAGAATATGAGCAGCACAATCGGTGGTACAGCACCAGGACAGCTGCACGCCAAGATTTCGAGAGTCTCGAGATGCATTTCAACCTGCTAGGTATGCATCTCTCCTTCGAAAATGGCTATATGTAACATTAGCCGCAGATGGAGCACTTTATGTAGACCATAAGATGTTCGGTAAACTTCCCGACGCATATACACAGCATCAGACATACCTTCGGCTCTTTGGTGGATCTGTATGCTCTAGGTCTCTATCTTTTGTGCTCCTCCTGATGCAATTTCTTCTAGAGAATACTTGAGGCTGGGCCATCGGATATGCCTAGTATGGACTACCAAACGACACGATCTATATGTGGTCAGCAGGTACGATCACCTTCCTGCATAGTTTGCCATTTAGCCAAGGATTGATTGTCTTCTTTTATTGTTTTAGATCCATTTCAAGTTGAATGACGGTGACCTGGCCATTCGGTCCCGCCGAGACAACGAAGTGTTCGAATTGATCCCAGTCTCCAAACTCACATCCGTCCTGCCCCGCTCCCTTATCCGCGACCATGTCCATTGGTACAACACAAAAACCCATGTCTTCGAGATTCGGCCTCTTTCCGACTGCTGGACCCCAAACTTGGAGAAGAATTGGTCCACGGTCACCGAGCTCAAGGGCGGGCCAGCACTAAGCCGTCAGCAAGAATTCGGGGTCCGACAGTTCCTCATCTGCCCCAGTCACGCACTCAGCCGTGCCATCCATGGCGTCTTCTCACCCCTCGAGCAAAGCCCATTGGACCTTGTCATCAGCTTTAACTACGAGTACTCGATAAACTGCGAACCTCAGCCGCTCTCCATCGCTCTCCCTCGATACAACCTCACCTTTGCTGTCTCAGAGCAGGGAGAGCTTAGCTGTCTTAGCCATCGCGGTTTCATCGTCGACTCCAACGACGACGTTGGTACTTTCTATGGTCTTTCCAGCAAGCTTGTTTTGTGCCGCCCTTCCGAGATCGGAAGAGAGCGTAAGCTCATAGTCCCCATTGGTTCCATTACACCCACCTCGACCGGGGCCGACCATCCCACAGTCTGCATTCGCGTGCCGTGTGATGCGGTGTCTGTTGGATATCGAGTATTCGAAGTAGATGACCTGCTTGGCCGACTTCGGGAGACGACCTTCTCTGACCGCCTCTATCGGCTCTACCTCCACGCTCTCACTTCGCACCAACTCGTCGATCCGCTGACGAAACGTACGGGAACTGAAGAGGCCCTCGAAGGACTTAAGCAAGCGACCTCGTTTTCTTTCCAGACTCTAGACGACGAGGATGTGAAGTTACTCCAGCACCTCGGCCAGCTTACGCCTCAGCGGAGTTTCTACTCACGGCAAACGAAGACGATGCAAACTGTCCGACGACATATCACCCTCCCATCCACTCTACAGCACCACGATTTCGCTGCCACCGTCCAAAAGATCTGGTCCTATTGGCTATCTCTCCGCGTCTTCTACCCAGAATTCAAGGAGAAGAAGTGTGAGGAGTTCTTATCTGACTATGGAACGGAGGAGCAGGAACAGTTGACACGAAGAGCAGCCGCAAGAAACTGTTTTTGTGCTCCCTCGGGGAGTGAACCCCCGAACTCACGGGCGAGCGACCGTAACTACACCCCTCAGGACTGCATGGGAGAGTCTGATTCTGTTCATCGAGAAACACTCGCATTTGAGATGGCGAAGCTGGTACAAGAATGGCCAGCCAACCTTGATGTTACAGCTCAGCTCCTAAGCGACATCAAAGGATGGGGTGGAGTTGAAGCCCAACAGGCCACTCTCGACTACTCTAGTGTATGGGTCGAGGCGTCTCTGCGCACGGTTTGGCGGTCGTTGTATAACCTTTGCTGTGCCGCCCAGAAGGAAACCGACGGAAGCAAACTCACCTTCCTCCTTGGAACGCTCGCTTATCGTCACCCCAACGAACGCCACCTCCATTCCACTCTTCTTGCGTTCGCCACCAATCCACAGTTTGCTCAAAAGGACTACAGCGGGGATCTGATTTTCAGCTACGGAGATGCCCCTACGGAACATACGCTTAGATCGTTCGTCACCTCTGATACAGTTCACTTTGACCGGTCTTCCGAATCCGCCGAGCTAGACCGCTTAGTGTGGACACCAGAGCATGACAGGTCCTTTCGATCACGATACGCGTCTCGGCTGCAACAGCAAATTAACGAATGTGTGGCGAGATTGTTCACTTCGCGCTACCAGGGTAGTGTCCCTCCCTCCGACCTCTCCACCTTCGACCTCCTTAAGCAAGAGTCCCTCCTGCGCCAATTAAACGTTACACTTGGGCACTGCTATCGGAATAGGTGATTTTGTTCCCTTGACTTGTACACATGGAACTCACTCGCTTCTAGGGCTTTCTTCGAACATCTCCAGTCGCTGCAAGTCGAATTGAACCGTATTATAGTTCCTCCGGTCAGAAGGGACTCTTTTGCATGGAGCCCTCCGTCCTTTGAAATCTCTCAAGAGCGGAACCCATTCGTGACCTGGCCGATGCTCTTCTCAAGGCCAACCCCTCGGACGCCCACACCAGTTGAAGAACTTCTGGAAAGCTGCTTTGATAGGGTGGATCATACAGGTACCTCACCTTTACGGCAGCAGTATCGCTCCCTGCTTGAGAAGAGTAACATTGCATATACGAAGCGGAGACAAATACCGAGTACTTTGACGGTCGATGTCGAAGAGGAATACCGTCGCACTTCCGCCAGGCTCCATAGGGTACAGGGTTGTATCACCGAAGCCTTAGGAGCCGCCTCCGAGAAAGATTTCATCTTGGAGCGGGCGGGACTCTGGCCCCGTGCGTCGCCTAGAGACATTCTCAACAAGCTGAGTTTATCACAAAGATCCCTTTTGAGCAAATCATGGAAGGCAGCATTTATCGAGTACGCTGAAGGGGTTACAATGGTTCAACGAGCCATCAGAATTTCTCGATTGACAAGACCCAAATATCGAGCAGAACTCGAACGAGAGCTTGGTAATTCTGGGAGGGTCAGGTGGGATGGCGTGTCCCATCCAGACTGGTTGCTGATCGAACTGGAGAGCAATCTCCTCATACGCCAAGTTCAGGCGGAGATTGCCAGCGAGATGCTTGCTCCAAGTTCAGGAAAGAACGCAGTTGTACAATTAAACATGGGAGAAGGAAAATCATCCGTAAGGGAATCTCTTATTCCTTGCGTCGTGGCTAACCTCGCAGGCAGGTCATCGTCCCCATTATCTCTGCAGCGCTTGCAAATCGTTCGCAAATCGTTCGCGTGGTAGTACTCAAGCCCCTCGCCCGGCCGATGTTCCACCTTCTCTGTCGTACTCTCAGTGGTCTGACCAATCGAAGGATCTTCTATATTCCAATCGACCGTAATCTGCGACCTGATCCGGCCTTGGCCAAGAAGATACACGATCTCTTCGTGGAATGTATGGAAGCTGGTGGTATCCTCCTCTGCCAACCCGAGCATATCCTTTCCTTCAAGCTCATGGCACTCGAGACTCTGTCGAGCCGCCCTTCTTCACCACTCTCGCAGTCTCTTCTTAGTACCCATAGATGGTTGGAAGAGAACGCAAGAGATATTCTTGATGAGAGCGACGAAATCCTCAGCCCGAAATATCAGCTCGTCTACACTGTTGGCACGCAACATACTCCCGACGGCGAGTCCATGCGCTGGAAGCTAGCACAAGAGGTCTTCGATCTCGTCAGGGACCATGCCCGCGATGGAAGACACAAGGGTCTCCTTTCTGTCGATGATTCCTCTCCGCAACAATTCCCACAAATCCGGGTATTCACAGATGGCTGTGGCAAGAGTCTTCTCCACCAAGTGGCGAAGCGCATCGTGTTTGAAAACATCCTTCCCTCGTTCACTTTCCCACGCTTCAGCCCTGAAGCCCGGGACACCGTCTTGAAATTCATCACAGATATTGGTAGCAACGACTACAACAAAGTCACGCATATCTGTGAGAACCAAGACCATTCTGCACCCGACAACTCAACAACTCTCAAACTCGTCCTTCTTTTGCGGGGTCTTCTCGGCCACGGTGTCCTCCTCACAGTCCTAAAGGAGAAGAGATGGCGCGTCGACTATGGTCTCGATGTCAGCCGTTCCATGCTCGCAGTCCCTTACCGAGCAAAAGACAGCCCCTCTGCTCGTGCTGAATTCGGTCACACAGACGTCGCAATATGTTTGACCTGCCTGACATACTATTACGAGGGTCTCACCGATGCGCAATTGGGCGACTGCTTCCAGCAGCTGCTCCAGACCGGCAACCCCGATCAAGAGTACGAAAAGTGGATAGAGGACTGCC
>Ga0307513_10006899_pt1 | contig 14784 bp, 10 predicted proteins | sample 15_EM_MG_FD_202174 | JGI IMG/M metagenome (GOLD analysis project Ga0307513, IMG submission 202174) | Populus trichocarpa ectomycorrhiza microbial communities from riparian zone in the Pacific Northwest, United States - 15_EM | ecosystem: Host-associated > Plants > Roots > Unclassified | place... | reverse complement strand
TTGACTCGGTGAGTTTCGCGGCATTCCGACTTCGACGCCCCGGCTGCCGAAATTCAGTTGCCTTTGAATTTCGGGTGATCCCTCTTGAGCATGTATGCTTCCGCTACTTGTTCTACATCAATTTAATATTTTGGATGATGGTTTAACAAAAATTTTTTGGAGATTTAACATTCAATTTGCAATTGATATTTGGCAATAGCTATAAGAAATAGCTATAAATAAAGCAATACAACTAAAATTCAAATTTATTAGTTGTTAAAATCTAATTTCTATTAGAAGTTTTAGTTCTTATCATAGATCATTGTGTCCTTTTGATTAACCAAACCAGGAATGATAGAGTTATTATATAATTAAAATGCAGATTAAATTTAACAGAACCATATGACATTCAATTCAATTCCAGCTTCTTTTAAATTAATAATTCATAATATAATGATTAAGTTCCTATATTAACAATAAAAAAAAGGTCAGATAGGCTTCTGGTTTAGGCCTTTATACCTTGTTTAGAATTTTTTTTATGGGATATTTTTTTATGCTTACCCTTTTATACAAAAAAAATTATAAAAAATTATAAAAACAAAAATGTGGTTTTGTATGTGTGTTTGTGCATTTTTAACAAAAAAATATAAAAAAATGATTTTTTATATGTTTCAAAAATACAAAAAATAGATTTATGTTTTCTTGTATTTGTGGATTTATTATAATCATCGATAAATTTACATACGGATAGTTTTTTTCATGGTACATTAATCAATAATTATATTAACAATGAAATAAAAATTACCTACAATATATATTTGGATGATATTTCTCATTTGTTATTATGTCAGTAAATGTACTTTTGATGGAATCAGGAACACCGATAAAATCAAGCTTTAAATCAATCATTATATTCATTGTATATTAGAGCTACACTGCGAACACACTACCAAAATCTTAATTCGAAAAAAAATAATACAAGGCGTTCAATACAAAGGAAAAAGGGCTATTTTTAAGAGAAATTTTATTCATTGGCTGTGGACGCATTATTATAAGTGGCGTTTATCAATCACATATAGCGCGATAAGGCGCCAGGGGCCACATATTAGGATCTCCATATTTTAGAATATTCGCGTATTAAAATACCTTTGGCACTGCTTGATTTCTTATCCTGCAGTTTTCCATTTCTCTTTCCACATTGAAGACATTAATTCTCCATATTTCCAAGAATTATAGTCCGGTTGTTTTTGTAATCGTAAAATTAATTGGATCATATCGGATCAATCTTCATACAGTTTAAAAACATCTAAATATTTTTTTTATTACATTCAAGAAAAGATTCATCTAATCAGTAACGTAGCGCAGAGTAATAATTTAGTATTAAGTATGATACAAAAAAGAAAAAAAATCACTAAGTATATTTGATGGGTCATGATTTCTATAAATCAACCCCATTTAAAAGCCAATACACGAAAGTCAACCTAAAATGAGATTATGTCTTTTTCGGCGTCCAACTCTAAGTTAGGTAGGGGTATGACTGCACCCAACTCCCTAATGGGCAAGGGCATGTCCGCGCCCAGCCCTAGGTTGGGCAAGGGACGCGTCTGCGCTCGATCCCATGATTGGGCCAGGGTGCGTTCACCCCTGACCCCATGTTGGGCCAGGGACGTTCCCGCACCCGACCCCACGTTGGGCAAGGGCACGTTCGCACTCAACCCCATGATTGTGCAAGGGCGCGTCCGCACCCGACCCCATGTTGGGCCTGGACGTGTCCGCGCCCAACCCACGTTGGGAAAGGGACACGCCCGCGCCCAATTTCATGTTGAGCCTGTACGTGTCTGCGCCTAACCCCATGTTGGGTGAGGGACGCGACCACACCTTAGCTCCATGTTGGGCTGTGACACGATCATCCCTAACCATTCTTGAGTGCAGTCACGAGATGGACCCGACTCCTCCTGGGCTCCAGGTGTGAGTTGAACCCAACGTCCCTCAGGTTGAGTATGCGACTAAAGGGTCATTCCACACCGAGCCTCCCATACCCAAAGTCTAAGTTAATAATTATGATGTCCATCATAATCCTATTAAATACGAACAAGCAGTCAATGCTTACATTAATTAGATGTGATGGTACGAGCAATAAGATAATATTATCTTACTCATACGAGATTACTTTTCTACCCCTCCTACATTGCATGAAACAAGTCAAGTCAGGTAATATAAAAAAGGGCATGGATATGCAAAAAAGGGTTTGAAAACCTATACTCTAGGACAAAAACACGTTCTCTGCTTCTTCTTCTTTAATTCTACATCTTCTTCCTCTTCCTCTTCTATGTCTTCATAAAAGCTCATTAATATCTTTATTAATATCATTTTTTACACAAATATTCATAGTACTGATTTGATCTTCGGAGGGTCTCCTATCAACAACCCAGGGGACTTTGTGTAGGCATTTATTCAGGAAGAGATTCACACCTCCTGAGGAGATCCATTAAAGAAGAAGTTAATGCATTCTTGAAGGGAAGATCGTAGAACACACTGTGAATGATGTGCAAGAATTTCAATGAATAATTCATCCCAGAATATTCCCTGTGATTTTTATAACATCATTAGTTGGCGTTGTTTGTGGGACCCTTACAAAAAGCAAATTACTTCTCCAGCAAGAAACTAAGCTTTGGCGTATGGTTCCATCTATTACACCACCATGGCAGATCCATACAATCAGGGCGTATCATAAAAGCCAACATTATTGTTGGCACGTCTGCCCAACCTCAGATTGATAAGATGGTTGAGCATATATGTTTGCTCTCTAAAGAGGTCATCAGATTGAGAGGACAACTCACGGTTCATCCTCAACCAGCTCATGATGTCCCAACACATGTCTTACAACCTCAGCCACAGAGAACCCCTGTAGCCTAGAGATGCCTCAACTATACAGAGGGATATGCGCAGAATGAGAAGGAACCACCCAGATGTCGTTCTCGTAGCCCAACTCGAGAACGTTCACATCATCCCACAGTACCAGTGAGAAATGAACATTCCCGTAAAGTTCAAACTAGCCACCGTGGGAGAGAAGAGAGTCATCACTCCCGCTGTTCCATGCTAAATTCATCCAGTTCATCTGGCTCACACCGGGAACGACCTAGAAGAAAGGCCGAGGAGAACTCACGACATCACCAACTTGCCCACTAGTATCAGGTGGAAGGCTTCCCAAGTCCAAAAGAGTTCTAGAAGCCAAGGTGCCTAAGGAATATCTATCAGCAAAGATGAACCTAGATAGCTACGATGGACTTACAGATCCCCGAGAGCATATCCAGAATATAAGGGGGAGCCTTGAGCTGGTCATCCATGACAATGACATCATGTGCAAGATATTGCCCACTACTTTCAGAGGGAATATGAGGACATGGTACAACAACTTGAAGTCGGGGTCGATCCTAAGCTTTCAAGATCTATATGCTAAGCTGGTAACACGTTTCAGCACTAACATCCATACGAAGAAAAGCTCCACTGAACTATTTGGAATTATCCAAGGCGAGAAAGAGTCCACCCAGGCATATCTGAGGAGATTTAATAAAGAAATGCTTCGGGTGGAAGACCTACTAGAGCCCATAGCTTGTGAGGCTTTGATCAAAGGGGTCAGAAGTGAAGAATTGTGGAAACAACTCCACCCGGTACAGAACAGAACTCTCTTGAGGGTGAAGCATATGATTGAGAGTCACATAAGAGTAAAGGAAGCCTTGACTGCTCGTAGAAGCTCAACTCAGGTCTATAGAGGAGGGATCAGTAACAAACCCTCCAACAGGAACCGTTCCCCTGTCAGACAATAGGAGGTTAAGAAGAAAGAACCCTTCAGGGAACATCTCAGCAGGCCCGAAAGGGTCTACCCCCTGTAAATACCAGTTACACGGAGATCTACATGGCTTTGAGAGGTCAAAACTTGCTTCAGTATCCTCCTCCCTTAAATCCTAACCCTAGCCTAAAGTTCTCCAAGAAGTACTGCCAGTTTCATAGGGAGAAGGGACATGACACCGAGGATTGTTATACTCTAAAAAAAGAGGTAGAGAGACTCTTGGCATAAGGATACCTCAGACAGTTCTTAAAAAAGGATCCATCTCTGGACAGGAAGGGAGGTGAAGTGAGATAACAGGGACCAACACTCCTAAAGGTCCTTATCATACTAAGGGGCTCATCAACTAATGTAGGCGTCATTAGCAATAAGAGGACAAGGTTGAGAGATCAAGTTCTAGTTACAATGGGTCAAGAAAGTTATTGGCATGAACCCATAACCTTTACCCTTGCTAATGGACAAGGGATTAAACACCCGTATAAAGATGCCTTGGTGATTTCCATGGTCGTGGAGGGTTACAAGGTCCACATGATCCTAATGGATAATGGTAGCTCAGTGAACATCCTATCAGCAAAGACCATGACAAATATAACATAGACGCCTCTAGAATAGCTCTGGTGCCAACACCCCTCATCGGGATAAAAAGATCATGAGTGCTTGTGAAGTGGGCAGTAGAGTTGATTGTTATTGTGGGGACTGCACCTTGTTGTGTTACTATCCAACAGACCTTCATGGTCATTGTTGTAACCCAATTTTAGCTTGTTGGCTTTTGATTTAATTTTACAGGATTTAAAATGTAAAATTAAAATATCAGAGATTTATTTCGATGAAAAGTGTGATTTGTCATCTTACGTAAAAACTAGGGACTACAATGTGCTTTTGTTATTCTATCCTTATCTTCAAGATAATCCCTATCTTCAAGATAATGATAGTTATCCGCTTTCAAATTTGATTCTTAATCAAATTCAAACTTCAAAGAAGAGAATGAGTTTCATTAAAACTTTGTTTCTACACGCGATGAGACTCTTGCACTATAAATATAGATCTCAATGTATGCAAAAAAGGAGGAGAGGAAAACCTAAAAAAGGAGAGCAAAAAAAAAAAGTATAGGAGAGAATTAACTTGGAGATATAACCAAAAAAGAAAAAAAGCAGAGGAAGACGAGAGAAAGATCAAGCAAAAAAAAAGAGAGAGGAGCAGGAGCAAAATGGCGTTGTCCACAGTCGGTGTTACTTTCAGCCTTCGCCTCCAGCAGCGCTCGTAAACAAGAAGGCAAGCCTCCCTCACTCTCCCTTCTCGACCTTCACACACTACCCCCTCATGGCCTCTCCTTCTTCTCTTTCACCATAGTCCAGTAACCTCCCTCAAGACCAACCAAACCGGCAACAACAGCAGACCCTCTCAGTAGCAACATTAAGGTTTGGTTACTTAGAGTCACGGGAATAGTGGAGTCTTTATCATCCCGGCTGAAAATAACAGCTCCCTTAATGTCACTGCACCATCACCAGCTCCAGCAGCAGTCCAGCAAACAGCACTGCGCGACTCCTCTAGCTCCATCAACATCCAGCAGCCAACACTGTACACCGTGAGCATGCACCAACCTTAGCAGCAACAACCTTAGCAGCAACAACCTTCTCTTCTCAGTAGAGAGAGGAAAAATACACAAAAACGCAAAGGAGAGTAGGGGTGGCACAAGATGAGAAGAAACAGAGGAGAGAGTTCCTTTCCGGCCAGCAGCCTCACGCCTGGATCACCATCGCCCTCGACTTACAGCAACCAGGTAACTTCTTCTTCTTTCTGTTTTGCTAGATTAATTAGTTTCTTACTGTTACATGCATACGTGAATTACTCACCCATGCATGCAACAATGCTTTTTTTATTTTATTTTTTTTTACCGAACCACAAAAATAAAAAAACAATATATATATATATATATATATATATATATATATATAAATAGTTTCTTTTTCTTGTAATATAAATTTTGCGGATTTATTCACTGGCGCCAGAGTCAGGAATACCGTACTTTGTGGGTTGCACAATATTTACCAACGTCAGAGTTGGAAATATTCATAGGTGAATATTCACTAACGCCAGAGTCGGGAATATTATAGGATGACCATAAGAATGGAACACAAACAAACCTTTAGCAATTTAAGACAAAACCAGCAATGCAACTTGCCTAAGGTAGGACGCTTAAGGAGTGATAGTATCTTTCCTTTCGCGTAACCAGTCCCGTACCATAGAATCTATGTTGACCAGTTAGGGTTCCTAGTGACCATAATACTAGGTGGCGACTACTTGAACAAGACCTTTTCCCCTAAAAGAACAAGATGCCAGATATCTGTTCTTTTTCCAATCTCGTAAAAAATTTTTAATCGATTGTCGTGATGTCTAGATGTGACAGTCATTAACACCCATCTCCCATACAACGCCATCATCGGGAGGCCATTGCTCTATCATATCAGTGCAGTGGTCAGCACCAAGTATTTGACCATGAAGTTCCCAACAATCAAAGGGGTAGCTGTAGTGAGGGGGAACCAGGAAGCCTCAAGAAAAAGTGCAAACACCTCTCTAAAGGGCAAGAAGGCCCTACTGGTCGATCACCTACTCGATCACCTACAAGGCTCTGATCTTCCTCATGCGTGGCACTCAGACCACTTTAAGCTATATCCTTCTTGAATACATAAATAAATAATGCATATTTTTATCACTTATGTTTTCACTTAATTTTTACGTTCCTTTCTTAGGAATACTTCTTACCGATCCAATCGGGGTTACACACCCTTGTGGCATCTGGGACCCACTTCTCTAGGACGGTAGTGAAGTTCTAAGTGAGCATCAACCTCTACTGTCACCAATCGGGGTTACACATCCCTGTGGCATCTGAGACCGACTTTTTTGAGGCAGTAGTAAGGGATCAATGCTTCACTCTTCAGGATGGTTTTCAACACCCCCTCCATTCCTCCTGTCTAGCCATTTTAGTTAGAAGTAAACGCACTGGAGCGGCCTTATTAGGTCTATCCTGTCTGTCCAAACGGGCTACTTACCCATGTGTGCGGTCTGAGACCCATATCTCTCCTAGACAGCATGAGACCAGTCTCTATGACATTTAAGAGTGTTGGGACGGCCTTATCAGGCTTACACCGTTTATCCACTCCATGTTACACACCCTATGTGCGGTCTAGGATTTACATCTCTCCTGGATAGCATAGGTACCAACTTCTACGACATCAAGTAGTGCTAAAACCAGTTCTCCTATAGCAGCACCTCTTATTGGTCCAAACAGGGTTATACACCCCTGTAGTGTCTAGGACCCACTTCTGCAAGGCAATAGTGATTGTCCAATGCTTCTCAAAAAAAGGACTGGGAATACATCTTGAAGATTCAAACAACAAACTCTCCGAGAACACAATCCCTACTAGTAATGCCGTGAAAGGGGGAGTATAAAGGACATCCTAATCAGGATTACGACTCAACTAAGGTTATTAAAAAATCTCTTTAGCCTTAAGTCTCCCCATTTCTCAAAAAATGAGCAGACTTAGGGGGCTACTGATGGGTCATGATTTCTATAAACCAACCCCATTTAAAAGCCAACACACGAAAGTCACAACCCAAAATGATATTATGTCTTTCTCTACATCCAACTCTAAGTTGGGTAGGGGCATGTCCGTACCCAACTCCACGTTGGGCTGTGATCCAAAGTCCCTCAGGTTGAGTGCGCGACTGAAAGGTCATTCCACACTGAACCTCCCATACCCTGAGTCTGGGTTAATAATTATGATGTCCATCATAATCCTATTAAATACGAACAAGCAGTCCATGCTTACATTAATTAGATGTGATGGTATGAGCAATAAGATAATATTATCTTACTCATACGAGATTACTTTTCTGCCCCTCCTACATTGCATGAAACAAGGTAAGTTAGGTAATATAAAAGAGGGCAGGAATATGCAGAAAAGGGTTCGAAAACCTTATACTCTGGGATGAAAACACGTTCTCTGCTTCTTCTTCTTTAATTCTACATATTCTTCTCCTTCCTCTTCTCTGTCTTCATAAAAACTCATTAACACTACAAGATTTCACAGTTTTACCGACGGCAAAATTCCGTCGGTGTGTGATTAGAAGTTCGTCGGTGATTTTTTTACCGACGTCATCACCGACGGAGTACGTCCGTCGGCTTTACCTTCGTCGGTGATTCCTCATTCTGTCGGTATATCAGTCGGAAAAACAAAAAAATCATTTACCGACGGTTTTACAGACGGAACGTGCGCGCAAAAAAAAAAAAAGATTCCCGCTTGAAATATACCGACAGATTTTAATTCCGTCGATGAAATTCAAATTACCGACGGACAATATCCGTCGTTACATCGGTCGCCAAGAAAATGTAACGTCATAACTATTAATTGTATATTATCCTTATATTAGAGCTACGACGTCGACGTCTTGCTACACTACGATCACAACCAAAATCATAATTTGAAAAAAATAAAAATATAAAATATAAAGCGATCAATACAAAGGAGAAAGGGCCATGGAATTTGATATTTTTATTATTATTTCTTAAGAGAAATTTTATTCATTGGCTGTAGGCGCATAATTATAAGTGGCGTTTATCAATCATTTACAAGGCGTCGGGGCCCACATGAAACACACCATACTAACATCTCTTGGAACGAACTTATCAATCATTTTTAACGCGAAAAGGATTTGACGCCCACATGAAGGGTCGACGATTTTTGTGTGCAGAATTTCATGAATATAGCATGGTGGTCGAACTCCGGTTTTGGTTTTTTGGAGTTCTCATGTCTTGAGAATGTTGTTGAGAGAGGGCTAAATAATAATTTTTTTTAATAATTAATCATTATTGTACCCCACATATTTTTCAATTGTTGCTATATCACTATTTAATGCATCTTTTTAACCCTTCTTTTTTATTTTAGGAAAATAGGTTACTAATTCTATAAAAAAAAAACTTATATAGTCTCGTAAATGTTTCGATTTTCTATAAATACACCTCTAAAATCATATCATTTTTTAAAAATAGTATGCCAATAATACTAAATACATAAAATTTGAAATTAAATGCTTAACTTCTTTTTTTTTTTTTTTATCTTAAATAATTGTCACAAGAAATTTATAGAAACAAGAAAGTAATTTTTTGAAAACGAATTAGTTTTTATTATTGCTGTATGTGTGGATCCTGAGTATTCTTTTGATTAACCAAGCAAGAAATAAGATTTATTATATAGTTAAAGTGTAGATTGAATTCAACAAGACTATATGGCATTCAATTCCAGCTTCTTTTAAATTAATTAATAAGTCATCATATAATGATTAAGTTCCTATATTGACAATAAAAAAGGTCAGATGGGTTTATGGTTTAGGTTTTTATACCTTGTTTCGACCCTTTTTTTTATGGGATATTTTTTATGCTTGCCCTTTTATACAAAAAAAATTATAAAAATGTTATAAAAAATAAAAATACAAAAATTTGTTTTTGTATGGGCATATGAACACATCCCAAATAAAACAATTATACAGAATCAAGCTTTAAATACCAATAGAATATTTCGTCGTTATTTTGCTATTTTCTGTTGATGAATGTGCAGCAAAACATTATATAAAAAAATTATTTTTAATTAATTTTTCATTGCACTACCAAAAATTAATATATTTTTCATGAATAAATAATAGCTGAAATAAAGTTGACAACAAAAAAATATTTTGTTTTAAAAAAATTCATAACTAGAACCTTCTATTTTCTTGCTTATTTTTATTACCCAGTCAAACATTAAAAAATGATTTTCAACTCATTTTTTTATGATATATTTAAATATTAAAAAGTAAATTATTTTCTTGAAAATCAATTTTTTTTTATAAAATTCATCTTCCAAAACTTAATGTACGACTTAAGCAAATATAAAAGAGACAGGTAAAAACATGATTTTTTTTTAAATGGTTGTTATGTGATATAATTATAAACTCTCATTAGTGCATTTTATAATTAATGTCATAAAATGGTTTGCATACATGCATGGTGACCACAATTGCCATTACAAATGATGAACCTTGTTACATTTTGACCTTAACTACTATTAGTCTTTAATAAATTTATTTTTTTCTTTCAAGATATTATCAATATTTCTTGGTTATATTATGTATTCACAATTAATAACTCGATATTAATTAATTTATATAAATATCAATCTATTAACCAGTAGATCTCTTGTATAGCAATACTTAGTTTTAATTTATACTTTGAAAAGATCAAATCCTTTTTAACATCTTCAGGAAAAGATAAAATAATATATAAAAAAATATAAAATATAACTTCATCAGTTCAAATAATATCTTATTAGTATAAGAAAAGATCAAATAACTTCATCAGTTCAAATCAGCATGGTAATACAGCTGTAATGCTTCATTAATTAATAATTATTGATATTAACTTAGATATAAAAGAAAGAAATCACAAAGTATATTAATTATATATCAGAGCTACGACGTCTTGCATGGAATGTAATATTTTTATTTTTATTTTTTAAAAGAAATTTTATTCATTGGCTGTATACGCATAATTATAGGTGGCGTTTATCAATCACATATAGCGCGATAAGGCGCCGGTGCCCACATTTATGACGTGGAAACGAATTGACGGCCACATATTTATATCTCTGACATCTTTTTAGAAAGCTCCAGCAATCTTGGCAATTACTTGCTATTTTATTCTTCAGGCCTGTCTTGTATCCTGCTGTTATTGTCTTTTCCCTGAGCATCAACTCCATCTAAATAGGAGGGCGCATGCAGCATTGTGCGGTTCAGCTTTTCCAGAACCTTAATTTTCACAATATCTTGTATGAATTTTGCCTCATGTCCACAGAAAGGAAAAAAAAAAAAACAATTAGAAAACCCACATGTAAAAAAGAAATGGTTTGTCACTGCTTCATTGCTCTTCTTTATCTCTTTTGTCACTACTTGATTTCTTATCCCATTTGTCTTGCAGTTTTCCATTTCTGGATAGTTAAAGGAAAATACAAACTAAAAAGGATAGTTTTTATTAAAATCTAAAATATGATACACGTGGCTATGTTTATTCAGCCTAGCATCTAGTTTCTTTTCACTTTCTATTATTTTTTAAGATTGTGTTTTTTTGTCAAAGGAACACATAAAATAGCTAACCAAACTAGGAAATGCTGTAAAACTTCCTCTATGTTATTATTTTTTCGTGACATCGAATTAAGAAAACCAATCCAAGATGAAATTAAACAACTCCAAGCCCCTGCAAGAAACACAAAAATTAACCACACCAGAAACCGGGCAAGGAGATGGCAAGTGGGATGTGTATTTAATGACCACTGGCTCCTAGCTAACCAATCCAAAAAAAGGCTCGTTAAATCTTGCAAAGAAGCTCAATCTTAGACCAAGATGCACCCCCAAATGACCACTGGCTCCCAGCTAAGCCCAACCAAGCCATCACTGTTAAGGCATTTCAATAATGAAACCGAATAAAACTGATGCAAAGTGATACCCAGCTATAGAGAGTGAGAGATAGCCAACCAAGATTTGAGAAAGAAAGAGAAGAAGTGTAAGAATACAATGGATTTTTGATATCTTTTATTTTTTTAAAAAAATTAACTTAATTGATGGTTTATGGATGATAGGCGAGGATGGAAAAGGATTTATGGTTTGTATGTGAGGTTGGATAGTGGTTTGTTAGTTGTTAAAATATTTTGATGTATAATTTTTGGGTTAGTTTTTTTTTTTTTTTTTAAAAAAAGGAATATAGATCTCAAAAATATTTGACTAAAAAGTATGGACATGTTTATATGTTTGGAATACATTGTATATAAAATACTTGATTCAAAACTATAATTTTTGGATATAGAATTTAATTAATTTTTTTTTTTGTTTTTGAATGTTGATATTGGAAACAATTTTTTTTAGCTATTTGTTTACAAGTAATTTGTTGATGGTAATATTAATGGAGTATTTACTGAAAAAAATTCCAAGTTAATTTGATTAGAGGGCTATGCTATAGATATTTTAAAGATTTTCAGGGGGAGGAATTTGAAATGCCAAGTGTTTTTTTTTAATACCATTTCCTTCCAAAATTTTCAGGAATTAAATATATTTTTCTTAATTAGATACATATATTTTCTATATTAAATTGACTAGCTTATGTTTAATTTTATTAATACTAACATAAACATTTGAGGAATTTTGCCAAGTATTTGTTTACTGCTGTTTCCTTCTAAACTAAGAGGAATTGAATGAGAAATTTTATGGTAATCAAGTTGTATTTAGTGATATAATATTAGTTATTTATTGGAATTCACTTTATAGAAATAAAGAGATATATATATGTAGGAGAAAGAAATATTAGTTGAATATATTCTAATTATTTTTTGTGAGTCATGAATTTTATTCTCTCTCACTTGTATCTATCTTTTTTTTTAAAAAAATTCATTGATTAATTAATAGAATGTTATTTGTTACAACTTGAGTATCATAAAGTTTTTCAAAATGAAATATGCCAAAAAATCAATTTTCTTTTGTTAGATACATTTATTTTCTATATTAAATTGACTAGCTAATATTTAACTTTATTAATAATAATAAAAATGTTTATGGAAATTAATGTACATGTATTTGATAGGATTTAAACTTGAGACTTTAATCTAGTACTAAAATAATTTAATATACTATTTCATTTGATAGTTATAATTTTATAAAGTTAAATTTATTATTTTATGTATTTGAATATATTATTTTTTAATACATGTTAATATGAATGTTTATACTAAAAAAATAAATATCTTATAATCAATTAACCAAAACTAAGACCGAAAACAACATGTGAGTGAAAACATTATTTACTAGAACAATGTTTTTATCATTTTTTCCTTCCGAATAAAATATGCTGAACTTGTTATTGGGGTAAGATAGTCACTTTACAAGGACTCAGTGGTCATTATTTATTTATATAGGGACATATTGGTCTTTACATTTTAAAAGTAAACAATTAAATGATTGTATTACCCTTAAAGTCAAATAAAAAACAACTTATATGGAAGAGTTTTTTTTTTAATCATTTCCAATTACCATGCACAATAAAATTACTCCACTACCCTTTGAACCAAAATTTTTAAAACTATCATCGAGGGACTCATTGGACTTTTTACCTTGTATTTTGTTTTTTGTAATGACCAATGTGAATGATGGTCAGTTTGGTCTTTTTTGTGTATTAAAAATAATTAACAAAAAGCTATCACTTGAAAATTACGCACTAGTGTATGTGAGGGAGGATAGTCGCGTTCAAATGGCGTGTATGTCCTCCTCTGTTAGCCAAAAATGATTTACCACCGTGACGTAGAACTACATAGTGGAGGAGTTTCTAATGAGGTGACACATTCATGGTGGTTCGCAGCAGTTAGGCGGTTATGAGACTTTTTCTTTCCCCCTCTCTTTTCTTTCTCATATTCTGAAGATTCGCATTGACCCAACCATATTTAAAAGGAGTCCTTTTATTTGTTTTGTATTTCAATTATAGTCATCATGCTCTTTATTTGTTTTAAATCTTTTTTTTTTTTTTGCATTTTTCTTTTCAGTCTCATCTATTGGCAAAATTCAAAGGTGTTCTCTTATTTTCTATTTATTTTAAATTATAATCCTCATTCTTTTAATTATTCCTTTTTCATTTTAAGTTTTTTTTTTCTCTTTGATTCATCCCTTGACATCGCAAGTTTACCATGCTAACTATGATTGGTTCGGGGCTTTGAAATTATTTTAATTTTATTTTTATCTAATTTAATTTTCATGCTTACAAAAAAAATGCACCTCCTTTAATTTTATTCTTTTGTTCTTTTTGAAAAATGAAATTAAGTCAGCCAACGCTAGCGTGTTTAGGTTCTCGTATGCTCGTGCCTCTTTTTTTTTGGGTTCATTGGTTTTGTTTTGTCCTTTTTTTTTATTTTTTTCCTTCCAATTTCATCTTTTGATTTTATTTTTATGTTGATTTTTTGTTAGCTTTTTTAGTAAAATTTAAACAATTCTTTTGTATTTTTTATGGTGTTTTCTAATTAGAATATTATTTAATTTAGTGTATGGCCTATTTTATTTTATTTTTTTAAAATTTGATGTGCTTTCAACCCCTTAAATTTTTTAAAAAAAACTAATTGTTTCATTTTTTTTCTTTTTCTTTTTTAAGTTTTTTTTCTTATTTGACTTAAGATATAAAACCCTCTTTTTGTTATCAAACTTTTTCCAAAAACAAAAATAGAGTTTTTTATTATTATTTCAAGTCCACACACCATCCTTATTGTTTTTTGAAAAAAAGAAAATTACGTGTTAATTTAGATGAAAATTATCCTTTAAAATTAAAAAAAAAAACCAATTCTAAAATCTAATGGGGTTTAGGACTTGGATCTTACGTTTATCATGTTAATTCCATTTTATTTTTTCTCTTTTTTCAATTAAATTTTTTTATTTTTAAAAATTTCTCGGGTTTTTTATGGTCATATTTTTTTAATTTGATCCATTTATTATCATTGTCTATTTTTTATTGTCTCATTAAAATAAAAATAACTTATTTGACCCAGTTAGATCTATAATTCAAATTACTAAAGTTTCTTTTGTTTTTTTTTAAAGAAATATAGTTTTAGTATATTGTTTAAGTGTCAATGGTATAATAGCAAATTGGTTTGCATTCCTAGTGAGCATATTTTTATTTTTCATCTAATACAAATATCACATTCTTAACGATCACATTTTAAGAGCATATTTAAGTATATGTACATCTTCAGTGGGTTAAGCTATATTTTCATTTCTTTCCTTTTTGTTTTTTTTTTATTAATTTAATTTTAAATTTCATATTATAGGGCGGACACGTATTCTCATAAGTTTTATCAGTTATTCAATGGAAGTCAAAACATAGTTGGACTTTACCCCATATA
>Ga0307513_10006898_pt1 | contig 14784 bp, 17 predicted proteins | sample 15_EM_MG_FD_202174 | JGI IMG/M metagenome (GOLD analysis project Ga0307513, IMG submission 202174) | Populus trichocarpa ectomycorrhiza microbial communities from riparian zone in the Pacific Northwest, United States - 15_EM | ecosystem: Host-associated > Plants > Roots > Unclassified | place... | reverse complement strand
ATTGTCTTTAACATTTTAGCAGAATTAATTGAGAATTAATTATTCTACTATATGGAGAATTTTATGATGCTGAATTGAATTCTGCACGGATTCTGCGCGCCGCAGAATTGTCCCCTTCCCGCAGTGAGTGCATTCCTCGGGGAGCGCATCGAGCGTGTTAACCACCGGAGCATAATTCCCACGGTTGACACCGACGTGTTCTACTCTCCGCTCCATGATCACTGTTGTCGAATTCCTACCCTCCCCCTTATTTTTCTCTTCACTTACCCACTCAGCGTCAGCATCAATCTCACTCACTTCTTTCTTCCTCACGGCCCCAGCTTTAATCTTATTACTGGTCTAATTTTTACGCGACAACGAGGAGACCTCTACATACTGCCTAGGCTACAAGTCGTTCATGATTCATTCACGGGGATCATCCATGTGGTTGAAGAGTGCCACGTCCAGTCCTTTCGAAAAGGAATCACCGGGAGGGATAGGATACGACCACGGGAAGGGGGATATCTGGTCAGTCTACTCTCGTCACTGCAGTTGTCGGTCGATCCTCACATTTTCGACAGTCCCTACATACATGTGCATGTACCTCATCGAGAGAGACCTTCTCAGTGAAAGTAAACTGGACAAGAGATGGTTACCCAAGTTCCCATCACCCCGCCCCTCTCAACGTCCACGCGGCCTTGTCGAGATCGACGAAACGGCCGAGATATTCGTGCACCGTATCAAGTTTTGTATACGCTAATCTTGCCAGCTGTGTTCGCCAACATTACGCCCCAGAGCAAAGGTTCGGGCAAGGGTCAATGAAAGCAGTTCAACTGGCGCACGAAGAGAGGGATTGCGCTAGCGTGGTAAGTGGTTCCTCCTGTAATTTACCCAATCTCCTCATCAATGACGTGTCCTAGTCCAGAATATATATATATTCGTTAAGAGTAGTACGGCCATTCTATCCCATCCCTTCTACGTGACCGGCGCGGAGAGACACCTAGCCAGTGGTGTTGGTTCATATGATGTTGATTTGTACGTATGGCGACCTCGATGCTTCGTGCAGCTTACGTGGGAGGAACGGTCAATTCAATCGGCATAGAGCGGCGGCGATAACGAACTCGAACAAATGGTACTCGCTATCGTATTCGAGCCTTCATTCCCACTCGAATTCCGGGTACACACATGGGTGTTAGATCCATTGATGACTGTATACGACGACGTCAAGCGGCCCGAGGGCGAATAGGAGGGATGGAATAAGTTGACAGACGGGCAGAGAAACGGATCTGCCAATCCATGACAGAGAGCGGCAATGAAAAGGTGCGTACCTAGTTCATGCTACCTCCATCTTGTTTCAGACTCACGCACCTCCAACAGTGCGGCCCATCTTGTACTCCTGAGCTCGTTAGCGAGTGAAAATCCGAACAAAAACACCGCGACTCATCACTTGGTAACCCTCAGGCATATTACCCTCCTCCCGTATCCCCTCTGCACACGACGAACGGGAAGACGATCTCGAGTGATGCCATTATTAAGGAATGCTGACACGAACAGAAAAATAGATGTTGTTGGGGTGCGGGTGTTGGATCTCGTTATGACGATCAGCGGATCTGGGTACAATAAGGTTGGTGTGAGATTTATTTCTTGTCCAAGGCATGTACTGACCTTTCGAATTGGAGCAGAGGGAGCAAAGCGGCGGTTATTCGGGGAATGACGAACAATATATCACGCTCAAAATTCGGGACCAACATAATCCGCTCAGACGATCGGAGGGTAGTGGCTGCCTCCGTCGACTCGCTCCTATTCATGTTCTTTATCCCAAATCCCATTTTTAAACATTCTGACGGTGAATATTTGTAGTCCGCTTGATCTTTTCCACCAACCTCGCACAATGGTCAGATATTTGAGTTCGTGTATGATTCCTCTTGAAAACCGAGAGTCTAGGAAAGGAACGCCCACGCCCACCCTTCAAGAAAACAAGTAAGACATCCCTCCGAATCGTTGATGCCGCCTGAGCATAGCCATTACTTCACGCACGAGATCATTACTTTGAGAGAAACCTTGCTAAGTTTAACTTGAATAGCATCTGGACTATCCTTGCCTGTTTGAGGAAGGATATATCATTCTCGTTGATTCTTCCTTTGCTATGTTCGATACGCCATTTCCGTGCCCATCCATAAATTTTCCGTTGCTCACCTCATGGGATCCTTGCAAGGACCCAGCGGTTACCATTTGCAACCATTTGTGCCTCGGAGCGAGGCCCCGCACTCCCAGAACTCTCCATTCTGTTGGAATTGGGCTAGCAAATGCGACTCGAGGGCTTCGACTCCGAGCCTCGGAGCCATGTTATTTTCCCCAGTATGTATTCCTTTGCATTTTCACTCGGAGGTGCGCATTGCACCGCCTAGACTCTAAAGACCTTTCAAACAGCTATTTGCACCAAACCGCGGCAGGAAGTATAAAGACTAAAGTAAAGGAAAAGATCGAACCTAGTGTCTCTGATGAACTCGAAGGCAATGAAGGGGAAAGGAAATTCGCAACGGGTGCGCACCCGATTTTTATTCTGTCCATTCGCCAAGCCTGCTCAACCACCGGCATAAGCGCACATAAGTTCCATTCAGTACTTGCAAAGGGAAACAAAAAGTATACGATCAGAAATCATACATCTAAATAATACGCTTGGAGGCCCCGGACGAAAAGTCGCAGATAAACCCAAGCGCAGATGAAATCACAGGAGAGGTGATGGAATGAAGAACGAAATGTAGCAGTCCCAACTTAAGCGACAATATTGTGCATCTCCATAGCATGTGCGATTGCCGATTCGATATCTGGCGAACGGGGAGTGATGCTGCAGCCAAAAGGCCGCGGCCGGCTGTGGGGCCAACGCAGAGTGAAATTCAGCAGTGTACCAAGTTGGGAGAAGTTGAAACGGAGAACATACATGACGAGACTGTCATTTTCGCACTCTGTGGTGCTCGGGAGGACGGTGTTACCGTTTGCATCTTTGCCCGGGGCGAAGTTGAATGCCCAGAGGAGGGTGGCGGCTTGGATGAAGATGTTGTTGTTCGCAATATGGCGTCCGACGCAGATTCTGCATGTTGAGGGAGAAAACAAATGAGTGGTGCACGGGACCGCGAACCGGGAGTACGTACCTCTTTCCGAAGCCGTACGAGACGTGGCCCTCGTTATTTGTGTCTGGGATGGGGGAGCTGGGCTGACCATCCGCGTTGAGGTATCGTTCGGGGTTGAACTCCTCAGCGTCGGGGCCGTAGACATCTGGGTCGAGGTTGAGATGCCTGTGTGTAGAAAGCATGTCAGATTTCCTGAAATGGGTGGGATAGGAGCTGTCTTACCAGACATTTGGGATGAGGATGGTGTTTTTGGGTAGGAAGTAACCGTCGTACCAATCGTCTTCATCTAATCGGTGGGGAAAGCCTAGACAGATGTATGTGTCATTCGTTTGTCGGCTCCGTTTGGAAATTCATCTGGACGTACCAATGGGCGAGACCCCTCTCCATCGCAGTATTTCCTTTACAATGGCACCAACGTAAGGCAATCGATCGTAATCCTTGAAGGTCGGAGGGCGGTCGAAGCCGATGACAGCATCAATTTCCTCTTGGGCGCGTTTCTGAATATCGGGGTAAAGAACCATGGCAAGCACAAACCAAACCATCTGAGAAGAGGTCTGTACGGCAATGAGGAAGGACACAATGAACCTCTGAAACAGATAAACTTACGGTTTCGGACCCTGCAGCACTGTTTCATTGGTGGTGAGTTATAGAAAGCATCTGGAGGGGGGGAGCGAGAACTGACTGTAAATTCACAGGAAGCCAGACGGTCTCTATGTCAGTGAGATCCCGCTGGTCATTGACGAGCATTGCGGCGACACTTGGCGTTTCGTCGCCGGACTGCACTCTGGCCTTTGCATCTGCGAACAGCTTCTCGAGGAATTTCGAGTCCCGCGCGAACCAGTCCTCAGCCCACCGGCGCCATCCAGCCATCCATCTCGGGAGGTGTTCCATCCAGGTGAAGTATTCGACGAGGAATGCGCCTGGGGTGGCGGCGGCCAGACCACGGGTGGTGAATTCGTGGACACGGATAATGTCGGGGTCTTTGGAGTTGGTAACGGGGGGCACACCGTAGACAATGGATCGGATGAAGGAGGCAGATGCACGGCAGAGATGGTCCTCATATCCGGTGGGGTCCTTGAGGAGTTGATGGGCCAGGAGAACGGACTCGGCTTCGTGGAATCCGAAGTAGTTTCTCGCGACCTGCTTGTTCAGAACTCTGGTAAATCGTTATGTTAGTGAAGGAGGGAGCGTCTATAAGTGGGTAGAACTCACTCATGTGCTCCACGACGCATGCGTTTCCAGATCTCATTGTGCTGAGAGAACGCAATGATGAGCCCTCCACAGAGGAGCTCACCAGCCACAATGTTGCGCGCGCGGCCAGAATAAATGTGCGAGCGGCGGACAAAAAGTTCAGTGGCAATCTTATGACTACCGACGACAACGATATTTTGGCCAGCCATGTTGAGGCGAAACATAGGACCTGCGGGTGCGAACCAAATACTATGTAAGGATCACACGAAAGAAAAACATGCTAAGGATAACCGACCGTATTTCTTTGTCCATTCCGTAAACTGGAGCCATGGACGGTTCGATGATTGAAGGAGGTTTCCCAGGATAGGAAGGCCAACTGGGCCAGGAGGGAGTTTGTTTTTCGTCTGGAACAAGTTCGCCACGAGAACCACAGCGATCACCAAAGGCAAGCCCATGGTCGTCCAGCTGTACCCTGTATAACTATGTACCGCAGAAGCGGTGGAATGCAAGAAGTCTGTCCCGTTCATGATGAGTGCGGATGGGGGGACACCCAGGACCTGTTTTCTCGGCATTTATAGACTTTGTATTCGTGGAGGAGAAACAAATTGTTTGGGGACGCTCGGGGATATTTCTTTGAATGAAAACCGGAACCGATGAAAATAGCCCCATCTGGAAAGCTTTTCGGGGGTGCAGAGCAAAAAAAGAAAACCAAGGATTTCGCCCTCAAGTGCTCACTTTTTGCAGTATGAGGTTCAAAGTAAAGATCGCCGGCCCTTTACCGAGGTAAACTCGTGCCTGACTAGGATCTGAATGATTGCCAATGATTGCTGCGAGTTATCTCGAACCATGCTAATCCTTTCTTAACCTGATTCATATCCTCCGGTACAGGATGGTCTATGAACCCAGATATTTGGGAGTTTGGCCTCTACCTGAGGTTTACTCAAAGGCGCCGTAAATTGGTAAGTTTTCGCACCTCATCCTGATCCACCTTTCACTGATAGTAACTGCCCCGTCAACATGAAGGCGATTTTGAACATGTCGTCATCGTCGGCTGTCTTACTAGGGATTGCCCCCCTGACATTCATCATGTATTCGTTTTACAAGTCTTCTACCCTTGAGAGCGATATTATCACCCGGTCCGTGCGGTTACCCAGTTGTCAGAAACCTATTCGATATCTCGCCTCGCTTATGTGAGCCCTTCACCGAATGAAAAAGGAAATACGATCAGTCCGGGCACAGGTAAAAAGCCGTGGCACTTCCGTGCCTTCCATGCTATATTTGCGCGGTAGACACGGGAATGAAGCCTTCTACGCGACAATCAAGGACAATGCCATTGGTCAGCGGCATAAGCATACTCTGCTGATTCACCTCCTCGGCCTGGAACGCCGAGAGGAACTCGAACAGAAGTACTCTTGTACTTGCCCAAACCAACACTTTCCAGAACGTACTCCCCCATACCCACTTAAATGCCGCCTACATTAAATACCCCATGAACATATAGCCATCGTGTATCAATGCTCGCGGCAACAGATCATGATCTCGAGAGGCCCAGAACTGGAATATGATGGATGGGATTAGCTTAGCGAATTCACAGTGGAGAGCGGCAGATTCAGGTAGAATCGTACGTACTTAATGCAGCTGGTACTACCTCCATCGTTGTAAGTATACTAAATCCGTTAGAACACATCCAGGCGAAATGATGGGACTGTTCGTCAACAACCCGAGTCTTACGACGGCCTTGAGGCTTGAACTGTGAAGAATTCGGGATATGCAGACGATTTGCTCGATTTCCAGAGAGGAGCAAGATAAACATGGATAAGGTTACAAGAAGACAACAATGATAAACAGACTAAGTCTTTTAAAACAGATGTCAAATTTAATACATTCTGTATCACAGCACTCTGCGCTGGGTGGTCACTCGGGAGTCTCCAAATTGCCAAGAATATCTGTACCTCCCGCAGTAACAACTGACGAGTGGTCGGGGCCCATTGGGGTAATTTTCCTTCACATGTTCCCGCAATATCTGGTGTTTCTCGACACGAACTGGGTCGTAAAAGTCGAGCGCTGGTCTAGCCGTGTTAACTTTACTTGCGCGATCACTGGAGGAACCTTGTTTTTGGCCATCCTTGGCAGCTGAAGAATTGGTTGTATATTTTATTAGCATGAACGCAATTTAACTTACTCTGAGCCCAAGGTTTGGAGTGGTTTGAGGAGGGCACTGGAAGATCTGCGACTCACCTGCGAGCTATCTGCAAGCCACTGCGACTCGGAGCCACTATGCGAGCAAGTTGACAATACCTGCGAGTATTTACGGATAATTTGCGAGTAAAGTTGCGAGTCAAATAGGATTTCTTGAGGATGTTGCAAGAGTTGGTAAATTATCATGTATATAAAATAATATACCCGCCGTTTCGACGTTAGGTTACCCACTCGAATTGCACAGACTAAGCACGCTGCAAACCATTCTCCAACTTGGTTTACTTTTTCTTCAACGGGCGTGGCTTTGGCCGAGGTCTCATATCGACTTCTGGGATGGGCGTCCTAAAGGGTATGTATTCTTGTCCACGCTGGATGAGGCCACCTTAGCATACTAGAAGGACCATTCAAATTTGACAACTTACCTCGAGTTCTGTGTCACTTCCCTCTCAGGTCTTCCCCTCCCAAGCCTTTGGACCCCCAGAAGACGGATCCCAACTATCTTGGTGATGTCCAGCATCCAAACCCCACTGCCAGCGCCCTGATGGGCGAGTTGGGTCCGTTCTCTCGAACATCTCTTCTTCCAGGTACTCCAGGCACTCTTTTTCAACGTCAACGTCACCCAAGATAGAAAGAACACTCGTCATTTGTGCAACCCAAGCCTTCTGAAGCACTTCGAGGTCAGCTAAAACCCTGAGAGCCGGATCCTTGGTCATCCAATATGCAATGAAGAGCGTGTGCGCGTGTGCGATTGGTAAGAGGCCCACCCAAATATCTCGAACTTGCTTTTCTCAGCTGATATGTGTTTCGAACCAATTTGCGATTTGCGCCCGTTCGATGATTGTTAATGTTCCGATGTGGGGAATGATTGTCGTACCCAGGCTTTTGGCGTTGTATTGAAGCCAATCCATTGATAGGCCCACCCAGAAGTCGCTCTTTGTCCATCTGACTTCTCATGAAAGGGGATTGAACAGAGATGACCGTAACTGCATTAAGCTGCGAGTAGATCACAAAACCGGGGTGCGCTGCAGATTTCGCAAACGCAGCAATAAGGGAGTTCCCACCAGAAAGAGATTGCGATTTAAGTTTGAGTCGCTCCTTTCCAACTCGTCCAGCATTCAAAAAAACATCTGAGATATCAGCGACAGACTCCCCTGGCCCATTGATTCCGGGAATTCCCACTACCAATGCCAAAGGTCCAGTTGACGGATTGGCATTAACGAGGGCCTCAAACCGAACTCGTTCAGTCTTAGAGATATGGAGTATATGGCGAGGTCCCACATGTTCGTGTTCTCCAGCATTTGCGAACGCCGAAATTCACCCCTCTGGAAAATGTCCATAAGGTGGAATGGACAGTGCATCGGATGTGAGCCAAGACGGCCCAAGACGGCCCCGCATTTACAGGCCTCCTGTAGTTGCCTGTCGATCCCCTTGGGGTGTGTCTGTGGTCGAACAGCGATAGCGCAGTTGGGGTTGTCGCACTCGATGACTCCCAAGCAATCCCGATGTACTCTTTTCCCGTTTACAATGACACAAAACATTTAAGCGATTTCTGCCCCGCCATCTGAGCATACCCAGCCTCTCGTCGACAAATCCTAAGGGCACAGTGAGAATCGAATTTTCACTTTCTTCCTGATATTCCAAAAGGAGAGAAGACAAGAGAGAGCGATAGGAATGGACGAACACGATTCCTTCTCTTCGAATGTGTGGTTATGAACGGTACATAGCGAAACGCCAGTCACGTGGGGTGACGGTATAGCAGGTCTAATGGATCGGGTCCCAAGCGAGAAATGGAGATCAACACGAACAAGATAAGCCGAATCGAGGACACGTGGGGATCGTGCGCGTCAGAATGCGGGAAGAGGCGTATGATACTAGGCGGAACGCCAAAACTTGACCCAGAGCACAGTGAAGAGCTGTTCTTGCTACGGCCAGTGGAGCGAGATAAACGTGCATGTAAGTTAGGAAGGTTGGAGGGGAATGGACGGAAACAACTTTCTCTCGGGTGGGATGACAATGGTGCAGAAATTTATACCGGTGTTAAAAACGAAGAGAAACCAGACATGCATAACCAATTTAGAGTAAGTTTTTTGAAATGAAACGGTGAAGAATCGAAATGATTTATATCATGACGGGTTGATGACGGGATGAGTGCATTCCTCGGGGAGCGCATCGAGCGTGTCAACGAGTGGCAACATAATTCCCACGGTTGACTTTGACCTCTCCATAATCACTCTTTCGTGTCGAATTCCTACCCTCCCCCTTATTTTTCCCTTCACTTACCCACTACCTCATCCTCAGCGTCGACCTCACTCACGGTTTTCGTTCCAACGGGCCCAGCTTCGATCCTATTACTGGTTTAATTTTTACCCGACAGCGAGGAGACCTGCACTGCTTTGGCCACAGGTCGTTCATGATTCATTCAGGAGCGTCATCCATGTGATTAATGACTGCCACGTCCAGTCCTTTCGAAGAAGAATTATCAGGAGGGACAGTCTGTGCTCTCGTCACTGCAGTCGTCGGTCGATCCTCACATTTCCGACAGTCCCTACATACATGTGCCTGCACCTCATCAGGAGAGACCTCCTCAGCGGAAGCAAACTGGACTAGAGATGGTTACCCAAGTTCCCATCACCCCACTTTCTGAACATGTCTAGATCGACTAAGGGGCCGAGACATTCGTGCACCGTATCAAGTCTTGTACACTCCAATCCTGGCAGCTGTGTTCGCCAACATCACGAGCCCCGAATTGGGAGGAGCAGAGGGTTGGGGAAGGGTCCATGAAAGCAGCTCAACTGGCGCACAATAGCAAGGATTGCGCTAGCGTGGTAAGTGGTTTCTCCTGTAAATTTACCCAATCTCCTCATCAATGACGTTTCCTACTGCAAGGAAAGATATATTCGCTGACGAGTAGGACCATCCTACCCCTCCCTTCTACGCGACCCGTGTGGATAGACACCTACCCAGTGGTGTTGAACCGTATTATGTTGATTCACACCTATGGCGACCTCGATGCTTCGTGCAGCCTATGTGGGTGGGACGGTCAATTCAATCGCCATAGAACGCCGGCGATAACGAACTCGAGACAATGGTACTCGCTATCGCATTCGAGTCTTCATTCCCACTCGAATGCCGGATACACACATGGGACATCAATCTTGATGATGACTGTGTACGACGACGAGCGGCCTGAGGACGAATAGGAAGGATGAGATGAGATGAGAGGTGGGTAGAGAAACGCATTGGAAAATCCATGACGGAGAGCGGCAGTGAAAGGGTGCGTATTTACTTCATGCTACCTCCATCCTACTTCAGACTCACGCACCTCCAACAGTGCGGCCCGTCTTTTACCCCAGAGCTCGTTAGCGAGTGACAATTCGAACAAAAACACCGAGACTTGCCGCTTGGTAACCCCCACGTATAGTACCCTCTTCCCGTATCTCCTCTGCACATGACGAACGGGAGAACGAACTGGCGACAGCATACACTCGACCAAAGGTCTTCTCGATCTCGGAACTCGGTATGGACTATGTAGGAAGACGATCTTGAGTGATGCGATTAATAAGGAATGCCGACACGGCCAGAAAAATCGACGTTGTTGGGGTGCGGGTGTTGGCTTTCGTTATGAGAGCAGCGGGTCTGGGTACAATAAAGTTGATGTGATACTTATTTCTTGTCCAAGGCGTATACTGACCTTTCAAATTGGAACAGAGGGAGGAAAGCGGCGGCGAGCGGCGGTTAGTACGGTGAATGACGAACAATATAACACGCTCAAAATTTGTATCCCTTGGTCGAAGCCTTCAGTAGTGTGTAGCACGGATCTATCCGAGAACCTCCGATAGTCATCGCATGGATATGGAGTAAGTAGCGTAGGGATAAAGAAAACGAATAGAATCGAGTGGACGGAGGAAGGCACAATCCCCCGATTTACTGGAGCGGATTATGTCAGTCCCAAACGCGCGCTGGCGCAGACAAGTGAGCGAAGGAGGCGAAGGGCGTGCAGACACTGAAGAGCCGGAGCTGATTAGATTAGATCCCTTGCCCGTACACGTGATCCGGTAGATAGCAGTTTTTGATTGTCGTCTGCAATCCCACCCTCCCTTGCTCCTGTTCATCGTGTCGTGCCTAGCAGGCCTGCCGTCTCCATTGTTGCCTTCACCCCATCATCCTCTCCTCTAAATTCCGGCGCTCTCGTCATCCATTCTCCTCTCTCTGTGCTGCCGACCGCACGAACGCGGCATGGCACTGAATGGACAAGGTCCCCCCCTTCTTCGTCATTCAATGCATCGTGCATTGTGTTACAGGGTTTCAACCAAGGAGTACGAGCGTGGTATATTGTTCATTATTTGGCCATCGTACTTAACCGTTGCTTGAAAAATATCACATCAACCTGATCACAGTGCACACCTAGACCCACTGCCCCTTATAACGATACCCCACATCTCGACATCACCAAATTTTCCGTTCGACTCGGCGACTCGGCGTTCTATCACATCGTCCGTCCGTCTTCCAGCACAGTCCATACGGAGTGCCGAGATCAAGTTGAAGACAATTGGTCGAGAGTGTGTTGTCGCCGGTCCATCCTCCTGTTCACCGTACGCAGAGGGAACGCGGGAGGAGGATAGTATACGTGGGCGTCACCAAGCGATAAGTCACTTCGTTTTTGTTCCAGTTAACGAGCTCTGGGGTATAACCCAGGCCGCCACTGCGGGAGGTGTGTGAAGATAGATAGAGTAGGATGGAACTAGTGCGAACCAGGTACGCACCTTTTCAATGGTGCTCTGTCATGGATTCGCTACTCTGTTTCTTTTCCCGACTCTCATCTTATCCCGTCCATCCTATTCGTCTTCAAACCGCTTGACGTTGTCATACACAATCATCAAAGTTGATTTTCCCTAACAAATTCGCGTGTATCCGCCGTCCGAGTGGGAATGAGGGGTTCGAATGCGATAGCAAGCGCCATCTGCCATAGGTACGAATCTAGGTTTTGCGCATCAATACGACTAGCCAGGTGCCCATCCGCACCCGTCACGTAGAAGGGCTGGGCTAAAATGGTCCTACTCCTCGTTAACATATCTTTTCTTGGAATAGGACACGCCATCGGCGAGGAGATCGGATAAATTTACTGGAGAAACTAGCTACTGTGTGCGTGCAATCCCTCGCATTGCGCACCAGTTAAGCTGCTTTCGCTGGCCCTTCCCAGCTAAGGATCCAAGAGGAGCGACGGGGAATGTTGAACGATTTTGTATCGACATAATTCCCAAGACCCCATTTTCACCTCTCTCTATTGAGTAACGACAATCCCGCCTCTGCCAAGGTCTCTCCTGGGTTTTCACTCTTTGATTCCTTCCTATCATACACAAAATCACCCACACATCCTCGTATGCTATGTTTCTGCGACGTTCAAAGAGCTCAGATCGATATGTAGGCACTCCTAGAATTCGTGGTTCGCTTCTTCAGTGTTCTTGGCTCCTTCCTTCCTATATGCTACCACCTTGTCGCCATTATTGACTTCGCTCAAACTCTTTTTCCCCACAGGATCGGCCTCTATCGTTGTCGTCTATCTATCAAAACTGCTTCTTCAGTCAACACCCAATCCACCTTTCCCAACGGTATTCTCCCATTCCTTCGTCGATCTCCCCAATTCCCCCCATTGAGTGAATATAAGCCGGCCCACATCCCTTTTTAAAGGGGAGGAGCGGGTGTGGCTGCTGTTTGTTCTGCGCATCCCGGGGTGGTGGTGATTGAGCCCACATCCCTCATGAGAAGGGTCTCGTCGCCGGGTTGTGGGGTGTGATTGGGAGGGTGTTGAGGTGTCGAAGATGGGTGGTGGTGGTGGATGAATGAACCAATATCAACCGTGATGGCGGTTGATGTCGATTTTAAACTCCGCTCGCCCTCGAAGATAACGTTCGATATGAGCGCTTTTTAGTCCGATAGTAAAATAGAAATTAGTACTATGTAATAAATGTTCTAAGAATGTAATATCCCAAATTTCAAGTGGGATTTGGACTTGTATATGCCATGCGAAGCAATGGCCCACAATACAAGTAGTAACAAAAAATGGATTGACATTGCATTCCTAAGCAGGAATACACAGGCAGTACATCGCCGGCGCTTACTACATCTACCATAGCTGCTAGAAGAATGCCCTGCGGCTCGGTTAATTGCTCAGAGTCGATAGATCTATTAGATGATAAATGTTCAACAGATCCTATGCAGGTTACTGTAGGTAATGTTCATGAAAAAGTCCCAATTGCAATATTCCTAGTGTTTGGCCCTCCATTGAAGCTGGTGACACCCATCCCCGCCACTCCCCCATATTCCTCAAGACTTTACTTGCGGACGCTTGTCGACTGTCCATTTCCCCCTGCCTGTCCACCAACACCAATATTTGGACGATCGTTCTTGCCACGAATATGGTCAAAGTATGCACTAAAAGAGATGGATTTTCGCCGTCAGACCAGGAATCGATTAATTAATTGTGGGGGTTGCTTCTCACGCTTCGTCTCCATTCTCGTTCTCCCAAAACTCTAGCCTACGAATATAAGATAATATGTTGAGTACTTAATGCCGTAATAACTGCTGACGTACTCTGGTTCGGGGAAGTCAGGCCATTTATCCTTCGACTGGGCCATGCTGGTAGACTCGGCCTCTGCTGCAGTTGGGCTGAAATGTGAGAAGGTATGAGCCATATCTCTCTCGAGCGATAGAAACGTCGTCATACCTGGGAATGGATCGTGTCTCGCTCTCGGCGTTTGGAAAATTTTGCCTTTCAGCTGTGGCTGAATCATAAATAAATACGGAAACATCGAGAAGAGAAAGGTGTGGCTGCTCAACTATTTCCCATTATGATAGGTGTTGGATCCAATTTGCGCTTTCGTATTGTTTGTGAGGGAACAGGAGAAGTATGTGCTTGGGTTGGTGAGTGGTGGAAGAGATTGAAGACCCTTTTATAGATTCTCCCTTCCTCCGATAGTGACGGTCGATTGTTGGCACAGCCACCTATATATACCTAGAAAGAACGTGTCAAATAACGCATCACATACTTACCTACTACTAGATCCAAGTACGACACTGTACCACATGTAAATGAACTGTGCAATACGAAGTTCTCCTGAGGAGATTGGTAAGCTGAAGGCATAAGTATTTGCGTGCTAAGGCGCACCGTCTGAATCTATTACGGGGTAAGTTTTGGTGGACCATGAATGCTGAATGTACTAAGTAATTTAAATACACCCCATGATTACCTTCAAGTTCGGCATGTCAAAGGAATGGCATATTTTTTTCATTCCATACCCAATAACCTTACTAATTTTTTTTTGAGCTGTGCGTTTTCCTAATACTTAGGCTACTTGGTACACGTCCTCAGCTATGTAGAGAGATCAGCAGCATTGCACCAAATGCTACTTGTTGTAGGAGAAGGATATGAAGGAGGTTGCCGGTTGGCTGTGCTGTAATTGCAGGCAGGCAGACGGGCCGAACTCCCGCAACTCGATACTGAATTGACGTACTGGCCCAGCGCAATGTTGACATTGCGTGCTTTTCTTCAAGGGGTTCTCCTTTTCACCTGAAATCAACCTACAGGGTAAAGGTAGGAGTCAGTAGCTTCTCCTGGCTCCCGAAACAAAGGTGAAAAGACCTTGCGCGCCTTTCGATTACTTACAGAGGGCTTGTTCAGAGCAAGTTCGGAGGGCCGACGAGGAACAAAGAGAAAACAGAAATCTTGGGACCCACAACGTTTGTCTTCGAGTTCTTGTCGAGTTCTCTTGGGGTTCCAGATAAATGAGAAATGCATGTCGCCGCTTATAGACAACGTTCAATCAGGTCAGCAAATCCGATGGAGCACGAATTCGAGGTGGGTATTCAATATTCAGACCCCAAGCCGAGCGGCGGTGTCTGCGGGAATGTATGTATTGGGGCGAATGATGAGAACACTGAAGCTCAACGTTCAACTTTGCTCAGTGTAAACGCCCAAATGCACCCGTTTACATAAATAGAAAAACATACTTGGCTGTTCAGGTCCAGAACTCCTCCCCAACCGTTCTTGTATCCACAGCGTGGGATGAACCAAAATGCAAGGTTGTGTGGAAGCTGCGGACGCGGTGAGAGAGTAAAATGTATAATAAAGTTTATTACATCACACAATATGCCTGAAAACGGGCAACAGGAAAAAGCCGTGGCACAGCCGTGCCTACCGTGCAATTACCGTGCAGGGTCTACCGTGCACTTCCAAGCCTGACCTTTATCATCAAATTTTCAGTATTTTAGATACTACGTACTTAGT
>Ga0307513_10006897_pt1 | contig 14784 bp, 23 predicted proteins | sample 15_EM_MG_FD_202174 | JGI IMG/M metagenome (GOLD analysis project Ga0307513, IMG submission 202174) | Populus trichocarpa ectomycorrhiza microbial communities from riparian zone in the Pacific Northwest, United States - 15_EM | ecosystem: Host-associated > Plants > Roots > Unclassified | place... | reverse complement strand
GGTAGATTTACATGCACCGGCCACTTTACCTCCGATCAAGGAAGATGCGGCGACGATGGCAAATGGGATCCCTAGGCCCAGGAGCAGGCGAGAAATGATGAACATGGCAACTATACGGTCGGGTCAGTAGATAGACGCCAATAATCCGATGTAACTGACGGACTGTTCTGAGTCGCTGTCTGCAGGACAGCCCCGATCACCATGATTATACTTCCGAAGACGATAGACATCCTTCGGCCGAGGCGATCAGCCACGAAAGGGACGAAAGGGAGAGCAAAAATCGTTCCAAGCGAGTAGGCTGAGCCCAAAAAACCAAGGATGGAACCATCAGGGTGGTTGAAGTATTCCTGCCAACCCGCCACCGCTTGCAGACCGTTTATCATGGAGGAGTCGTATCTATACCCACACGTGTGTTTAACCCTATGGTCCCCCCGGACATATCCAAAACTCATCGGGACTTACCCAGAGGTCATTTCGACACCCAAGCAGGCCGGAACCATGGTCAAGTAGAGGATGGTGAGATTCCGCTTCTTGTACCATGGTATGGTGTCCCGAGCGACCAGTCTCGAAACAGTCTCGTCTTGAACGCCACCCCTCATTATTCAACACAGGTCTTATGACGAAAGAGCGGAGGAGAGCTGTGGGGAGAGTCGGAGCGCTTGATCCCCGTTGAATGTGGGGGAAAGGCACGAAGAAGCTCGACCGTACACCCTCGTCGTATATAAATAAGAGCATTCAGAGCTTGTAGCGCTGTAGCATTGAAGGCGCCCGTCGCATCACCGCGGTCTGGGGACGTTCAATTGGCTTCGGAAGGCGGGATGATCCTTGGCAGGGTAAAGGATCAAACGATCACATCCGAGAACGTAAGCGGTGACAGACCCAGGCTCGGAGTGGGTACGAGAAGCATGTGTGTCCACGAAACTTTGGTCTCTGCAACACATATGAGGATCTAGAGGCGACAAAAAATATGTTCCATCCGTCAGACCAGCTGGCCATTCACGAAATTGCTAGACGATGCTCCATTCGAACCTTAACTTGCCGGGCGATGGCCGCGTCGGATGTTGGATCTGAACTTACGTTGTGAAGCTCGATTCTCAATTGAGGGTTGCCCTTATCTGCAGAAGGTAAGCAGTGCTATGTAAGTGACGCATCGACTGGTGAGTTGTTTATCCCGCCTGAAGTGGTCTTTCACGAACCCGGGAGTGGGAACGGGGAAAAGGCACACTGATCAGCGAGTTGTTCACCTCGTCGATTCAAGACTTCAGGGTAGACCATGTTGGCCATCTAGGCGTGTTCCTTGTCTGCAGGAAGGATGATGTCGACGTTGTGGCTGATTGTTGCTAGGGAGATTGCCACGTTCGATTGTCCGTGAGTGCGGACGGGTAGTCAAAGAGGGTGCGATTGTGCAGTGGGCGATGAACACCCTTTGCTGCGGATTGTGTTGCGAACAGTGTTGCACACGAAAGCCTGCCGGGGTCATTGAGAAAGAAAGTCCGACTTGCGCGTTTCGATGAGACATTTTGTCGTGCACGTGCCCGGCGTTGCTCAGTGTTGAGCAGAGGGATGCGTTGCCATGCTCATCCGTCTCTTTACGGGCAGATGAGGTGTACAGCGTCCCGTCGCCAATGTACCCGGAACCGAGGGCGGATCTCCACCCACCCGGAACGCCCGAGCCTATTGTACCCGCTGCCGCGTCCAGATTTCGGGACCCACACCACGAGTCCACCATCGACCATATTCCACATCATTGGGCCCGGTCTCTGCGGCGAAAAACACATCACTGTCAGAAACTTAGAAGTGGGCGCAGCCTGTTCAGGCTTTTTTGATTGTTGGCGGAGTGAATCAGGCAGTCAACTCATGTGGCTCTCAACTCGTACTTCCACTTACTTTCACGACTGTACCCATGCGGGGAGTGTGCAGCAGAACTCCAGACGTTGCTCAAGAAATTCCCGCCACAGGCATCTTCCCGAAGATCTGCGGCTCTATGGTACACATCATTTTCCGTTATTCGGTTCAAGAGTTCACCCGGGACCTATCTGGGTTGTGTGCTGTCCGTAACGAGGTCAATAATCGGTCGAAGAAGGTAAGATTGTTCCGCGTTGTTCCTCCGTTACATCTTTCCGACGTCTGCGTGATAGTCCGAATTCGACTGTGCGAATCTAGATGCTACGTATGACTGTGGTTGCGGAGATGCGCCGGTTCATATACCGGGTAAGAATGGGCTAGACGATTTGGAGAAGGACCTCTCCAAGGACGAAGTTACCAGCGTCGACCTTATCAGAGGTGGTTGACCGTACGCATGTTCCTATATTTATTCTTGGATGTCTGGGGGTGTACGATACCAGGGGGTCTGCTCGCGGCCAGTAGGACGCATTTCGAATACCTTTCTCTCGGTGGGGCCCGGAGTCACTTGCCCGTTCAGAACGTTAGGATCACCAGCTGGGTTCCTGTCGGACTTGGTTATGATTCCCAACGCAAGAATATGGACACCGCGTTCTGGAGATCATCCTGCTGTCATAAGGATGTTCTCCTCAGTAATCACGACCTGTACCTCCCATGAATTTTACGTGGACATTAAGCTCTTTCCTCCTGACAGCCACCGGGGTGCCCGTCCACTCCGGCTATCGTGAGCAGAACCAGTGGTACTGGGTGACCGTCCGTAAGGCTATATCGTCAACACACGAGTCCAGATGAGTGCCAAGGGACTTTTAAGGAGGGTATAGAGACCCCGGCCGCTCTGCCGGGCTGTGGGCAACACAAATCTCGGCTACTGGCACCCTTCTACGACGTTTAGAGATATATCACGATATGTATGGTCTTACGAGCAGTCACCCGCCATAATCAGACTTGCGAACCTTTTTTTTCTGTGAGGATACATACAGATATTTTACAGCTTTCGCGGGTATCGCGTACAACAACGCGTCACCGGTCATCCATAGGTCAGTCACATTGCTTACATGTGGTGCTCGACGAGGGGATCCTTGCTATCTTTCGAGTCATCGCTGTCACTTGCGCGGGCTTGCTGGAGCTCGGCTTCAACACGGTTTCGTTGTTCGATGGCCATGTCGGATTCATATACTGGAATTTACACGTCAGAAAGGAACCTTCAGGCTGAAGCTTACGAGAAGGAAAATTCACAGAACGCAAGCTCCTCCAGGGTCTTTCCGTGAGTCTCAGGGAAGACGAAGTATATGAATAAGACTTCGAAGGCAATCCAGACGCAATAGGAAATGTAGTATTTCCATGCGAGGTTCTTAAGGCCGATGGGATTGACGAACTGGTTGAAGAAGCTAGCGGAACGACCCCAAGCCTGGAAGATCGTGATACCCTTCGTACGACTGTGGTATGGGAACAACTCGACCAAGAAGGCTATAATGCATTTGGGCTGGCGTGACTTAAAGTCGTGGGGAGCAGGGCACGAATACTCACTGTAGGTCAGAGCGTTGAAGCCGAGGTTGTAGGCGGGGGAGTACAGGCAGATCATCGCAATGGTAGCATAAGAAGCAGCATCTCCTCCAGCGATGGCGAATCGAGCACTGGCAATGGTCAAACCGGTGAACGTAAGCAAGATGGAGATCGTGCAGATCTAAAATAACCCCTCAGGTAAAGTTTCGCAGCTGTCATCACGATTGACTACCCCCGTACCAGGTAGATCCGCCGACGAGGGAACTTAGTAGCGTAGAAGGCTAACACGGTGCTATTGACAAAACCCCAGCAGCTAAGTCCCAAGTTGATGATATTCTTCGTCCGGTTGTCGGTGATACCGATGCTGCTTAGAATCGGAGATAGGTAGTAGTTAATCAATCCATTCCCACTCCACTGAGCGGCCAGGGCCAGGAAAGAAGTGACTAGGACACGCTTGCGCATACCGGGAGTCGCCACCATCTCCGCCCAACCTCTCTTGGCGTGGGCCTCTTCGATCTCGAGCGTCTGCTCGATTGAGGTAAACTCGGCTTTGACAAGTTCAGAATTCTCGTCTCTGTATTCCTGATCAGCATCTGATCGCACCGGAGGGCAGATGGTACGGTGGACTGACCCCTCGGCATGGTATTTGACGAGAATCGCCATCGCTTCCTCGCGTCGGCCCTTCGAAACGAGCCATCTGGGAGACTCTGGAACCGACCAGATGAAGGCGAGTTGGATAGCGCTGGGTAACAGCTGAAGGACGGAGGGAATCCTCCAACTCCAAGTATCGTGGCGGCTGAAGGTTCCGAGGGTAACACCGGCGACGATAGTGGCACCAAGGTACCAGGTGGCGGTGAAGACAGAGCCCAGACGAGCGCGTTCCTTCGGATAGGAGAGTTCTGTGCCAGGAAGTGAGCGACCGGAGTCAGTATATTCACGTGCACCGGTCACTTTACCTCCGACCAAGGAAGCCGCAGCGACCATGGAAAATGGGATGCCCATGCCCAGGAGCAGACGAGAAATGATGAACATGGCAACTATACGGTCGGGTCAGCAGATAGACACCGGCAATTTGATATAATCGACGAACTGTTCTGGGTTACTGTCTGTAGGGTAGCCCCAACCACCATTACTATACTTCCAATGACGATAGACATCCTTCGGCCGAATCGATCAGCCACGAAGGGGACGAAGGGCAGACCAAGAACTGTTCCAAGCGAATAGGCAGCAGTTATGAAACCAAGGATAGGACCGTCAGGGTGGTTGAAGTATTCCTGCCAATTCGCTACTGCTTGCAGACCATTTATCATGGTGGGGTCGTACCTATACCCAGACATGTGTTCAACCCCCTGGTCCCCACGGACATGTCCAAAACTCATCGGAACTTACCCAGAAGTCATTTCGGCACCCAAGCAGGCCGGAACCATGGTCAAGTAGAGGATGGTGAGATTACGCTTCTTGTACCATGGTGTGGTGTCCCGATCGACCAGTCTCGAAACAGTCTCGTCTTGAACGCCACTCCTCATTATTCAACACGGGTCTGATGTCAAAGGAGCGGAGGAGGTGGGGGGACCGGAAGCGGTTGATTCCCGTTGAATGTGGGGGAAAGGCACGAAGAAGCTCGACCGTACACCCTCGTCGTATATAAATAAGAGCATTCAGAGCTTGTAGCGCTGCAGCATTGAAGACGCCCGTCGCATCATGGCGGTCTTGGGACGTTCAATTGGCTTCGGAAGGCGGGATGATCCTTGGCAGAGTAAAAGATCAAACGATCACATCCGAGAACGTAAGCGGCGACAGACCAGGTGGCAGGCTCCTTACCGGAAAGGCCAAATACGAGGTCGAGGTTCAGCCATACCGTAAACAGCGCTTATGAGAATTTCCCTTTTTGGTCGTAGCTGGTGAACACACTGATCAGCGAGTTGTTCACCTCATTGGTTCGGGACCTCGGGGTAGACCACGTTGGTCATCCAGGCATATTCCTTGTCTGCAGGAAGGGCGATTTCGACGTTTTGGCTGATTGTTACCGGCGAGATTGCTACGTTCGATTGTCCACGAGTGCGGACGGGCAGTCAAAGAGGGTGCGGTTGCGCAGTAGTCGATGCACACCCTCTGCTGCAGATCGTGTAACATGTTGCAAACAGTGTTTTATACGAATGTCCTACCAATCCTACCGGGGTCATTGGGGGGAAAGCTCAACTTGCGTGTTTTGATAAGACATTTTGTCGTGTGCGTGCCATCGCTCAGCGTTCGGCGTTGAACAGAGGGATGCGTTACCATGCTCATCCATCTCTTTTACCGGCAGATGAGATGTACATCGGCCCGTCGCCAATGTACCCGGAATTGAGGGCGGATCACAACCCACCCGGAACGCTCGAGCCTATTGCACCCGCCCACCGCGTCCAGAGTTCGGGACCCACACCACCCACCGTATTCATTGGGCCCGGTCTCCGCGGCGAAAAAGACATCACTGTAAGAAACTTAGAGGTGGGTGCGCAGTCAGTTCAGGTATTTTTCGTCGTTGACGGGGTGAATCAGGCAGGAAATTCCAGCCGCCGAGACACCGCGGTCCACGAGAGATGATTTCCCAAAGCAGTAGCCTGTGAAGTATGCCGGTGGTGCCCAGCTCCGCATGGAAGCGGAAGGTCCTGAGTGTGTTTTTCAAAAATGTGCTATCGAATTGCAAGCGGCTGTAAGGAAGGTGCAGAGACCCCAATCGCTCTGCCGGGCTGTGGGCAACGCAAATCTCGGCTACTGGCACCCTTCTATGACGTTTAGAGATATGTCACGATATGTGTGGTCTTACGGGCAGTCACCCGCCGTAATCAGACTTGCGAGCTTTGTTTTCGGTGAAGATACATACAGATATTTTACAGCTTTCGTGGGCATCGCGTACAACAGCGCGTTACCGGTCGTCCAGAGGTTGGTCATATTGCTTACATGTGGTGCTCGACGAGGGGATCCTTGCTATCTTTAGAGTCATCGCTGTCACTTGCGCGGGCTTGTTGGAGCTCGGCTTCAACACGGTTCCGTTGTTCAATGGCCATGTCAGATTCATACACTGGAATTTACATGTCAGAAAGGGCCCCTCCGGCCGAAGCTTACGAGAAAGAAAACTCACAGAACGCGAGCTCCTCCAGGGTCTTTCCGTGAGTCTCAGGGAAAAAGAGGTATATGAACAAGATTTCGAAGGCAATCCAGGCGCAATAGAAGATGTAGTATTTCCATGCGAGGTTCTTGAGGCCGATGGGGTTGACGAACTGGTTGAAAAAGCTAGCGGAACGACCCAAGATCTGGTAGATCGTGATACCCTTTGTGCGAGTGTGGTATGGGAACAACTCGACCAAGAAGGCTATAATGCATTTGGGTTAACGTGACTTGAAGCCTGAATGAGCAGGACACGAGTACTCACTGTAGGTCAGGGAGCTGAAGCCGAGGTCGAAGGCGGGAGAATACAGGCAGATCATCACAATGGTCGCACGGGAAGCGGCAGCTCCTCCAGTCATGGCGAACCGCGCAATTGAGATAGTCAGACCGGTGAACGTAAGCAAGATGGAGATCGTGCAGAGCTAAAATAACCCCTCAGGTAAATTTTCGCAGCCGTCATCACGATTGACTATCTCCGTACCAGGTAGATCCGCCGACGAGGGAACTTGGTAGCGTAGAAGGCTAACACGGTGCTATTGACAAGACCCCAGCAGCCAAGTCCCAAGTTGATGATATTCTTTGTCCGGTTGTCGGTGATACCGACGCTGCTTAGAATCTGAGATAGGTAGTAGGTAGTCAATCCGTTTCCGCTCCACTGAGCGGCCAGGGCCAGGAAAGAAGCGACTAGGACGCGCCTCCGCATACCGGGAGTCGCCACCATCTCCGCCCAACCTCTCTTGGCGTGGGCCTTCTCGATCTCGAGCGTCTGCTCGATCGAGGTAAACTCGGCTTTGACAAGTTCAGAATTTTCGTCTCTATTCCTGATCAGCATCTGATCGCACCGGAGGGCAGATGGTACGGTGGACTGACCCCTCGGCATGGTACTTGACGAGAATTGCCATCGCTTCCTCGTGTCGGTCCTTCGAAACGAGCCATCTGGGAGACTCTGGAACCGACCAGATGAAGGCGAGTTGGATAGCGCTGGGTAGGAGCTGAAGGACGGAGGGAATCCTCCAACTCCAAGTATCGTGGCGGCTGAAGGTTCCGAGGGTAACGCCGGCGACGATAGTGGCACCAAGGTACCAGGTGGCGGTGAAGACAGAGCCCAGACGAGCGCGTTCCTTCGGATAGGAAAGTTCTGTACCAGGAAGTGAGCAACCGGAGTCGGTAGATTTACGTGCATCGATCACTTTACCTCCAATCAAGGAAGCTGCAGCGATCATGGAAAATGGGATGCCCATGCCCAGGAGCAGACGAGAAATGATGAACATGGCAACTATACGGTCGGGTCAGCAGATAGACACCGGCAATTTGATGCAATTGACGAACTGTTCTGGGTTACTGTCTGTAGGGCAGCCCCAATCATCATTATTATACTTCCAATGACGATAGACATCCTTCGGCCGAAGCGATCAGCCACGAAGGGGACGAAGGGCAGACCAAGAACTGTCCCAAGCGAGTAGGCTGCGATCAACAAACCAAGGATAGGACCGTCAGGGTGGTTGAAGTATTCCTGCCAATTCGCTACTGCTTGCAGACCGTTCATCATGGTGGAGTCGTACCTATACCCAGGCGTGTATTCAACCCTCTGGTTCCCTGAACAGATCCAAAACTTATCGGAACTTACCCAGAGGTCATTTCGACACCCAGACAGGCCGGAACCATGGTCAAGTAGAGGATGGTGAGGTTACGCTTCTTGTACCATGGCACGGTGTCCTGAGCGACCAGTCTGGAGACAGTCTCATCGTGAACGTCACCTTTCATAATTTAGCGCGGGTCCGGTGGTAGAGGAGCGGAGGAGAACTGTGAGGAGAACGGGAGCGATTGATCCCCGTTCAAGAATGTGGGGGAAAGACACGGAGAAGCTCGATCCAATCCCACCCTACACCCTCACCTTATATAAACAAGAGCACTCGGGGCTTAGCGCTGCAGCGTTGAAGGCGCCGTCGCATTACGGCAGTCGGGGGGGCGTTCAATTGGCTTTGGAAAACAGGGTGACCCTTGGCGGCGTGAAGGATCAGCCGATCACATCCGAGAACGTAAGCGGCGACAGACCAGGCTCCTTACCGGAAAGGCCAAATACGAGGTCGAGGCTCAGCCGTACCGTAACAGCGCTTATGAGAGTTTCCTTTTTGGTCGTAGCTGGTGAACCTGCAGGAGCGGGGAAAAGGCACACTGATCGGCGGGTTGTTCACCTCATCGATTCAAGGCTTCAGGGTAGACCACGTTGGCCATCCAGGTATGTCTCTTGTCTGTAGGGAGGGTGGTATCGACATTTTGGCTAATTGTCGTCGGGGAGATTGCTACGTTCGATTGTCCATGAGTGCGGGCGGGCAGTCAAGAGGGTGCGACTGCGCAGTGGTCGGTGGACACCTAGACTCGTAACCAGTCCCGAATACTGATCGCGTTGCCTAACACGCACAACGTGATCAAGTGTTAGGGGCCGGTCACCAGCCTAGGTGGACACCGCCCTTTGCTGCAGGTTACGTTTCGAACAGTGTTGCACACGAAAGTCCGCCGGGGTCATTGAGGAATAAAGCCCGACTTGCGCGTTTCGATGAGACATCTTGTCGTGCATGTGCCCGACGTTGTTCATCGTTGAGCAGAGGGATGCGTTGTCACGCACATCCGTCTCTTCTATTGGCAAGCGAGGTGTACAGTAGTCCGTCGCCAATGTACTCCGAATCGAGGGCGGATCCCAATCCACCCGGAACGCCCGACCCTATTGTACCCGCTCCTGCGCCTAGATTCTTGGACTCACCTCATCCACCATATTCCACATCATTGGGCTCGGTCTCTGCGGGGAAAAAGATACCACTGTTGGGAGCTTAGAGGTGGGTGTGCAGTCTATTCAGGCTTTTTTGATCGTTGACGGGGTGAATCAGACAATCAACTCGTGTTCTCGAGTCTACATCGAAGCATACAAAACCATTTTGATGGTGGGCAAATCATGGCTCGTATGTACCCGTCCTCGGTGTGTCACCTGCAGAATATGATAGCGTAGAAGGTAGGAGGCTTTTTATGAGAAGCCTCTTATACTGGCCAATCTTGATGGTCGAACCGACCGCGTGTCTTCCTGTCTTTGTTCTCCGGCGTTTTGAGGGTGTAGGATACCACCCTACAGGAAGTCTGCCTATGACCGCTAGGACATCTCCTAAATATCTTGTTCTCGGTAAAGCCCGAAATCGCTTGCCCGTTCAGAACGTTAGGATCGTCAACTGGGTTTCTGAAACTTCGGACCCGGATACGATTCTCAACGTAAGAACCTGGACTCCGCGTTCCGGAGACCATCTTGTTATCATAAGAGAGTTCTGCTCAGTAATCACGACTTGTATCTCCAATAGCTCCTCTGTTTCTACGTGAACATCAAACCCTCGCTTCCTGACAGCCACCGAAAGTGGGACAATTTTATTCTGACTACCGTGAGCGGAACAAGTTCATGCGTATTCCCTCCATTCCGCCTAGATGCGGCACTGTAATCAGACTTCCGAGCCATATTTTTTCTCTGTAGAGATGCATACATATATTCTACAGCTTCCGCGAGTATCGCCAGTGGCATGTTGGTCATATTGCTTGTATGTGATGCTCGACGAGAGGATCCTTGTTTTCTTTAGAGCCATAGCTGTCGCTTGCATGGATTTGTTCGAGCCCGGCCTCAACACGGTTTCGTTGTTCGAGGGCCATGTCAGATTCATACACTAAAATTTACTTGTCAGAAAGGGTCCCTCGGGCTGCAGCCTATGAGAAAGAAACTTACAGAACGCAAGCTCCTCCAGGGTCTTTCCGTGAGTTTCAGGGAAGAGGAAGAACACGAACAAGATCTCGACGACAATCCAGACGCAATAAGAGATGTAGTATTTCCATGCAAGGTTCTTGAGGCCGATGGGGTTGACGAACTGGTTGAAGAAGCTAGCGACACGGACCCAGACCTGGAAGATCGTGATACCCTTTGTGCGACTGTGGTACGGGAACAACTCGACCAAGAAGGCTGTGATGCATTTGAGATAGCGTGCCTTGAAGCCATAGGGAACAGGGGACTGATACTCACGGTAGGTCAGGGAGTTGAAGCCGATGGTGTAGGCGGGAGAATATAGGCAGATCATCGCAATGGTTGCATGAGAAGCGGCATTTCCTCCAGCGATGGCGAACCGTGCACTTGCGATAGTCAAACCGGTGAACGTAAGCAAGACGGAGGTCGTGCAGATCTAAAATAACCACTCAAGTAAGTCTTTACCCCTGCCACCACGATTGACCATCTCTGTACCAAGTAGATCCGCCGACGGGGGAACTTGGTGGCGGTTAAGGCACACACGATAGCGTTGGCGAAACCCCAGCCACTGAGCCCCAAGTTAATGACATTCTTTGTCCGATTGTCAGTGATACCGATACTGTTCAGAATCGGGGACAGGTAGTAGGAAATCAATCCGTTTCCACTCCACTGAGTGGCCAGACCCAAGAAAGATGCGACCAGGACACGCCTCCGCATGCCGGAAGTCCCCACCATCTCCGCCCAACCCCTCTTGGCGTGGGCCTTCTCGATCTCGAGCGTCTGCTCGATCGAGGTAAACTCGGCCTTGGCGAGCTCCGAATTCTCATCTCTGCATTCTTGATCAGCACACGATCACACCGGGGGGCAGAGGACCGGGTGTGGGTGGACTGACCCCTCAGCGTGGTATTTGACGAGAATCGCCATCGCTTCCTCATGTCGGCCCTTCGAAATGAGCCATCTGGGAGACTCGGGAACCCACCAGATGAAGGTGAGTTGGAAAGCACTAGGCAGGAGCTGAAGGACGGAGGGAATCCTCCAACTCCAAGTGTCGGGGCGACTGAAGGTCCCGAGTGTAACGCCTGCGGCGATGATAGCTCCAGGTGCCCAGGAGGCGCCGAGGATAGAACCCAGACGGGCGCGTTCCTTCGGATGGGAAAGTTCTGTGGCAAATGGTGAGTTCCTGGGTTCGGTAGATTTACATGCAACAGCCAATTTACCTCCGACCAAGGAAGGTGCGGCGACGATGGCGAATGGGATACCCAAGCCCAGGAGCAGGCGAGAAATGACGAACATAGCAACTACACAGTAAGGTCAGCAGATGGACACCAGTGATCTGATGTAATGTTTACGGACTGTTCTGGGTCGCTGTCTGCAGGACAGCCCCGATTACCATGATGATACTTCCAAAGACGATAGACATCCTTCGGCCGAGGCGATCAGCCACGAAGGGAACGAAAGGGAGAGCAAAAATGGTTCCGAGCGAATAGGCGGAACTCAAAATACCGAGGATAGAACCATCAGGGTAGTTGAAATATTCTTGCCAGCCCGCCACCGCTTGCAGGCCGTTTACCATGGAGGAATCGTATCTATACCCAGACATGCTGTTCAACCCTGTTGTCCCCCCGAACAGATGCAGAAATTATCGGAACTCACCCAGAGGTCATCTCGACACCCAAGCAGGCAGGAACCATGGTCAGGTAGAGGATTGTGAGGTTACGCTTCTTGTACCATGGTACAGTGTCCTGAGCAGCTAGTCTCGAGACAACCTCATCTTGAACAGTGTCACTAATCATTCAAGGCAGGTCTGGTGGCGAAGGAGCGGAGGGAAACTGCAGGGAGAACTGTGGGGAGAGTGAAAGCGGTTGACCCCCGTTGAATGCGGGGGAAAGACACGAAGAAGCTCGACACAATCCTACCCTGCACCCCCGTCTTTTATAAATAAGAGCATTCAGAGCTTGTACCATTGCAAAATTAAAGGCGCCCGTTGCATCATGGTAGTCCGAAGGACGTTCAATTGGCTATGGAAAACGGGGTGATCCTTGGCAGGCCGGTAAAGATCAATCGATCACATGTCACACGAACGTCTTGAGCCTCGGCCCCGGCATGACCAAGACTCGGAGTGGGTGTGAGAAGTACGTGTGCCCACGAAAAAATGGTCTCTGCAAAACATATAGGAATCTAGAGGGGACAAAAAATATGTTTCACCTGTCAGACCATCCGGCGGTCACTTGCGAAATTACCGGTCAATGCTCCATTTGAACCCGAGCTCGTCGGACGATGGCTCCGTTGGATGTTGAAACCAGTCCAAGTGCATTCCTTCCGTTCTTCCCGCGGTATTGTAATCGAGATTCCCAGCCATATTTTTTCTCTCTCGGGGGAGGGGATACATACGTACGCATATATTCTACAGCTTTCGTGGGTGTCGTGCGTTATTCGCCATGGGCCGGTCATATTCCCCACATGGGGTGCTCAAGGATCCTTGTTATCCTTAGAGTCATCGCCGTCGCTTACACGGGGTTTCTCGAGCTCGGCTTCAACACGGTTTCGTTGTTCGAGGGCCTCATCAGATTCGTACACTGAAATTTGCACGTCAGAAAAGGCTCCTCAGGCTGAAAGCTTACGAGGAATAAAACTTACGGAACGCGAGCTCCTCCAGGGTCTTTCCGTGAGTCTCAGGGAAGAGGAAGAACACGAACAGGACCTCGATGGCAATCCAGACGCAATAGGTAATGTAATATTTCCATGCGAGGTTCTTGAGACCAATGGGATTCACAAATTGGTTGAAGAAGCTAGCGGAACGATTCCAGGCCTGGAAGATCGTGATACCCTTTGTACGGCTGTGGTATGGAAACAGCTCGACCAAGTAGGCTATAATGCATTTGAGCTGGCATAACTGGGAACCGTAGGGGGCAGAGCACGAATACTCACGGTAGATCAAGGCGTTGAGGCCGGGGTTGGAGGCGACAGGGTACAGGAAGATCATCGCAATGGTAGCGCGGGAAGCGGCACTTCCTCCCGTGATGGCGAACCGCGCACTGGCGATAGTCAAACCAGTGACTGTAAACAGGATGGATGTCGTGCAGATCTAAAATAGCCCGAGGTAAGCTTTCGCTGCCGTCATCACGATTGACTATCTTCATACCAGGTAGACCCGCCTACGAGGGAACCTGGTGGCGTATAAAGCGGACACAATAGCAGTGATGAAAGCCCAGCAAGTAAGCCCCAAGGTGACGATATTCTTTGTCCGATTGTTGGTGATACCGACGCTGCTCAGAATCAGAGACTGATAGGAGGCAATCAACCCGCCTCCACTCCACTCAATGGCCAGACCCAGGAAAGCAGCGATGAGGGCACGCCTACGCATCCCGGAAGTCGCCACCATCTCCATCCAACCTCTCTTGGTGTGGGCCTTTTCGATCTCTAGCGTCTGTTTGATCGAGGTAAGCTCGGCCTTGGCGAGCTCCGAATTCTCGTCCCTGCATTCCTGATCAGCACCCGATCACACCAGGTGACAAAGAGTCGGGCGGGAATAGACTGACCCTTCAGCGTGGTATTTGACGAGAATCGCCATCGCTTCCTCGTATCGGCCCTTCGAAATGAGCCATCTGGGAGACTCTGGAACCCACCAAATGAAGGTGAGTTGGAAAACACTGGGTAGGACCTGAAGTAGGGAGGGGATCCTCCAACTCCAAGTGTCGGGACGACCGAATGTTCCGAGGGTAACACCGGCGACGGTAATAGCGCCAAGATACCAGGAGGCGTTGAACATGGAACCCAGACGAGCGCGTTCCTTCGGATGGGAAAGTTCTGTGACAAGTGGTGAGTGCCGGGTTCGGTAGAATGATTTGCATGCACCGGCCACTTTACCTCCGATCAAGGAAGATGCGGCGACGACGGCAAACGGAATACCCAGGCCCAGGAGCAAGCGAGAGATGATGAACATGGCAACTGTATGGTTAGGTCAGAAGGTAGATAGCAGCAATCCAGTGTAATTGACGGACTGTTCTGAGTCGCTGCCTGTAGAACAGCCCCAATCACCATGATGGTGCTTCCAATGACGATGGGCACCTTTCGACCGAAGCGATCAGCTACGAAGGGGACGAAAGGCAGAGCAAGAACTGTTCCAAGCGAGTAGGCGGAGCTCAAAATACCAAGGACAGGACCGTCAGGGTGGTTGAAGTATTCCTGCCAACCCGCCACTGCTTGCAGACCGTTTACCATGGAAGAGTCGTATCTGTACCCAGACGTGTGTTCAACCCTCTGGTCCCCCGAACAGATGCAGAAATTATCGGGACTCACCCAGAGGTCATCTCGACACCCAGACAAGCGGGAATCATGGTCAAGTAGAGGATTGTGAGGTTACGCTTCTTGTACCATGGCACAGTGTCCTGGGCAACCAGTCTCGAGACAGTTTCGTCTTGAACACCGCCCCTCATTATTCAAGGTAGGTCTGGTGGTAATGG
>Ga0307513_10006896_pt1 | contig 14785 bp, 8 predicted proteins | sample 15_EM_MG_FD_202174 | JGI IMG/M metagenome (GOLD analysis project Ga0307513, IMG submission 202174) | Populus trichocarpa ectomycorrhiza microbial communities from riparian zone in the Pacific Northwest, United States - 15_EM | ecosystem: Host-associated > Plants > Roots > Unclassified | place... | reverse complement strand
CGACTGGCTGGCCGGCGGATCGATCACGCCGCTGGCGGCGCAGTTCAAGGCGGCCTGTACCAACACCGGCTTCCTGTACATCAGGAACCACGGCATTCCACGCGCGGTCGTCGACGCCGTGTTCGACGCGACCCGGCGCTACTACGGCCTGCCGGTCGAAGAACGCCTGAAAGACAAAATCGACGAGCGCTTTCGCCGCGGCTTCATGCCGTACGGCGTCACGCAGCACCCGGGCCACAAGCCCGACCTGAAGGAGAGCTACGAGTTGGCGCTCGACTTGCCGTTGACCGACCCCGACGTGCAAGCCGGCCTGCCGTTGCATGGGCCGAACCGCTGGCCGGCCGACAAACCCTGGTTGCGTGATGCGGCCGAAGCGTACTTCGGGCACACCACCGCGCTTGGCAAGCAGATGCTGCGCATCTTCGCGACGGCGCTCGAACAACCCGAAGATTTCTTTCTGCAGTGGTGCCGCAAACCGATGGTGCAGTCGCGGCTGTTCCACTACCCGCCGCAGTCGAGCCCGACGTCGCTGGAACTGGGCGCGGCGGCCCACACCGACTACGGCATGCTGACCATCCTGGCGCAAGACCCGATCGGCGGGCTGGAGTTGCGCACGCGCAGCGGCGAGTGGGTGGCAGCGCCGTACATCGAAGGTACGCTGGTCATGAACCTCGGCGACCTGGTCAAGGTGTGGACCAACGACACCTATGTGTCGAACCCGCATCGTGTTGCCAACCGCACCGGCCTGGAGCGTTTTTCGATCCCGACCTTCTTCAACCTGGACTACCACACGCCGGTGGCCTGCCTGCCCAACTTCCAATCGGAAGACAACCCGCCGCGCCATGCGCCGATCAAGTCGGGCGACTACCTGGTCAAGCGGTTTTCGCAAGTGCAGAAGTACAAGACGCCGGCGGAGTTGCAGGCCGCGTAGGCTCGGCGCGGCCAGCACAGTGCCGCGGCCCGCCGGTTCATGCCGCCTCGCGAACGGCGTTGATCGCGCGCAGGATCGCCCCGCTGGTGGCGGGCGCCTGCAGCGGCGGGTCGACGCCGTGGCCGCCGGCCGCGGAGACCGCATCGCGGATCGCGAAGAACACCGAGAACGGCAACAGCAGCGCCGGCGTCGTGCGATGTTTTAGACGCGCTTAAGGACGGCGCGGGGGCCGCCCGCCGACAGTCACGGCACCGGATCGACGCGCACCGCCGCCGAGCCGGGCTGGCTTTTGGCTAGTTCCCAGGAGACCGCCGATGACCGCCCTTGCCGATCTCGTTCCTGTCGCAGCCCTGGCCGCCCTGCCGTCGAGAAGGCGGCCCGCTCGAGGTTGACGCTTCGAGCCTTGTTCCATGTCCAGGAGGAAAACGATGAAGTCCAGCTTGATTCGCCTCGTCCCCGTCGCCGCCGCGGTGGCGCTCTGCTGCAGCAGCGTTGGCGCTGCCACGGTGACCTGGGTCGGGCCCGCCGACTCGTTCTGGGACGTTCCCGCGAACTGGAGTCCGGGCCTGCCCGCGGACGGTGACGACATCGTGCTGGGCGCCTTCTCGACCCAATACCGCGCTTTCCCGGTCATGAACGTCGGGTCGTTGAGCGGCACCGGGGTGCTGACGGTGCAGAACGCGACGCTAGTCTCTGCCAACGCGTCATCGATCGGCGGCCTGGTCCTGGTCGATGCCGGCATGGTCGGCGGCACCGGTTCTCTCAACGTCAACGGCCCGTTGAACTGGGTCAGCGGCGGCTTCACCGGCACCGGCTCCGCCACGATCGTGGGCGACGCCACGATCGCCGGCCCCAGCCTGCGCACGATCGAAACTGGCCCCGTGACCTTTGCCGGCACCACGACGTGGACCAACGCGCCGATCGTGAACGGCGGCAACGGCGGCATCTTCGTCGGCAATACCTCGCTCATCAACACCGGCACGTGGCTCGATCAGATCGCCTACGGGTCGACCATCGCCAGACAGGGGAGCGCCTCGTTCGCCACCTTCTCGAACGAAGGCACCTACGCCAAGTCGGGCAACAGCGGCGTCAACATCGCCACCACGTTCAACAACAGCGGCACGCTGTCCGTGCAGGCGGGGGAACTCAGGCTCAGCGGCGGCGGAAGCAGCACCGGCCTCTTCGACGTCGGTGCCGGTGCCACGCTGGTCCTGACGGGCGGACATACGCTGAGCAACGTCTCGTCCGGCACCGGCACGGGCACCGGTGTCATGACCGCCAGCGCCGACACCGTCACCACGGTGGGCGGCTTCAGCGTCGCCGCCAGCGTCGGCGCGTCGGGCGGCATCTTCAACTTCAACGGCCCCAGCACGGCCGGCGGCCTGGTGTTTTCTGCCGGCTATATCGGCGGCACCGGCTCGCTCACCGTCAACGGACCGATGACCTGGACCCAGGGTGAGTTCAGGGGCACCGGCGCCACCACCATCAACGGCGACGCCACGATCAGCAGCGGAGACTTTCACACCATCGACACGCGCACGGTCACCTTCACGGGCACCACCACGCGGACGAATACCGCCACCGGCAACGGGCATGTCTGGCTCAGCAACGGCGGCTCCCTCGTCAACACCGGGACCTGGCTCGATCAAGCCGCCTTCAGTTCAAGCTTCGACTCGAGCGGGACCGGGGCCTCGTCCTTCACCAACCAAGGCACCTACATCAAGTCGGGCAACAACACGACGACGATATCGGTCGCGTTCTTCAACCCCGGCCGCATCGACATCCAGAGCGGCACGCTGAAGCTGCCGTCGCCCATCAATTCGCCGTTCACGAACACCGGCACGATCGGCGGCAATGGCACGGTGGAGGTCGACAGGCTCTACAACGACGGCCACCTGACGCCCGGCGATTCAGCCGGTACGCTGACGGTGCTGGGCAACCTCGTGCAGACCGCCAGCGGCTGGCTGGACATCGAGCTCACCACGGCCGGCGTGCACGACCTGCTGCGCGTCAGCGGAGATTTCGTCGGCAACGCGACGCTCGACGGCACGCTCAACATCGCCTGCCTGGGCGTCTGCAGCTTCGCCATTGGCGACAGCCTGACGATCCTGAACGCGTCGAATCTCTACGGCACTTTCGCGAACGTCGCCTACACCGGCTTCGCACCCGGCACCTTCGACGTGATCTACGACAGGGCCGCTGGCGACGTGCGCCTCGTCGCGTTGATGTCCGTCTCTGCGGTGCCCGAACCCGGTACGTACGCGATGATGGCGCTCGGGCTGCTGGGCATCAGCGGGTCGGTGCGCCGGCGCATGCGTTGAAGACCTTCGAACGCGGCGGCTCATTCGCCACCCGCTCCCAGCGCCAAGGCGGCCACGTCTTCATCACGAAGCCCGCGCCCTTCCTCCCGCAGCGCCGCCGCCACGTCCGGCCCCAGCGCCTCGACGACGATGCGCGTTGCGCGCTCGAATCCGATGGTCTCGTTGCCCTGGCGCACGTTGTTGGCGCGCCGGTACGCTGCTTCGCTGTAGCCCAGCAGGCGCGCCGCGGCACGCGGCCGGTTCTCCAGCGCGGCCAACAAGGCCATGTGATCCAACCAGCTCGGCTGCGCGCCCAGTCGCGGCGCGTGCGGCCAGCCTTCGTCGATGGTGCGCCGCGCCAGCGCAAGATCGTTGCGGGCCAGCGCGACGCCGGCCAGGTTGGACAAGGCAAAGGCGTACAGGTAGAGCTCGTTGCGGGTGCCGCGCAGCAGCTCGGCCACTTTGTGCAGGCGCTTCTGGGCAACGTCGAGATGCCCTGCCAGCCACTCCGCATCGGCCAGCGCGATCAGGCTGCCGGCGTTGTCGATGCCGGCGGCTTCGTCGAGCGCGGCCGCGCGTTGGAAGGCGAGCATCGCCTGCGCCGCGTCGCCGGCCTGCCCGGCATGCCGGCCCTCCGCGTACGCCAGTCGCTGCCGCCGCTGCGGCGGCCAATCGGGCTGGTCGAGCTCGCGCGCCCGCTGTAAGGCCGCCTCGCCGGAGGCGCGGTCACCCAGCAGCGCCGCCGATTCGATCACGCGCGTCTGTGCGAGGAACTCGCCGAGCGAGTCGCCGGCTTGCGCAAACAGCGCGACGGCACGCAGGGCCGCGACGTGCGCGCGGCCGGGGTCGACGTCGTGCACCAGGGATGCTTCGATCCAGGCGGCACGCCCCGCCAGACCGGGTGGCACGTCGTCACGCATGTGCAGCGCCCGATTGGCATCCGCCGACACGCGGCGCTCGGCCTGGTTGTAGGGCGATTGCACCATCGGAGCGATGGCTGCCGCCGCGGCGGGGTCGTGCGCGCAACCCCAGTCGAAAGCGGCGCGCAGATCCGGCCGCACGTGCGCCAGGGCTCGCCACTGGTCGGCTTCGCGCACGCCGCCGTTCCAGCGCAGGTCCCATTCGCTTGCGCAGCGCTTGGCGAACGCGCGGGCGTGCCGCCCCTGCAGCATGGCCCGCTCACCCGCCTGATCCAGCTTTTCGATCGCCAGCGCGCGCGGCGAGTCGAGCAAACGGTAGCGAGGCTCCGCGCCGTCGATCATCGAAACCAACGATCGGTCGACCAGCTCGCTCAGGAGATCGAGCACTTGCCATTCGTCGGTGTGTTCGTCTGCCAGCACTTCGCGCAGCAGCCCGAGATCGGGCGCGCTGACGAAGACGGCCAGCCGGCGGAACACCGCCTGTTCCGCATTCTTCAGCAGGCCGTGGCTCCACTCCACCGCGGCGCGCAGGGTTTGCTGCCGCGCGGGCACGCCGCGTCGGTTCTGCTTCAACAAGTGCAAGCGCTCGTCGAGCGCCGCCCGCAAGCCGTTGACGCCCAGGAGCCGCAGGCGTGCGGCTGCCAATTCGATCGCGAGCGCGCTGCCCTCCAGCGAGCGACAGAGGTCGACGACCGCATCGACGTTGGCGGGCTCGAGTTCGAAGCGCGGATCCGCGGCGCGCGCACGTTCGACGAAGAGCGTCACCGCCCCGTAGCCCATCGCCTGCTCGGGCGTCACCGGTGCCGTGGGGACAGCCAAGCCCGTCAAGCGCAACAGGCATTCCGAGCGGACGCGCAATGGCGCCTGGCTGGTCAGCAGCAGCCGCACCTTGGGCGCCTTCTGTCCGATCGCTTCGGCGACTGCGGCGACGGCGTCGAGCAGGTGCTCGGCGTTGTCCAGCGCCAGCAGCAAATCGAAATGTGCCAAGGCTTCGGCGAGGGCCCGAACGTGGTCGCCCGTGCCGAGCGCCACGTCGAGCGCTGCCGCGATCGCGCTCGGCAACTGCGCCGGGTTCTGCACCCCAGCCAGTTCCACCCAGCACACCCCGTGTACGTGCGCATGGCACCGCCGCGCACACAGGGTGATGGCGAGCGACGTCTTCCCGATGCCGCCCGCGCCCAACACGGTGACCAGCGTACGATGGTTCACCAGCGCATCGAGCGCTGCCAGATCGTCGTCGCGGCCGATCAGCGGCGGTAGCACGTCGGGCAAGTTGGTGCGCAGCCGCGCGGCAGGGGCAGCGGCGGCGGCAACCGGCGCCGCTGCCGCGCCCGCTTCGTCAGCCGTCGACACGGCCGGCGCCAGCGCGTCGGCGCTGAAGCGGTAGCCGCGCCCCGGCACCGTGGCGATGACATCGCCGCCGATCAGCCTGCGCAGGTTGCTGATCTGCACATGCAGGTTGCCCTCCTCGACCACCAGGCCCGGCCACACGCGATCGAGCAACTCGTTCTTGGTGATCAGGTGGCCGGGCTCGGCCGTGAGCGTGATCAGCAAATCGAGTGCGCGGGCGCCGAGTCCGGCGGGTTTGCCATCGACGAGCAGACGGCGCTCTGCGGGCTGCAGGTCGAACCGGCCCGCGGGGCCGAAGCGCAACGGCAAGCGACGGGGTGAGAGCGGTGCGGACTCGGCGTCGGGCAAGGCGGTCGTCTCCGGCCGCGCACTGCCGCGCGAGCGGGACGGAGCTTAACCGCGGCCGCGGGAACGCGCAGCAGCGGATCGGCCGCGTCAGACCAGCTCTCAGACCGCTGTCAAACCACGAGGTGGTGGGCAGCAACGCGGCCGAGCCAGGCGCCAAACACCGCCAGGCTCGGCCGGGTGGCCTTGCGCCCAGCGACGTCGCGCTGCCAGCGGGCGAGGCCCGGCTCCGCGTCGGCGAAGGGATCGATCTCGAAGCCGTGGCGCCGCATGAAGGCCGCCATCCGCACGTTGCCGGCGAGCACGTCGCCATGCAGGCGGCCGATGCCGGCCTCGACCGCGGCGCCGAGCAGGGCGCGCAGCAGCTCGTCGGCGATGCCGCGGCCGCGGTGGTCGTCGGCCACGGCGATGGCGAACTCGGCGCTGGCGCCGGCGGCGCCGGTGACGACGTAGCGCGCCTCGCCGACGATCCGCTCGCCGCCTTCGGCGCAGGCGACGAAGGCGACGTGACGAACGCCATCGACCTCGGTCAGGTGGCGCATCAGCCCCGGCGCGCAGGCATTGACCGCGCCGTGAAAGCGCAAGCGCCGGTCGCCCGTGCCGAGGCCGGTCACGAACGCCTGCATCGCCGTCGCGTCGGCGGCCCTCACCGGGCGCAGCGTGGCGCGGCAGGAGACGGGAGCGAGGTGCTCGGATCGGGTCATGTCGGTCTCCTGAGAAGGCGCTGCACTGGGGCGATGCCAGTGTTCTCGGGAGGGGTGCCGACGGTCCTGAAGCGCGTCTCAAAGCTGTCTCAAAGCCCGATGCAACGACTTTGGCAGCGGGAACACGTTCTTCACCTACGGTCTGGATGACTTGATCTCGTTCTCGGCCGCGCTCGACGCTGCCGCGAATGTCACAGCGCTGAGCTTCGCGACCGCCTTCGTCGACGGCGTAGGGGGAGCCAGTATCCCGGGGTCCCTGGTCGTCACATCGTTGGCCGATGCCAACACCTTTTCAAGTGACGACCCGGGTTTGCCACCTTTCCATTTGACCAGCGGGTCGGTTTCCGCAACCACGGTCGCTGCCGCAGTGCCAGAACCAGCTGCAGTGGCGTTGGTGCTTGTCGGAATCGGCGCTGCCGTCCTCGCAACGCGTCTACGTCGGACAGATAAGGGTCAGGAGCGCAAGCGTCTGGCATGGCGTCCGTTTCGGATCGGCCCCCACAGCCCTTCCGAGCATGTCGTCCAGTGACGAACATGCCGGTCCTTGAAGCATCAAGCTTCAGCTTCCTCGTCCGCCGGTTCGGACTTGACCGCAGACCTCTTCTTCCCCGCGGCGCCGTCCAGCGCCAGCAACTGCGCGACGACGGAGATCGCGATCACCTCGGGTTCCTTGCCGGTGATGCCGGGCAGGCCGATCGGGCAGGTCATCCGGTCCAGCGTTGCCGCAGGAATGCCGCGCGCTTCGAAGCGATGGCGGAATCGATGGCGTTTGGTCTTCGACCCGATCAGCCCCAGAAAGCCGAAGTCGCCGCGCTTCAGGATCGCCCCGGTGATGGCCAGGTCGAGCTCATGGCTGTGCGTCAGCACGAGGTAGAAGGCGCCCGGCGGCGCCAGCGCGACCTCGGCCTCGACCGGCTCGACGCAGAGCCGTTCGACGTGCGCGGCACTCGGCGCGGCCGGGAACTGGTCTTCGCGCTCGTCGATCCATTGCACGCGGCAGGCGATGCCTTCGAGCAGCTTGAGGATCGCGCGGCCGACATGGCCGGCGCCGTACAACTGCAGCGTGAAGCGCGGCGCCGGCGCCGCCCACTCGGCCGGGCGGCTGTGTTCGATCGGCGTGAAGCGCAGCGTGACCGCGCCGCCGCAGCACTGGCCGAGCGCGGGGCCGAGCGGGAAGTGCTGAACGGCCGGCACGGGCTGGCCTTGCAGCATCTGCCGCGCACTGGCGATCGCCTTCAGCTCCAGATGCCCGCCGCCGATCGTGCCGAGCACATCGCGCACGCCGACCAGCATGCGCGTGCCGGCCTCGCGCGGCACCGAGCCCTGGGCGGCGCCAACCTCGACGACGACCGCCGGCCGGCCTTCGGCCAGCCAGCACAGCGCCGCGGCCTGCAGGTTCATGCCGCCTCGCGAACGGCATTCAGCGCGCGCAGGATCGCCTCGCTGGTGGCCGGCGCCTGCAGCGGCGGGTCGACCTTGTGGCCGCCTGCCGCCGAGACCGCATCGCGGATCGCGAAGAACACCGAGAACGGCAGCAGCAACGGCGGCTCGCCGACCGCCTTGCTGCGGTGGATGCTGTCCTGCACGTTCGGCCGTTCGTAGAGCTTGACGTTGAAGACCGGCGGGCAGTCGTTGGCGGTCGGAATCTTGTAGGTGCTCGGCGCATGCGTCATCAGCAGCCCCGTCTTCGGATGCCAGACGAGTTCTTCCATCGTCAGCCAGCCCATGCCCTGGATGAACGCACCTTCGACCTGGCCGAGGTCGACGGCCGGGTTCAACGAGGTGCCGACATCGTGCAGCACGTCGGCGCGCAGCAGCTTCCATTCGCCGCTGAGCGTATCGACGATCACCTCGCTCACCGCCGCGCCGTAGGCGAAGTAGTAGAACGGCCGGCCCTGCATCGTCTCGCGGTCCCAGCTCAGGCCTGGCGTCGCGTAGAAGCCGTCGCTCCAGAGCTGCACGCGCGCCAGGTAGGCGCGGTCGACGAGGTCGGCGAAGGTCAGCGTGTGGCCGTTGGCGTGGACTTCGCCGTGGGCGAAGGTCACGTCGCCGGCGGCACCGCCGAACGCTTGCGCGGCGAATGCCGCCAGGCGGCCGCGGATCCGGCCCGCGGCGTCTTGCGCGGCTTTGCCGTTGAGGTCGGCGCCGGTCGAAGCCGCGGTCGCCGAGGTGTTGACGACCTTCTGCGTATCGGTCGCGGTCACCCGCACGGCGCCGAGCGGCAAACCCAGTTCGTGCGCGACGACCTGCGCAACCTTCGTGTTCAGCCCCTGGCCCATCTCGGTGCCGCCGTGGTTCACCAGTACCGAGCCGTCGGTGTAGACATGGACCAAGGCACCGGCCTGGTTCAGGTGGACAAGGTTGAACGAGATGCCGAACTTCAGCGGCGTCAGCGCCAGGCCTTTCTTCAGCACCGGGCTGGTCGCATTGAACGCGCCGACCGCTTCCCGGCGCGCCGCATAGCCGCTGCTGCGCTCGAGTTCGTCGACCAGCGGCTCGATGATGTTGTCGTCGACGAGCTGCCCGTACGGCGTGACGTTGTTGGTCTCGGTGCCGTAGAAGTTGGCGCGCCGCACGGCCAGCGGGTCCTTGCCGAGCCGGCGCGCCACCGAGTCGATCAGGCTTTCGATCGCGATCGCGCCCTGCGGCCCGCCGAAGCCGCGGAATGCCGTGTTGCTCTGCGTGTTCGTCTTCCCCGAATAACCGTGGGCGGCGACGTGCGGCAGCCAGTACGCGTTGTCGAAGTGGCACAGCGCGCGCGTCATCACCGGGCCCGACAGGTCCGCCGAATGGCCGGCGCGCGAGACCATCGTGATCGCGGCGCCGAGGATGCGGCCTTCATCGTCGAAGCCGATCTCGGCGTCGTAGTGGAAGCAGTGGCGGCGGCCGGTGATCAGGAAGTCGTCGTCGCGGTCGATGCGCAACTTCACCGGCCGCTTCAGCCGCGCCGCGGCCACCGCGGCGACACAGGCGAACAGCGCCGACTGCGATTCCTTGCCGCCGAAGCCGCCGCCCATGCGCCGGCATTCGACCTGCACCGCGTTGCTGTGCCGATGCAAGGCATGCGCGACCAGGTGCTGCATCTCGCTCGGGTGCTGGGTCGAGCACCAGACCTTCATGCCGCCGTCTTCCACCGGCACTGCGTACGAAACCTGGCCTTCGAGGTAGAACTGCTCCTGGCCGCCGACGTCGAAGCTCGCTTTCAAACGCTGCGGCGCGCCGTCGATCGCGGCCTGCGCGTCGCCGCGAACCAGGTGCATGGGCGGCACCACGTACTGCTGCGCGGCGTGGGCGTCTTGCGGCGTCAGAACCGGCGGCAGCGCGTCGGCAACGATCACGTCCTTCGCCAGCGCGGCCGCGCGCCGCGCCGCATCGCGCGTGGTGGCAATCACAGCGAAGACCGGCTGGCCGAGATAGCGCAAGGTCGCGCCGGCTTCGCCGGCGAGGATCGGGTCGTCGGCGAACACCGGGCCGCAGTCGTTGACGCCGGGAATATCTTTCGCGCTGAACACGTCGACGACGCCGGGCATCGCGCGCACTCGGTCGAGGGCCATGCGCTGCAGCACGCCGTGCGCCAGCGGCGACAGGCCGAGCGCCGCGTGCACGGTGCCGGCGAGTTCAGGGATGTCGTCGGTGTACGGCGCCTCGCCCGCCACGTGCAGATGCGCCGATTCGTGCGGGTGGCCGACGCCGGCCACCGCGAAAGGCTGCAGCACCGGCAGCTCGCTCGGCTTGTTCATAGGCTCGCCTCGCGCGCCCAGACGTTGACGGCGCTCTCGGGCAGCGGATCGTCGGCCCGCGTTTCGAGCCAGAAGCGCAGCAACAGGTTCTGCGCCACCTGCAGCCGGTAGGCGGCGCTGGCGCGCATGTCGGTCAGCGGCTGGAAGTCGATCGCCAGCGCCGCCATTGCGGCGCGCACCGCGGCTTCGGTCCAACGCTGGCCGACGACCGCGGCTTCGGCGCCGGTGGCGCGGCGAACGGTGGCCGCCATGCCGCCGAAGGCCCAGCGCGCGGCAAGAACGGTGTCGCCGTCGAGATCGATCGCGAGACCGGCGCAGACCGCCGAGATGTCGCAGTCGAAGCGCTTGGAAATCTTGTAGGCGCGAAGCCGCTCACCGGCTGCAGACAGCGGCACGCGCAGCGCCTGGACGAACTCGCCCGGCTCGAGCCGGTTCTTCAGGTAGTCGACGTAGAACTCGGCCAGCGGCATCGACCGCACGCGCTCGCCCAGGCGCAGCACGACCCGGGCATCGAGCGCCATCAGCACCGGCGCCGAATCGCCGATCGGCGAGCCGTTGGCGATGTTGCCGCCCATCGTGCCGGCCGCCCGGATCGGCAGCGACGCGAAGCGCAGCCAGACATCGCGCAATGTCGGCCAGCGTTCGACGAGCTGCGCCCAGGCGTCTTCGAGCGACGCCGCGGCGCCGATCTGCAATGCGCCGTCGAAGACCTCGATGCGCTTCAGCTCGGCGACACCGCCGATGTAGAGCAGCTCGTTCAAGCTGCGGAACTGCTTGGTGACCCACAAGCCCATGTCGGTGCTGCCGGCCAGCACCTTGGCTTGCGGGCGCTCGGCGCGCAGCGCGGCGAATTCGGCCAGCGTGCGCGGCGCATGGAAGCCGCCGGCGGTGTGCAGCGCCGCGTCGGCCTGCAGCGAGCGCAAGACGTCGGCGACCGGCTCGCGGTCGAGCAGCACGGGCGGCGCGTCGAACATCTGCTCGCCGGCGTCGAGGATTGGCCGGTAGCCGGTGCAGCGGCACAGGTTGCCGGACAGGTCGTCGGCGAGCTGCTGTCGCGTCGGCTGGGTGCCGGCGGCCTGGTGGCGCTGGTAGCAGGCCCACAGCGACATCACGAAGCCGGGGGTGCAGAAGCCGCATTGCGAGCCGTGGCAGTCGACCATCGATTGCTGCACCGGGTGCAAGCGCTCGCCAGCCTTCAGGTCTTCGACCGTGAACAAAGCCTTGCCGTCGAGCGTGGGCAGGAACTGGATGCACGCATTGACCGGCTGCAGCGTCAGCGCGCCGGCGGCGTCGACTTCGCCGAGGACGACGGTGCAGGCGCCGCAATCGCCTTCGGCGCAGCCTTCCTTGGTGCCGGTGCAACGCTGGTCTTCGCGCAGCCATTCGAGCACGGTGCGGGTCGACGCCGGGTCGTCGATCTCGACGACTTCGCCCCGGTGATAGAACCGCAAGGGTCGGGTGTTCATGATGGTCCGGATTGTGCTCAGTCAGTGCTTACCCGAAAGGTACAACGTTGCGCGCCCGTGCAACCATAGCCCTCCAACTTTCCCCGGGTCTTGCGCACCTTGATCACCGAACATAGCGATTTTCGTGCCGTATCGTGGTGCGTGCGGTGGTGCGCGCACCGCCCTTCGACAGCCAGGCCATGAAGCTGGCCTTGCGTGGCGACCTGCTCGACTTCAGCGGCACGCCGCCTTGGGGCAGCACGGGGCTGGACGGCGTTCGCTGGCGGCCCGACCACTGGCTGCTGATCGACGGCGGCCGCATCGCCGGCGCCCTGCCCGCCAGTCAGCCGCCGGGCGAAGACTGGCAGCGCGTCGAACACCCGGGCCGGCTGATCCTGCCCGGCTTCATCGACACCCACGTGCACTGCCCGCAGCTCGACGTGATCGCCAGCCACGGCAGCGGGCTGCTCGACTGGCTCGACACCTACACCTTCCCGGCCGAGCGCCGTTTCGCCGACCCCGAAGTCGCCGAAGCCGGCGCGGCGCTGTTCACCGATGCGCTGCTCGCCCACGGCACGACGGCGGCAGTGGTCTTCCCGACGGTGCACAAGGTCTCGGCCGACCGCCTTTTCGCCGCCGCCAGCCGGCGCGGCATGCGCCTCATCGCCGGCAAGGTGCTGATGAACCGCCACGCACCGGACGGCCTGCGCGACGACGTGGCCGGCGCCGAGGCCGACTGCGAAGACCTCATAGCCCGCTGGCACGGCCGCGGCCGCAACGCCTATGCGGTGACGGTGCGTTTCGCCGCCACCAGCACCCGCGAGCAGCTCGCGATGGCCGGCGCATTGGGGCAGCGCCACGCGGGGCTGTACATGCAGACCCACGTCGCCGAGAACACCGACGAGGTGAAGTGGATCGCCGAGCTGTTCCCCGAAGCGCGCAGCTACCTCGACGTCTACCACCGCCACGGCCTGCTGCACGAACGTGCGGTGTTCGCCCACGGCATCTGGCTCGATGCGCACGACCGCGCGCTGCTGCGCGACACCGGCGCGCAGATCGCGTTCTGCCCGACCAGCAACCTGTTCCTCGGCAGCGGCTTGTTCGACTGGCAGGCGGCGGTCGATACCGGGCACCGCGTTTCGATGGCCAGCGACGTCGGCGGCGGCACCAGCCTGTCGATGCTGCGCACGCTGGCCGAAGCCTACAAGGTGCAGGCCTTGCGCGGCACCAAGCTCAGCGCCTGGAGCGCCTTGCACGCGGCCACGCGCGGTGCCGCCGAAGCGCTGGGGCTGGCCGGCGAGATCGGCCACCTGGATGCCGGCGCGACGGCCGACGTGGTGGTCTGGGACTGGGCCGCCGGCCCGGTGGCACTGCACCGCGATGCGGTCGCCCGCGGTGACGTCGCCGGCCTGCCGGCGCAGACGCTGCACGCGCGCGTCTTCGCCTGGTTGATGCTCGGCGACGAGCGCAACGTGGCGGCGACCTACGTCGCCGGCGAGCCGCGTTTCCTGCGGGCTTGATCGCATGCATCAAGTTGTAAGCAGTGGCATGGAGATTGCGAACCCGGGTTCCGGGCGGGTTCGCCGCTCCATTCCAACCACTCACAAGCAGGAAGTCCATGCACCGCATCACCCGGATCACCCTTGCGATCGCTCTCGCCGCTCTTGCGGCCGCCGGCCATGCCGCCGACTGGAGCGACACCTCGATCGGCTACCGCACCGGCAACCAGTTTGCCGAGCCCTTCAACACGGCCGACATCCACAAGGACATCGTCAACCTGACGCACGTCAGCGGCTACAAGTACGGCAGCAACTTCTTCAACGCCGATTTCCTGATCTCGGACAGCAAGGACCCTTCCGGCGCGGGCTCGACCAACGGCGCCCAGGAGGTCTACATCGTCTACCGCCACACGCTGGACCTGGAGAAGGTCGCCGGCAGCCCGTTCAAGTTCGGGCCGGTGCGCGGGATGGGCGTCACGGCGGGCTTCGACGTGAACGCGAAGAACGACGCCGGCTACAACTCGAAGAAGCGCATGCTGGTGCTCGGCCCGACGCTGATGTTCGACGTGCCCGGCTTCCTGAACCTCAGCCTGCTGGCGCTGTGGGAGAGCAATGCGCCGTACAACACCTTCACCAACACCAGCACGCCGCGCTACAGCTACAAGGCGCACCCGATGCTGACGGCAGCCTGGGGCATTCCGCTGGGCGGCAGCGGCTTCTCGTTCGAGGGCTTCGCGAACCTGATCGCTTCGAAGGGCAAGAACGAATTCGGCGGCGACACCGCGGCCGAGACCAACATCGACATGCAGGTCATGTACGACATCGCCGGCAAGAAGATGTTCAAGGTCGGCTTCGAGTACCAGTACTGGAAGAACAAGTTCGGCAACGACGCCTCCGGGGCGGCCGGCAAAGGCGCGTTCGCGAAGACGCCGATGCTGCGCGCCGAATACCACTTCTGACGCCGCCCGCCGCGGCTTCGATCGAGGGCCTGACGCATGCTCCGCCTCGAACTTAGCGGCATCAGCAAGCAGTACCCCGCGGTTCGTGCGAACGACCGCGTGGGCCTGCGCGTGAAGCCGGGCGAGATCCACGCCGTGCTCGGCGAAAACGGCGCCGGCAAGTCGACGATGATGAAGATCATCTACGGCGCCGTGCAGCCCGATGAAGGCGAGATCCGCTGGAACGGCCAGCCGGTGGCGGTGAAGAGCCCGGCCGAGGCGCGCACGCTCGGCATCAGCATGGTCTACCAGCACTTCTCGCTGTTCGACACGCTGACCGCGGCCGAGAACGTCTGGCTCGGCCTCGACAAGAGCTTCGCGCTGCCCGACGTGACCCGCCGCATCACCGAAGTCGCGGCCAGCTACGGCCTGGATGTCGACCCGCTGCGGCCGGTGCATTCGCTGTCGGTCGGCGAACGCCAGCGCGTCGAGATCGTGCGCGCGCTGCTGACCGACCCGCAGCTGCTGATCCTCGACGAGCCGACCTCGGTGCTGACGCCGCAGGCGGTCGACAAGCTCTTCGTCACCTTGCGTCGTTTGAGCGAGCGCGGCT
>Ga0307513_10006895_pt1 | contig 14787 bp, 11 predicted proteins | sample 15_EM_MG_FD_202174 | JGI IMG/M metagenome (GOLD analysis project Ga0307513, IMG submission 202174) | Populus trichocarpa ectomycorrhiza microbial communities from riparian zone in the Pacific Northwest, United States - 15_EM | ecosystem: Host-associated > Plants > Roots > Unclassified | place... | reverse complement strand
CACTCAAAGAAACAATACAAACAAAGGAGGAGGAGAAAACTCTTCTCAACTCAACTCCACTCACTCAAGCTCTCTCTGATGTTCTCACTTCTCTTCTGTTCTCTCTGTGTTTTTCACACTCACTCACGCAGCTCTTCACTGAGCTTATATCTATACAAGATGGGAGTGAATGGCATAAATCATGTCATGATTTATGCCCACCGTTTGTGTCCTCCACCATGTGCCAAGTGGGAGATTAGGTATTCCCACTTGCATATGGTGGGACATTGTTTGTCTCCACTAACTAACAGTTCCACCATGAGTTCTGCTAGCATAGCTATAATGGATCCACCAGCACTTTCGAGAGCCATTTTCCACGGGTCTGAAAATCTAAGAAATAAGGATACAGAACGTGAGAGCGAGTCACTACAAGTAAAACAGGCGCAGAGAGAGTGGGAATAGGAATCCATTACCTTAATTTGGGAAAATATGTGCGCAAGAGCACTGGTACTGAGTGCTCAATGAAATAGCGGGAGGAAGAAAAGGAGAAGGCCTTTAGCTCTGTATGGAATCCAGCTTCAAAAGCAACAAGGCAAGGTATAACTATAATTAACAATAAAATAGTTTACATGGATTCTAACTGACTCTTGTGAGTTAAAGCAGTAGTTCCCATTAAAAATGCATTTTGATGACATAATTAAGATAATATAGAGACAGTGACAAACAAATAAAAAAATAAAAATGTGTAAAAGTACTCACGCAAAGAAAGAAACGATTGAAAGGTTCGGATAATCACTTAGACGTCTCCGTGGATGATACCAGCTCGCTTCCATGGATAGGTCAAAGTTTTTTTAGTTTTCTTTTTTTAAAAAAAAAACAGATCAACAAGAGAAAAGACTTGCAAAGAAGTACAATTAATGAAAGAAACTCAACAAAGAATCAAACTGAAGCAACTAAAAATAATTGTCTATGATGACCATCTCTGTATCACATATTCAGGTAATATTCAGGTAACAATATTAAAAAAAAAAAAAAAGCTAAAAGAACTACGTTTTTGATAGCATCCAGAGTGCGGTTACTTTTTTAACCCTTCTTTTGTGGTTTTATTTTATTTCAGTCCTTCAAGTCTTTTTCTTTTGCTATTTCATCGAGTTGCTTTGCTCTTGAGTTGTTTTGTGGTTTTATTTTGTTTCAGTCCTTATGCTAGGAATTATAATTACATATTATAATTACAAATTTCAGTTTTTTTAAAAATATATATATGAGAAAGGACCAATATTACAATGTGAGCAAATAAAAGGAGAATTTTAAATTTTCTTGTGACATGGTGACCAGATAATCCAAGGAACCAATAGATTATCGCCACGTGTTCAACTTTATCTACCCTTAGGAAAGGATAGAAATGGGAGAGAGAGAGAGAGGGGTTAAAAGGCTTAAAAAAAAAGAAAAAGGAAAGACACGGCTGAGATAAGAGAGGGACGTGGAAATAGAAGGAGAGGTTGTGGGAGGCTGCAGAAACGGAAGAAGACATTGAAAGATCGGAGGAGAGTAAGATAAAAATATGAAAATGAGATGCTTGTTTATCTATTTGATTGGGATTTTTTTGTGCCGTTGATAAAAATACTCTGTTTTTTTTTTTTATCTCTTTGATTGGGATTTTCTTGTCTCTTTTATTTGGAAATTCTTTGGACACTTATATAATATTGGTGAAATTATTGTTCATTCAAACACAAATTTACTTTGGACTACAATAATATTTTTCTCTAATTTTGAGTTTTAGTTTTTGATAGTCATGCTCGTTCGATTTATTTTATTTTTTATTTTTTCATGCTCTTGTAAATAATGTAGGAGATGAGGACCTGAAATCACGGCAGTGAATAAGGAGAGAAATTTTATTTTTATTTGAAATTAATTTTTTAAAAACTAGTTTAAAAATTAATATATATATAAAGATAATAGAGTAGTTGTCCAAATCAAAACTCATTAACATAGGACACAAACACGGAGAGAGCAATTTTTTTTTTAACTGTATCAGAGTGGTTTTTAATTAATATTTTTAGTGTATTTTTATGATTTAAAAAAATGTTTTTTTATGATATATATATATATAAAATTATTTTAATATATTTTTAAAATTATATGTCACGAAGGGGGTTTTATATTTTTTAAAATTCGCCTAGATTTATTTTACTGTAGATAACAATAATGAATATTTTAAAAATTTTAATTTTTAATTTTTATTTTAAAGAGAGAAACTTGTTAAAATCATTGTTTTTTTGTGTCAAATCATTATTTTTTTTACTTTAAAAACACCTCAAAAATAATCTGAACTCCAAAAAAATCTCCAGAAAATCTTTTATTTTAGATTGTTTTTAGATTTTAGAGTGGTTTTTTTTATTTTTGGAGATTTTGTATTAGTTTAATAAGGTTATCAGAGTGTTTCATATGTATTTTGGATAAAAAAATAGGTTGAAAATAAATTTTTAAATAAAAAATCAAGCCTTGTTTTTAAATATAATTCAAATGAAATTATTTATTTAGTTGGTCAGAATTATAATTTTAATTATTTAATATCTTTTTAGAGGAAAAAGAAACACGATTACAAATAGTGTAGTACAAATCGAAGAGACATCTTGTTTTCCTAAAAAGAAAAAGAAAGAATATATATATATCCTCTCTTTTTATGTCTTCTACTCTTCTCCCTTCTTAATTTTATCGACCACTTATCCAACGATAGCCTACACAACCATCAGTCATGCCACTTTTCAAGACACAATCTATCAATCTCTAAACTAGAAACATCCCCTTCTCCATTTAACCTAATCTCATAACTCCAAGAAAGTGAAGGACTAAACTATAGTGACAAAAATCTTAAAGAGTTCTAAATTATCTCTGTTACTTTCCCTCAATTTTCTAGACAATCAAAAGGAGCTCTAAACTTATTCCCGGCCAAAATGTCAAGAATTCCAGTAGCACAAAAGAAGAGATTATTACTTGACAAAAAACAACCAATCAGCACTGAAAGAAACCGAGTCAATGAGAGAAAAAGACTAATAGCTAGAAAACAATCAACAAAATGAAGAACTTTCTGTATGGTTTCCAAGAAAATGAAAAGAAACAAGCAGCACAACCCTTTTTCCCCTCCAAGAAAAGAAAGAAAAGGTAAAAGGTAAAAGAAAGGAAAGAAACAAAGATAGAAAGTCGAACTTGGCTAAGTCTATGGCTTATTAAATTCATATAGAAAGGTGGGATTTTATAAGCCATGCAATATCTCTTTTTTCTTAGCAACCAAACACAACTAGAAAGCGAAAAGAAAACATTTTTGATGAATACCCACCAAACAGTTGAAGTGCCGCTGTAACTGAGATTTACTGTTATATGTAATTTTTGTAGTTCAATGGATAAATAAGTTTCTTTTCTTTCATTTTACCAGCTTTCGCACGTGGAATATTGAGTCTTCTGTTTTTTTCAGCCACATAATTGAATCCTTTATATATTCTTAAAACCAGATTTGAATTCTAAGTTCCTAAATGAAGGAATAATAAAGATTGTTGCTTGTACAAATTTTCCTTCAAAAAATTAACAAATAATAAAGTCCTATATGTTAATGAAGATTTAATTATAACTTATCCCTGTAATTTATTGAAATTAATTATTGTGTCCTTAAAGTATCATGGATAATTAAAAAGTCTATTAACTAGTGTTGACCACCCCCTATTTACTATATTTTTCTCTAAAAAATGCCTTCCTAATGAAATTTCCCAACTGCATACTTTTCTTTTCTTTATTCTATTTTTCAAAAAAGAAGAAAAACAAATATTACTTGGAAACAAACTAAACTATATGTAACTTTAATAATATAAGAATTAAGCATATAGTTATTGAAACTATATGATTAATTAATTATTGTTATCAAATTATAGAGACTAAATTATAATTGGTTAAGTGTTTGTGTGGAGGAGTGTTTGCAAATACCATGGGAGATGCGATTTGTATTATTTTAGTTGTTGGTATAATAGTCCAAAATGTTATGACCACTATTTTATCATAGTTATTAGACTTGGTCCAGCTCAGCAAGTCAACCAGGACTCGGGTGACCTGGGGCCTTAACCAAGTCTGTTTTATTGAAAACTCGGGCCTGCAATTGACTAAGAGAAAACTGGTCAACCCGAAACCTGGGTGACCCAACAAAACCCGGTAGAGACCCCTTTTTTTTAGTTTGTTTTTTTCTCCTAACCAGAGACCTCTCTTTTTATGTATATATATTTTTCAATTGGATACCAACTCATTTCAAAGTTCAACAACCCAGTTTCATGGAATTGGATGTTTACACCTAAATTCTTCCATTGAAGTCTGCAACATCTTGTCTCTGATCAGTGATCACTACAATTGCATATTCTAGGCTGATTGAGTTGACACCATTAAACGAATGAATGTGAATCTACAACCTCCAAATTAAACACGGTTGGATCTAAACAAAATGTGTGCACCTCCTTTACCAACTTTAGGTGGTTTTTGATGATGTTTACATCAGAGTTGCTCCAGCAAAACCTTAAAAATGCTCAACCTAATCAGCCTTGACTATGTCACCCATTTCACAAAAGGTTTTTTTCGTGTGTTCACATTTAAAACCTTCTCAAAAGGTTCTTATCAATGACTTTAAAACCTACCTTTCAAAATCAAAAGGCCAGAAATAACTCATTGCCTTCTAAGTCTAGCAAAACCATCAAGCACCCTTCAAACCAAAACCACAATTGCAAAACCAGTTAAGTATAAGAACTTCTAGTTGTTTGCTTTTTTTAGAACCCTCTGACTTTGATCAAAGGGCTGAACTTTGATCAATCTTTGATGGAATCCACCAAAAAACCTAGAAATACCATATAAATACCCTTGGAAATCAGAGTTGGAGAGAAGGATAGGGAAAACATGGAAATAGTCTGTTAATAGACCATCCTGTGAAGGTTTAAGAGCATAATATAGAAGGTTTAACAAGCTTTGTAAAGAAAGAGAGTGAAAAATAACAGTTTATAGTTAGCAAGCTTGAAGAAGATATAATCATGTAAAAACCCAAGGGTGGAGTCTATGTGACTTGCCCATTCATGTTTTCTTAATGTTTAAACATCTTTTAATGTTTTTTTAAACTTGTTTTAGTGCTATGATGTTTTTTAGTTTTGTTTTGATTAATACATAAAAATATTATTTTTATTGTTTAAATTTTATTTGGAATTGTTGTTGATGTTACAAAGACTTATTTATCATTGATCAATTTGGTAATGATTACTAGACTTTGTGAAAAGACCTCACTGTCTCTAATAGCCAGTTCAATGATTTTTTATGATATAAACAAAACATCATCATATGAACAATATTTTCACTTATAGTGAATAGTATTTTCTAAGTGGTTTTAGATTTGGTTTATTAGAGTTTCTAAAAGACAAAAAATGAAAAGTGAGAGACAAATAAAAAAAGAGTAATCTTATCTTTTGATATGGTAGTCTAAAATACACCATGATATGGTGGTGAGGTCATTTTTTCCTGCCTTTTCTTTTAAAAAATGTTATGCCTTTGATTACGAATCCTTAGTCCCCAACAACAATTGTAACAGAGTTAAAGGTTATGTAAAAGGAATCTAAAAACTCTATCAAAAGTAGTGGAGCACTAGCATATTGGCTCGTGCTCTGCAACAGGTCAATATCAATTTTTTTAAAATGTAAAAAAAAAAAATATGAAGAGTATAGAAAATGTTTTAAGCGTCTTGGGTCTAGTACCCTTACTAGAACTAAGCATGACTACCAGACTCAAGTTGCTTGGGTCTGGCAAGGCTGAAGACCCAAGGCTCTTCAGTGTAGTATAGTTGCCAGACCCAAAGCAATGGGGTCTGGCATTGTTGCTAGACCCACAGAGACAAACATATCAGACCTACATTACTTGGGTGTGATAACATTGCCAGCCCCGATCGACCTGGTTCTGTTAGTCATGCCAAAATTGATCACCTTTGGTCTTGCAGTCATGCTAGACTTATCGCTTTGGGTTTACCATGGCTAAAAGAACCAAGGATCTTGGGTCTGGCACGATGCCAAACCTAATGCTTTTTGGTGTGGCACCTTATCAAACTCAAGGTGATTGAGTTTGACATGACTGCCAGACTCAAGATGATTGTGTCTGGATTAACTGTCAGACCTAAGGTGCTTAGGTCTCGCAAGGCTGTCAGACCCAAGATTATTCTGAGAAATAAAGTTGATGGACACAACTAAGGGCATGCTCATATTGCGAGTTTAAATATCTTAATTTTAGTTATTTTTTAATCAAATATCAATTTATTTAACTAGATATGTGTATAAATATTTTGATTTATGATTGGAAACTTTTTATATAAAAAAAGTTGAAAAAACTTGTTCTTGAGAGATCTAAAAGACCCTGCAACTAAGGTTTGTTTATTTGAAACCAGACACAACAATTCTAGTTTTGCCTTTGAAAATGAATTTCTAATACCTTTTTCCATGAAAAAGTGTTTGACCTTCATCAAATCAAATAGAAATAGAATTGATCAATTATTTTGTTTGCAAAACATAGAGAAAGCAATGTCAAGATATAAACTTAATTAATAAATATATAGTTGGTTTTGTCTTACAAGAAAGAATTTTTTTGTCCTAAAAAAGAGTAATTGAATTCTAGTTGAATAGAAACACGAAATTATTTATTCCCATACAAGATGAAGTCAAGATTAACCACTCATTTGTGTGAGGCAAAACAATGTTGTTGTTGTTGTTGTTGTTGCTGCTGCTGCTGTTGCTGCTCCAACAACAAACAATTATTATTTTATTGCTGTTATTTTTTATGCCACCTAGTCGTTTGCTAGAAACTTTACATCTAAAATTTCCTTCACTAATCTTTTTCTCATTTTCTAACCGAAAAGTCATGTACTAACAAAAGCCTTTTATAAGATGTTTGTTTTCTTAGCTACCTCACGCATGGTCATACAAACATGATGAACACAAGCCTAATATGACTTTCTTCTTATTTCTTGAATCAATAACAAACCCGTCCCAAGGAAACTAATGTTTACTTTTGCGTGTTGTGCATCCTAGATCAAAAGGAAACACAAAAAAACACATACAAGTAGATTTATGTGGTTCCCCAAAATGGGTACGTCCATGGAGGCAGCAAATTGTATATTATTGGAGGAATGTTACAAACACTCTACTCAACCTCAGTATAATTTCAAAAAAACTTAGTATTTCACTCTTACACTCAATGTTTCTCTAAAATCTGCCTTTTCTCACTCTCACATTACATTGTCTTCCTGTCTTTTTTTGCTTTTTTTGCCTCCTTTTATAAGAGAAATGGAAGCCTTGACAACCTCATTAATTCCAATTCCAGCAACCCATAAATACCAAACAACTATTAACTATCATAATAAATGTTGCAACTGACTTTAGTGCATCTATCATAAGTGTTGGTGGTTAAAAAATGTTGATATAAATTGCTACAAATCTCCACCTTGGCGAGATTTTTCCATCCAATCATAGTGATCAATCAATGTTGCCTCTAATGAGCCATATGGCGCTGCACCCTGAAGGTGCTTAACACCAAGAGATGTTGACTAAGTCCAAACAATGTTGGAACTTGATCCTTGAGACATATTTTATGAGCATGTTAGTTGGATTATCTACAATACCAATCTTCTATAGCAAAATATCCCCTTCATCCATAATTTCTTGAACAAAATGAAATCGAACATCAATGTGCTTGGTGCGGGAATGATGAAACTAGTTCTTTGCAAGACAAATTGCACTTTGACTATTACAATGGACATCCACGTGCTCTTGAACAATTCTCAAGTCTGCAATCAACCCATATAACCAAATAGCTTCATTGGAGGCTTGAATTACTACCATGTACTCTGCCTTAGTTGTTGATAACACTATCGTTGATTATAACATTGACCTCCAACTTACAAGTCGTTTAGTAAGTGTAAACACATAGCCTATTGTGAAACGACACTTGTTTAAGTCACCAGCATAGTAGAGTCCACATAACCAACTAAATTTTATCCGAGGTTATCATCCCTTTCAAACTTCAAACCAATATCAGTTGTGCCATGAATGTACCATAGAATCCACTTAACTGCCTATTAGTGACCCTTTTCTGAATCATGCATATACTTACTCACCATATTGACAGCATATGAAATATCTAGTCTCGTATAAACCATTGCATATATTAATGCACCAATAACATTTGCATACAGAATTTGAGCCATATACTTGCACTCATCCTCTGTGCGTGGAGACATTGAAGCATTTAGCTTAAAATGAAGAGCTAAAGGTGTGCTTACAAGCTTGGTCTTACCATCTACCCCAAATCTCTGTAGATTTTTCTTCAAGTATTGGGTCTATGTCAAACATACTATATCTTTCCTTTTATCTCTTTAAATATCTATACCAATAATCTTTTTAGCTTATTCAAGATCTTTTATTTCAAATTCATTTCTCAGTTGAGCTTTCAATTTATTAATTTCCACCTTGCTTTTAAATACAATTAGCATATCATCCATATATAAGAGCAAATAAATAAAGGAACCATCAAGAAGCTTGCGAAAATATATAAAATGGTTAAACTGACTCTGTGTGTATCCATATTCTATCATGAACTTATCAAATCGCCTATACCACTAGCAAGAAGACTGTTTCAATCCATACAATGATATCTTCAGTTTATACGCTCAATTCTCTTTTTTGGTGACTTTGAAACCATCTAGTTGTTACATATAAATTTCCCCTTCCAAATCTCCAAGTAGGAATCCGGTTTTCACATCAAGTTGGGCTAACTTAAGATCAAAATGTGCAATCAAGGCTAGCAGAATATGAATTGATGAATGCTTAACAACTAGAGAGAATACCTCATTATAATTTATCCCCTATTTCTGAGAGTAGCCTTTTGCTACTAATCTTGCCTTGAATTGGATGTTATCTTTTCCATGATTACCTTCTTTCTTGGCATAGACCCACTTGCAACCAATTGTCTTCTTTCCTTTGGGGAGTTATACCAAATCCCAAGTCTGATTTTTGTGGAGAGATTTCTTCTCTTCATTTATTGTCTATTTCTATTTTACACTTTCTATACTCTCAACAGATTCTTTGTAGGTGTAGGGGATTCCATCATCAATCACTGGAAATGCATAAGCCACCATGCTACAATACCGAAAAGGTTTCTTGATAACCCTTTTCAGTTTACTTATTGCAATGAATTCTTGTTGTTATATGGTTGTTGGAGTTATAACATCCTCTTCATTTGAACTTTCATCTGAATCTTCTTCAACATGAATTGTCTGAATAGTCTTTATAGAAAAGGTTGAAGTCTCAAACTCCAAATGTCACTTGGTTGTTTCTCTTTTTTCTTGCGACCTCTCTTGTTGTAACATGCTAAACTCGTCAAAAGTAACATCTCTACTCAAAATCACTTTAATTGATTCATAACACCATAGTCTATAGCCCTTTACTCCTCCATTAAAGCCTAAAAATATAGCTTTCCCGGCTCAAGGATCTAGCTTGGACTCAGTAACATGATAATATGTTAAACATCCAAATACACACATATAGTCATAATCATTTGCAGGAGAGCTTGACCATACCTCAAAGGGAGTTCTTCTATTTAATGTTGTTGAAGGCAACCAATTAACAATATGACGAGCATAACTTAATGTCTCGCCCCATAACGCTTTGTTTAGTCTCGAATGTGATAGCATACATTAGACTTTCTCCACTAATATACGGTTCATACGTTCTACTACTCCATTCTGTGTGTTTTCAAATAGTAAAATATTGTTTTATCCTTTTATTTTAGCAAACTTCAAAGAAAGGATCTGAAGTGTACTCACTACCATTATCTGATCGCAGAGTCTTAATTCTTTTTTCTAGTTTGATTCTCCACCATTTTTCTTCCATTTCAGAAAGATATCAAGGACCTCATCTTTGTGTTTCATCATATCAACTCATACTCATCTTGAGAAATCATTAATAAAAGTAATAAACCAACGATTACCTCCAATAGATTCATTCTTTGAATGTCCCTATATGTCTATGTGAACATAATCTAGAATCTATTTTATGTTGTGTACTACAGTGCCAAACTTGACCCTTGTCTGTTTTCCAAGAATATGATGCACATAAAACCCATACTTTCTAGTCTTGGCGCCTTTTAATAGACCTTTCTTGACCAATCCTCGCAAAGCCTTTTCACCAGCATGTCTTAAACGTACATGCCAAAGTCTGGAATTATATGCTTCATCATCTTTAAAACTCTTGGAGACGACTACTCTACCAGTAACTGTAGACCTATCCAGGAAATATAAGTTTCCTTTCCTTGTGCATTTTAAAGCATCTAATACACCACAAATTGCTTTTAGGACTCTACCATGCATGATAATCTTATAACCACTGGATTCTAAGACTTCAAGCGAGAAGAGATTTTTCTTTAAGTCAGGTACATACCGTACTTCTGTTAGTGTCTTGACTATCCCATTATGCATCTTCAGATGGATAGTCCCTATCCTTTTTATGTCACAAACATCATCATTACCCATAAACATAACTCCTCCATCGAACTCTTTAAGTCTCAAGAATAAGTGCTTGTTGGGGCACATGTGATAGGAACATCCAGAATTAAAAACCTATTCACTAGAATGGTTTTCTGGTGATGAGACCATGAATGAAGAGTCTTGTTCATCTTCATCTCGTGCAATGTTCATAGTTGGTTCATCCTTGTCCTTGTTGCCTTTATTTGGACAATCTTTCTTCTAGTGTGGGTATCTTAAATAAATATCAGACATGCTTGGGTCTTCTTTTTTTTTTCTTTGTGAGCGTATAATGCACAATGGTAGGCAACCTATATTTCTTTTATTATTAAGCAAACAATAATTCACCTAATGGTTTGATCATCTAAAATCTTGCCATTATAATGATAGCTGAAAAAATAAAGGGTTGGTATAATAATTTAATTTTTAATTCATTGACATCTAAAAATACTATAAAAAACTTTTATAAACCACTTATCAACTCCAAAACATCCTTAAACCATTCAAAAGACAAAAAAAAAAAAAAACAACTAAATCGAAAAAATCTAAAAGAACTTGAATCTATTTTTTCAGGTAAGATGAATGACAAAGAACACTTAAATGTAACTTTTCTCATCGAAAGAAACCCGTTTATACCATGAATGATTTTTTCATGGTCATAATCTTGGCAATCAGAAACTTTTTTATTTTATCATTATTTTTCAATGTTTCTCTTTCTCTCATCTCTCAAACCAGAGATCAAGATGAAAAAAAAATTATTGGACCATAACTTCCAATCCCTAAATTAGAGGGATCAAAAAGTAACTTTGACAAAACCAAAAGGCAAAATTTAACAAAAAAACCAAGACTCTTTTATTCTTCTTCCATTTTGGTTTCTTAACTTTTAATCTTGTGAAACTAATAAAATCACATAAATTCCAATAAAATTAAAAATCAATTTAATGACAAGAAGTTTTGTCAAGAATATAATAGTCTCGTGAAAAAGCAAGAAAGAATAAGTTATAAAGATTTATTCCAATAAACGCAGTGTGAAACAATTAAATAAAAAATTGAAGAGCATTAAAAAAAACATTTATTAGCCCAAATCACAAATTCCACTAAAAAATTCACCTTTCTCACCTTTGATTTCTGGGTCGCCGGTCCTCGTCTTATTTGGTTTTGGTATCTGTCATTGTTTTTTCTTTTTTCTTTGTTTTTTTTAGGAGGGGGGGGGGGGGGATTTATAGCGCGGGTTAAACGAGAATTATTTGCTGCTTATTACTTTGTAATAAATTAATTAATTCTCAAAAAATAGTAAATTAAACTTGCCTTCAATTAGGATTTGTGTTCTTCAATTTTGAACCTTTTCTTTTAATCCCACAAGTAGTATTTACTATTTAGTTTACTACTACATTATATTTATATTTAGTATCAAGTTTTTCTTTAAAAAATCTTAATATATTTTTATGTTCTTTTCTATATTCTACTTTTTACAACTTTTTCTTAAAAAAACATTATTTTCTACTTTTTTTATCCAATCTTAAACAATTCATTCATAATTGAATTCATATATTTATAAGAATTTAATTTTTGTAATTGATTTTTAAATCTCATTCCAAATTTGTAGTGTAAAGATTAAACTGAATTATTTAAAAAAATCAATAGTAGGTCTTGCTTGTAGGAATTAACTAGTTAGGTGGTCCGCTCTACGCCGCGCGGGCTCATATTTAACTTCCAAAAAAAATTGAGAGCAGAACTCAAGCCTATTTGGGTCCTGCCAAGCTAGGTTCAAAGCATATTTGGATCCTGCTGCGGCCAGGATCCAAGGCTATTTTGGGTCCTGCCCAACCTGGCCTAAGTCTAGTCTTGGGCCAGGCCATGCAGGACCCAAGGTTATTTGGGTCGTGTAATGGTAAGATCCAAGTTTATTTTTGGGTCTTGCAACTAATAATTTGTATGTAATTTATAAATTAAATTATATGTAATTTGATAAAATTATTATTACAATACATTTGGCACGTGGACTGCAGCGCAGAGGAAGCAGGCCAGGTGCCACATGGTGTTTGAGCTGTCCGCCCTCAAGAGAGAACTCAAATACCACGTGTCCCAATGTGGTTTTTTTTTATATAGTAATAACAGTTTTTTAAATTTTATTAATGATGATAATAATATTTATACTCTTATAAATTTTAATGAAAATAATAATATGTATAATACAAATAATAATATTTTTAGTAGCAATAATATGAATTATTATAAAAATAATATTATTTATAACACCAAATATAATAATATTTTAGAGATAAATACTATTAATTATACTAAAAAATAATATTAATAGAACAAATAATAATAGTTTTGAGAACAATACTATTAATTAGACTAAAAAAAAAATATTTTTAATACCAACACTATCAATTATACTAAAAAAGTATATTAAGAAATAATATAATAATTATTTTAATATTAATTATACTAAAAAAATAATATCAACAAAACAAACAATAATATTTTTACCATTAATACTCTAAACATTAATTTTACTAAAAAAAGAATATTTTTAATACAATTATACTAAAAGTATAGGCAGCCCAAGCGCCACTTGGTGCTTAGACTGCACTCAAGAGAAAGGAAAGCTAGTGCCACGCGGCGCTGAGGCGGCTTGCCTGGGGGCGTGGCAGCACTTGGTCTGCCCGCGGCCAGGACCCAATGCTATTTTGGATCCTGCCCTGCCAGGCCCAAGGCTAGCCTTAGGCCATGCCTGACAGTGCCCACGCCAAAGCACCACGTGGCGCTTGGACTGCAGCACAGAGGAAGCAGGCCAAGTGCCACGTGTACCAACATGGTTTTTTTCATAGTAATAACAATTTTTTAAAATTTATTAATGATGATAATAATATTTATACTTTTATAAATTTTAATGAAAATAATAATATTTGTAATACAAATAATAATATTTTTCGTATGAATAATATGAAGTATTATAAAAATAATATTATTTATAACACCAAATATAATAATATTTTAGAGATTAATACTATTAATTATACTAAAAAATAATAATATTTTTAATACAAATACTATCAATTATACTAAAAAAAATATATTAAGAAATAATATAATAATACTTTTAATATTAATTATACTAAATAAATAATATTAACAAAACAAACAATAATATATTTGGTTAGTGAACAGACCAAGAGAAAGGAAATCAAGCACCACGTGCGCTCCTGGTCTGCCCAGTGCCTAAGGCCGGGCCAACCAAATGTTCAGGTGGCGACGCGCTTGGCGCCCTGGTCTGCCCCCAGCCCCAAGGCCGGGCAGACTGAGCACCAGGGGACAGCAACCCTGGGGGCTTGCCTCTAGGCTGGCGCCCCTGCCCTTCAGCCCAACCACACCCCTGCTAAACAGTGCGGTTCATAGTGAAAGCTATCACAGTCCACAATAAAAGCACTCACAATGCATCCACAGTGTAGCGAGTGCAATCCACAGTGAATTCACTCACAGTGAACAGTATTCCGCGTTATAGTGAAACACTGATAAGTTTTAGTTATAATTAATAGTGTTTTTATTTTTGTGCAGCATATTCAATATGATTTTATCTAATTGCTTTGGTTAGTTTATAAATTTATTTTGTTGGTTTCAACAATAATTTATTTAAAATCAATTTTATTATCTGAGACTAAATTTATTTTGAGAGTTTTAAGTAATAAATTCTATGATGTTGAATTTATAATCATAATATTTACCACGTAAAAAAAATATAAGAATTAGAGATAAATATTAAAGAGGGAATTTTTTAAAATAATATTATCATTTTTTATAGAAATGAATTTTTTTTGTTTTTTTTATATATCTATTTCTCTTCTATACTATAAATATTAATAGATATAATAACTTGAACTTTTACTAGGAAATGCAAATCTAGAATATAAAAAAAATTAATTATTAGTATTATTATTATTATTATTATGGACCTGTTGATAAACTAGCACGAAATCCAGAAATGGATAATGCTCGTAAGCCCAACACAAAGCAATACCCAATGGAGTCCAGCTAAAGAAGTAGAAAGGGCCGAAGGGAATCTTTTTATAAGGAAGCTGCTACATTTTCAAACAAGAAGTAGAACCCTTCGGTTATAGTCGTCAAGAAACAGAAGGACACCAATGGACGAAGTTCAAGAAAGAGAGAAAAAAGAAGAATTCGATGCATCAGAGATTGAATACGTTAGCTATGGTGGTGAGCATCAC
>Ga0307513_10006894_pt1 | contig 14787 bp, 8 predicted proteins | sample 15_EM_MG_FD_202174 | JGI IMG/M metagenome (GOLD analysis project Ga0307513, IMG submission 202174) | Populus trichocarpa ectomycorrhiza microbial communities from riparian zone in the Pacific Northwest, United States - 15_EM | ecosystem: Host-associated > Plants > Roots > Unclassified | place... | reverse complement strand
ATTTAGGGTTATTTAGTGAATTATTACCAATTTTATTATTTGTTTTATTATGGATTGGATTTCAGGAAAACCGTAAATGTTGGGTTTTTAGGAAAAATAACTAGTTTAGTCTAAAAACATATAGGGTTATGGAATACACCCTTAGATAAGTGTATTAAATAGGTTATATGTTCTTTCAAGTCGTTCTTGAATATGTCTCATTTGTATTCAGATAATCCTGATATTCTACCGGCGGGACGTCAGTAGGATTTTCTTCGGTGTCTGCTTTTGACTTATGTTTGCTTTCGAGTCAGGTGAGTGGATAATTTTCCATATACATGAGAAATATTATAAATATTTGATTTGATAATATGAATTGGATCATGCTTCTTGATAATATATATGTTGATTATTAACCTTGTTTTGATAAAGCATGATCAATTGTTGAATCTGAATTCTTGATATGAACCAGTATATATTTTGAATTGAATTCTGAATTGATAGCTTCTCATTTGATTGATGTCATGAGTTGAGCCTTGAGATATGAATATGTTCGTTTGATTATGATTACGAACCTATGGTATGTCAGTCAGAATACTCATGCTAACAGGGTAGTGTTAGTCTTTGTGCACATCGTATCTGAACCCTAGTCGGTCGGGGGAGTCACCAACCTGTGTGGACTGATCATCCCACAGTACGGAGCCTCATGCTCATTGCATTTTGATTTTTTGACGAGTTTTACCATATGATCTTCTTGTTATGACCAATTTGAGAAACATTTCTATAAGAACCTAGAGCCATACTTGTATATATATTTCTCATTGCTGTATTACCTCGTGTGTGTATATTGAACGTTATCTACTCACTGAGTTGTTGAACTCACCCTCTCATTATTTATCCTTTTCAAGCTTATAGCTTGATAGCAGGTCACTTTTTTTGGACCTTCAGAACCTGCTCTTTTGGTTGTAATTTGTACATTTTCCTTTATGTCTAGTTAATGCTCCAAAACTATGAATTTATATGAACTATTGTATTAAGACAATTAAATTATATTATGAAGTTAGTTTGTTGTTACTGCTGCATTGAACTCTGATTGACTTATTTAATGGATAAGTTTGTATGTAAGTTTGGGTTCGCATAGGTATGGAACCTTGGAGGGGGACCTTGCCTGTGTGCCGGTCATGGATCCGGGAATCGGGTCGTGACATATGTTTCGCTTAAAAATTACCTTTAATCATATATGATCATAAGTAACTTATCCAAATCATATAAGTTATTTAAGTAGGATATAATTTTAGAGCATTGAGCATATTTCATTAACAGTAGTATTGAGTAGCTTAACAAGTTATCCATTAACAAAATTTTAGTTTTATACATATAAAATTGTAAGGCAACAAATCATGTTCTCAACATGTACTATATTAATGAGGGATTTATTATCAATTTTAATTAGATCTCATTTTATGGCATAATTTATATATCATACATAACGATTCCTTTACATACACCTTTAGCATTCTATTACAATTGGATATAAACACATATAAACTAATTACCTCAAGCTCTTCGAAGGGAATTAGATGGTCAAAACTCAAGTAGCCATTGTAAATCTTCATAATTCTTTTACGAGCACCATAGTAATTGTATCATTCACCGTCATTCTTTCTTCGTCTTGGATTATAAAATAATTTTTATTTTTTAATTTCTACATTTCTAAATTACATAACATTTATATAATAATTACATAACATTTATATAATTGAATAAGAAACCTCAAATTACATTTGAGGGGAATTATATAAGAAACGAATTTTACAACCTTTAAAGAAAAATAGAGAAAATGCAGGACACACAAACTTTATTTAATATTAAAACTGTTCAACCATAAAAAACACACATTGGTCTTTTATATCCATAATCATCTATCATGCATAATAACATATTACTAGGCATAAGAAAATATATTGCATGATTCATTTCTAATTATTGGCTTTATGTGCAATTGTTTAAAAATAATATTTCTATCATTCAGAAATATTAAATCAAATCCAATTTGATAATTTTCCAAACTTAATAAATTTTATTTAATACATATTTTTCTTAGAAAAATCATTTTTCAAAATTTAATAAGAAAATTAATCATATTAAAATTCTTATTAATATTCTAAACAATTTTAGGATCAAACTAATCAAACTTTCTAGCTTAAAAACTCTCTATATTTTAGAAAAATTATTTTTCTAAATATTATTTAATAAAATATTTTAATTAAATCATAATCTAATTAGGACAATAAAAAATCAATAACTTTCTAAATATTATTGAATTAAAAAATTTAATTCAATCCCAATATAATTAGAAAAATTAGTTTTTAAATTAATTTATTTAGTGTTTTAATTTTAAAATATAAAATTAATATTTTATATATGGAGAGGCACAATCATAATTTTACCCCAAATATACCCTAGATACAATTAGGTATAAATTATAAGGGTAGAATCATAGTTCTACCCCATGAAAAAACCTTAAATTAAGCACATTGAAGAATTGTAATTATGCCCTTTCTTCTTGCCACAGTAAGAAGTGGGCTCATTAGAAATATTATCACTTAGAAATAATTGTGTTGAATTTTAGTTGTTATTGTAATAATTTTTGCATTATTTTGTTGAATTTTAGTAATTTTTTTCAATTTTGTTTTTTTAATTTCAATTAACCGTGTGGGATTAATTTTAATTATTATTTTGATTTTTGTAAATTTTGAATATATTGTTTTTTAATTTAGGATTAAAAATATTATCACGTAGAAACTGAAAATTTTCTACAAAATTGAATAATGCTAAATTGTTAGAAGAAATTGAATAAAATCAACTGGTTTTGTGGCATATATATTGTCTATTTGTAAGTTTAAATATTCTGGTTAATATCTTATATAGGGGAGGTGCTATTGAATTGTTTTAAAAAATAGGAATCGTTTAATTTTTTTATCCGTTAATTCGTGTAGATGCAGGGAAAAGTCTATTGCACGTCGTAGGATAAAATCACTGCTAGTTCTTCTAACAAGAATGCTGATGACCACAAGTCAATAGGTGCCGACCAAGAATAGACACTTGAGGTACAAGCATCGACTCATGACGCGGATTTATCGTGTGCAATGTTGCAACATCGAAGGGGGTCCCTTCATAACAGGATCCATTTACTCACAAGTACGAGGCCCAGTGGAAGGACGACATTTCAATGTAAGTTTGTTTTGCTTTCACAATGACATGTTTAATAATTTTTTTAAAAAAATAATTTCATTTAACGAATGCATTTTGAGGTTTACAAACATTGAGGTTGCGAGAATAATAACATCGGCCTTTAAATCATTGATGAAAATTTCACTATTTTAATGGAGCTATGTTTCCAAACATCTTGAATGAAAACCGCAGGTTGACACGTGGTTTTCAAAGTTTAAGGTTAGTATTAACTTAAATATATTTTTTATGTTAATTTGTTTAGTTTATTGAAATTACTGAAATTTTCTTTTTATAAATTTTTACTTCAAGGGAAACTTTGAATCGGAGAGAGCATATAATAATGTTGCAGGAGGGTTTAGGATAATCACGATGCAATTAGGTAAGATTGAATTCATAATAATTTCTTTTTATTCCAAATATTAAAATTTTATTTTTTATTTATTAACAGATAATTAATTCGTACCATATAAGTTATATGATTTTTGGTATAAGGCGCAAAAAAAACCAAAAAATATGCAAAAGAAAGAGAGCTTCTAGGTTGGAATGACGAGGCGGTTTGAGAGGATTTCAGATCGCCATACATCTTAAAAGTTGTATGGGAGGACTACATTTAGTACGTGATGTTCATGCGTTTCACGTAGTAGTCATAGTCTGGTGCAAAAAATCAGAACTGGTGTTCAAGATTCCATTACCATGCATACTGGCAGCTCCATTCCGTTCGTTTTGTATGAGAAGCAGATGGTAGGGTTTTTTTTTATTACATCCATTTTTTTATTAGTTGTTTTTTATAAATATATTTAACTGACAACATTTTTATCTTGCAAGCTACGGTTCTCAGACACTAGCCAAACCCGATGGAGCTTTTTGTTGAAACGTACGTGCGAAGTGATGACTGCTAAAAAAAGGTGCAACAATTCGTGGATAGCCGAGCTCAGCACTTTGTGGTATGTTGGTTTTCAACCTTTTTCTTAACGTTATTATTTCCTTCAATTTGATAAATTTATTTTTTCTTTCTAGGATACATATAACAGTCGGTTGAATGAGAGATACATGGACAATCCTTTGACCCATCCAAATCTTGATCTGAATTTGTGGTTGGAGGCAGGATCGTCTAGTGAACTTGATAGAAATCGGGTGTACAGACTCTTTCACTACGGCTCGCAATCGATTCTAAACACTCAAACTCCGAAGTTCGCAACGATGTTGGACCAACGAGTATAAGCTCAAACATCACCGAGCACTTCGCATTCTGGTATTGGCCCTACAGTCCCAATGACAACCAGCCTCCTCCTCCTCTAGCGCCGCCTCTATTTTAGATTTATTGTATTTGAATGTACAAATGTTTAAATTTGTAATAAATATTTTATTTTTATATTATTTTAATTATTTTTCTACTTGTATTTAATATATTTTTTAAAAAATATTTTTAAAATATTACTGTCGAGGTTACCAACAGAACAACTCCGTTGATATATTTCAGAGAGAGTTGAAAAAGAATTACTGCAAATGTCACTGTTACTGTTAACTCACCGACGAAATTACAGGAGGTATTTTATTGGTGATATGTTATATTTACCGATGGATATACCGACGGAAAAATAAAAACACTAATGGCATTGCATATGGTTTTCTTGTCAATGATATGTTAAATTTACCGATTGAGATATCGACGGAATGAAGCAGATAATTTTTTTTTGCATGTAAATCCATCTGTATATTTATTACTAACAGACTTACCAACAGACCATAAATTACTGATGGAGTTTTTTCAATGAACTGTTTCTGTCCGTGGACCCGTTGATAATATACATACCGACGGACTGTAAATGTAAATACCGATAGAAATTTCCGTCAATAAAACTATTAAATCTAGCAGTAATGGTGCACCAATTTGTTATCCTCAGATAACATAACCCAAATGAATGCAACCAATCCACAGATGAAAGGGAAAGAAATCTGAAAAATTAAAAAAGATATAAATCTGCTGCCACAAAGCTTTCTCCTATAAGCAATTACGTAAGGTATGCAGAATAGTTTCTTGGCCCTCCCCGCATCAACTGCACAGTGGCCGTACTTTTATGAAAACACTCATAATGATAAGGAGGCGCTGCCAATCCGATTACCACAAGAAAAACTGAATTTCTTGCTGGATGGGCAACTTTCAAATAGCTTTCTGGTGAAATATTAAGGGATTCTCGTAATAAATTCATACCTAGACTTTATAGTATGGCGACCCGAGCATGTCTCACCCTAATCTTATTTGTCATTGGACGAAAACATTTAGCAAGAGGGATGACCACTAATATGTAGCATAAATATCAGGTGGCAATGCAATACAAAAGCTAGAAATATCCCAAGCATTATATTCAAAAATAATATCAGCTACCTTCAAATCTCTCTATGTAGGATCAATATCCTGAACTTGAAACGAAGTGGAGAAGAAGATAGCCGCCTAACCCACAAGGACACGCTTTGACCGTCACCAACTCCTCACATAAACCTAACTTTGAAAAAGGAAAAAGCATTTCCACTAACATAAAATATCTATTATATTTTGATGTATTTATAAATAAAAAGCACTTTAAATTATAACTGTTATTAAATTTTTAAATACACCCTTAATTATATTAATAAAATCAATGTATATTCATTTGAAATTCTTAATTATATTTGACTTTAAAAAAAATACTTCGAGTTATTACATATAATTTGATATTTTTATATAAGAAAGTCTTGATTGAAAAATAATAAAAATGTAAATGACACATAATTTAACTTCTATGTTAAAAATAGACTTTTAAATAGTTTAAAGGACATTAAAATAGATTGATTTGATATCATAAACATTCTTCTTGTCCTGTGTTCAACAAAAAAAATATACAACATACATATTAAGTGAAAGATTATAATATAATATTTTATTTGATCAAGATAAAAATAATTAACACTAAACATATTATAGAATTTTCATTTAGTTTTTTTATTAAAAAAATCTTTAATTTCTCTCTCCTTGCTTTACATAATTGATGGCATAACGCGTAGAATTTACATGTTATACATATAGCTCAAACATATTGATTATATTATAAAGAAAGCTAAATGACAATGGGGATTTTACTGTAGTTCTAGACATAGATCACTGTGGATTGCGACAATAAAATTACATGGGTATGGTGTGTAGTTAAGAGGACCATGTGGTGTTTTAGTATTTGTCACGTTGTATTTTTATTTTTTAATCAAAAAGTTGTTGATGCGTGTTCTACACGCTCCAGCGAGTGGGCGGCGCCCACGCATTAAGAAGGCGTGTGAGACGTTTCTCGGAGGCCAAATCTGGCCAACCGTCATATAACTAGATGCGCAGGCATGCTCTCTTCCACATGAAACAGTGCGTGTAGCCATATTATGTTTGCGTTTTTTCTTTCTTTTCTCTCTCCTGACAACTAAAGTGCACAATTATCCTCTATTTGTTTGTTGTTTACTTGGGTCTGGCATGGGTTGCCAGACCCAAGCACCTTGGGTCTGACAACCATGTTTGGTGCCAGACCCAGGCGTGGGCTAGCAACCATGTTTGGTGCCACCCTAGGTGTTGGTCTGACATGGTTGTCATACCCAGGCGCAAGTCTGGCATGGTTGCCAGACCCCCGCTTCTTGAGTCTGACAAACATGTGCAAGTGTACTATGGACCAAGACACAGTCCGCTGTAGACTTGCATAGTGAATTTTTTAAACTCTGAAGGCTTGATATAGAGCTAATGTTGTCTTTTTACATAAAGTTAAATTATCATTTTGTCCTTTGGTTGAAAAAAATTGAAGCCCTGGTTGTGGGGGTTATTTCAGTATTTTTCATAATTCATTGGTCATTAAACGTTTCAGCGGGGGTATGGAAGTCTTTTGATGATTATTTGCATAGTAAAAATACTATTCTACCCCCAAAGTTAACAAAATTAAGACTTGTTACCTAGGGGTTTTTTGACCTTTCACAAGCTGTTAAATAGTTAAAATACATTTTTAGTCTTGGAAAAGATAAAAATAAGATTTGCATATGAGGATATTTTTTTTCTTTCACATTGTTTTTTTATGTAATTTTCTATAATCATAGAGGTCATTTTTGTATTTTGATATTGTTTTATTATTTTTAAATTCAAAAAGCTGCGCTATACCCAAGTTTACTTGGGTCTAGCATGGCTGTCAACCTAAGGCTCTTGGGCCTGACAATGTTGTCAGACCCAAATTGTTTAAAACATTTTTTATGCAATGAATATTTTTATATATATTTTAAAAAAATTGATATTGACTCGCTGCGGAGCGCGGGCCAATAAACTAGTTATTTACTAAATGTCAAGATAATAAAAACTATAAGGTATTGTTTATGTTTTACATATAAAGACTAGTCATTGTCGCCCATACATTGCCGGGTCAATCCACATCTTAGAACAATACTTTGAATATTGTAGAGAACTTTTTACACAATTTAGAATGATTAATTCACCCTTTCAAATATCTTTATACATATAACTTGAAACATCAAAGGAAATTATTAAAAAAAAATGATGGATTGAGTTGTTATTAAAAAAAAATCTGTATAATCTTCAATGACCAATAATTTTAGATAGGTAGATATAACTTTTTGAAAAAACTACATAGGCAAATATTGTACACTTCACAACAAAGGAAATTATTGTTAATGATAGTATAGTGATGGTCTAGTCATCTGGATTCTATTGGTGGTCCATTTTTTATTATTCGATTGTTTGTAATTTTTTAAATAATATTTCAAACCATAATATATAAGATATCCAATTTAAACTAAGAGAAGATATTGAAAAAACACAGGGAGCTGGTGACTTTTGATCCCATTGTCCCTCCCCTCTCCACATGTATCTTTGACAATTAACATATTTATACATTGATATTATTATTTATCCCCTAAGTTAACTCACTTACCTTATAGGTCAGTTCATAACCTGTTGATTGGAGACTTGACCGGATCTGAAAACGTTATGGATTTTTTTAAGCATCCTTGCGGTGCAATGTAGTCTCCATGGCCTAACCTGCGTGTCAACTTTGTATTTTTTTTATGTAAAAAATAATAATTAGTTATTGTTAGCATGCTTTTTTTTAAAAAAAAAAATACGATTCAAGTTATAAACTTAACTTACTCAAATAAATTAGTTTTATTTTAATAAAATAATATAAAAAGGCAATAATAATAAAATGACCAAGTTTTTTTTTTTAAAAAAAACTATCCACGATAACTTGGAAATAAACCTGTTTTTTCAAAAAAAAAAAAATAATGTAGTTTGATTTTCAACCAATTAAATATGAAAAAAAAATTGATTCGAGTTAACATGGCAAACACATAAGGTAATAAGAAGAAAATCAATTGAGTTAACTTATCAAACCTATGATCCAGGTCATGACATTGGGATAGCCCAATAGAAAAAAAAACCATAAATCCCATTTTTTTTTAATAAAATCAATGTCAAACGATGAAATTGGAAAATAAAATAAGTAAAAAAGAGGATGTCAACCCATGTTAACTTTTCAAACTCGTGACCATGAAGCACCATACATGGAAAAATTACGAAGCCCAATCCCTAACCAATCAAATATTGAAGGATGAAATTGAAAAAACAAAAAAACTCAATTATACAAAAGGATCCGAAACCAAAATTAGAAATTAAAAGAATAAGGATCAAAATTGAAATAAAAAATAAATTAGATGACAACTATCAATTTTCGATTGAAGAGTGAAATTGAAAAGAAAAATCACTTTAAAAAAAGGATAAAAAATCAAAAGAATGAGAATCAAATTGGAAAAATACCATAAATTTGGATTGAAAGATTAAATTGAAAAAAAAATTATACAGAAGGGTTAAGAAAAAAAAACTTTTACAAAAGGTTCAAAAACAAAAAAAGGACGAAGTTGAAATAACAACAACTAAGAGGACAACACTGAAATTTTGAATGGTTAATGTGACTTTCTAGGGGAGGAGATAGAAAAGAGAAAAAAAAAAGCCATGCTAGGTACAATCCATCCCGCCAACGACAGTCCATCATACCAGCAGTAGTGTGTCCCACCATCGCCCCAACATGAAGAAGACGTCGTGAAGATTGTTATGACATGGCCACCAGGAGGTGCTGCACACTCCTCTATAAGGTTATGGGTTCCTCCCACACACTAGCACGTGTGTTGCACGCATCAGCTACTTTATCATTTTAAAAATATTTTATGTTTATTAAAAAATCAAATTACCCTCAACTAACTTGATAATAACAAAAAAATAGGTTGAAAAGATAAAAAAAAAAAACCCTGGACACAAGTTTTTAAAAAAGATTGGTGGTGGTAGAAGGTCTAACCCCTACAAAACAATCTTTTTTTGTAAGGTTTATGGATCCTCCGATGATAAAATCAATGACTTTTAGTAAGAGATTGTAATAAATTAGAGAATGAACTTTAAATTCTAAGAACAAGAGTGTTTGTTCTTATTTTTGTATGATAAATTTTCTAAGAATTAAAGTATGAATACTTAGATAATAAAAATTGTGAATCATTTACCTGGATGGTTTAGAAGGTATTTATAGCCCATGAACTTTGTCATGTTGCTTGAATAGAAAGTTAAAATGTCATTTCTTTCTGATAATATTAATAAGGGATAAATATCTCTCACACAACATTAATAAGGAATAAATATCTCTTACATAATATTAATAAGAGATAAATATCCCTTACATAATATTAATGTTGATGGAAATATGGTAGGCCCTTGAAAGACTTTTAAACACCTAGGCATGTAGAGAGATGATTATTCTTGACATTAACATTTTATGTTAAAAGTCATAATAATAAACAAACAAAGCCTTGTGGCTTAATATGGGGCTTATAATGATCATCAAGCCCATACCCATTTGGACTTAGCATGATGTCAAGCCTACGGGCGATGAGTCTATAGCTTGCCAAATCTAAGTCCATTTGGACTCGGTGCGTAGATGAATCTTGAGACGTTGGGTCTGATAGCTTACTAGATCCAAGTCTATTTGAGCTCAGAACATAGCTGAATCAAAGGATGTTGGATCTGGCATCTCACCAGACATACGTCTATTCAGGCTCAACACGTAGTTGAACCCGAGAAAGTTGGGTTTGACAACTCGCTAGACTCATATGTACTTAAGCTTAGCACATAACTAAACTTAAAGATGTTGAGTTTGGAGCTCATAAGACCCATATATATTTGGACTCAACACGTAACTGAACCCAAGAATGTTGGGTATTACAGCTCCTAGACTCATATATAATTGGGTTCGACACGTACCTGAACCCAAGAATGTTAGGTATGGCATCTTGATAAACCCACGTCTATTTGAGCTCAACGCACAGATGATCCCATGGATGTTGTGTCTAGCAACTTGACAAACTCATATGTACTTGGGCTTAACATGTAGTTCAACCCAAATAATGTTGTGTCTGGAAGCTCACTAGACCCATGTATGTTTGAACTCAGCGTGTAGCTGAACCCAAAAATATTGGGTCTAGCAACTGCTAAACAAAAAAAAATTAATTCGACAAAAGTCTCCAAAAATTAGTAATATAAAAGAATGGGCACCAAATGCTAAACAAAAAAATTAGGTTGAAAAAAACATAGTTTGATTCAAAGGTGAAATTATTAAAATAAACATTTACAAAAGAAATAAAGTCAAAAATCTAAAACCAAAAGAAAGATAATTAAATCTAAAACAAAAATAAAATAAGAGGAAAAATAACATTTCAATGTTAGAGGATAAAAATAAAAAAAATCCAATTTGATAAAAGGCCCCAAAACAAAACAAAAAAAAGTTATATAAAGGAATGAGAACTAAATGTTAAACAAAAAACTAAGGGGGTAAATAACACATTGATTCAAAGGTAAAATTGAAAAAAAAAACAAAAACCAAACATTTCATAAAAAAACTCAAAACAAAAACTCAAAATCAAAAAAAAGATGATCAAATCTGAAATCAAAACAAAATAAGAGGAAAAATAACATTTCAATGTTAGAGGATGAAATTGAAAAAAAAATTGAATTTGATAAAAAAGCCCCAAAACAAAAATAAATAGGAATATAAACGAATGAGGACCAAATGCTAAACTAAAAAATAAGAGGGGAAATAACATTAATTGATTAAATGATAAAATTAAAAAAAAATTCAAACATTTCACAAAAGAACTCAAAACAAAAACCCAAAATCAAAAGAAAAATGATCAAATTTGAAATAAAAAAATATAAAAGAAAAAATAAATTTTCAATATTAGAAGATGAAATTGAAAAAAAATGAATTTGATAAAAAGCCCCCCCAAAAAAACAAATAGGAATAGAAAAGAATGAGGATCAAATGCTAAACTAAAAAATAAGAAGGGAGATAACATTAATTGATTCAAGGGTAAAATTAAAAAAAAAATCAAGCATTTCATAAAAGAAATAAAAAAAAATCCTAAATTAAAAGAAAGATGATCAAACCTGAAACTAAAACAAAGTAAGAGAAAAAATAACATTTCAATTAAGGGTAAAATTAAAAGGAAATTTAAAGTTTAAAAAAGAAATTAAGGCAAAAATCATACAATAAAAAATAAGATGACTGAATCAAATACCAAGATAAAATAAAAGGATAACATGGATTTTTTTATTGGATAGCACATTTTCCAAGGCAAAGAGAGGGAAAAAAAGAAGAAAGAAAGAAATCATCACTTTAGCCAAACTATCCACTGGACTACTATATGTGCCGCCTCATTTGAAAGAGGATGTCATGATCTTTTTAACACTGTCATGTATGGGCAATTTCCAACATCTAAATCCTTTGCACGTGTCGCTTGAAGCGTGCGAAGTGGCTTAACACGTTGGCACGTGAACATAACACGCCAACAACCTTTCTTCTTTAAGTGTTTTTTTAAAATACCAAATTGCCCTTGTTTTGACTCCATAACTACAAAAAAAAAAAAAACCAAAATCAAAAGATGAATAAGTCCTTAGACCATAGTTTAAAAACTCTTAAGTGAAGGGGTAATCAAGTAAATTTACTGTTCATTTCAAAGCAAAAGACGGACTTGTCTTTGTCTTGACCCGATAATCAGAAAAAGACCAAAAGAAAATTACGAATAAGCCCTTACATACTACTTAAAAAATATTTGTTTTAAGGGACAACAAAATTAATTTAATGTGTTTTTTAAAACAGAAAAACAAAATCACCATTGCATCAAAGCTTTTTGTTTATTTTGTATTTCAAGGGCATCCCAATTATTAAAGTGTATAATTAAAAACTAGGAAGACATCCTAGACTCTAATAAAAAAAATACAATGATGGATTATTCCTATGCAATTACAATTGCACCCCAAGGCTAGAGGCTATGTAAATGAGTTTTTTTAAAAAGAGTATAATAGTAATTATATATTTTATGTCGACCGTGCACATTGATTTCTCCACCTCTTTTTTTTTTTAATATTACCTTTATCCCATGAAATTAAATATTGTTAAGATATTGATTGAGATGATAAGTGAGTTGGCTATCAATACAATCTCGTTTTTAAACTAAATATACGTTATGAGACAGAGCTTCTTTATGATTTATGAGTACGATTTAGGTATTTTATTATATTTTAAGCAAGCTATTTATATATTTCATGTATTTATGATAACCTCTAGAATTACAGAGTTAGAGACCTCACATGTCCACAGTTGACAAAGACGAATCGACATTAATTAATTTTAATAGCTATATATATATATATATATATATATATATATTACAGGTATATTCCACGATTTCATTGTCATGAGAAGTGGACATTGGAAAACTGCCGTCCTCAAGCAACTTGTTAACACGAACACCGCAATTTGGTCGCCGTTGTTGCTTTCAACTGTGCAAGAATTTTAATGCATGGCTCTCTTTTGCATGGATTTCAAGTCGTCATGAAATATTCAATGTCGTGCGTGTATTATCTAGCTCTTATAATTCAAAACCACATGACTTTTTCTGCAGTAGATATTTCTATTTTTTTTTCCCCGGAGATATTTTGAACTTCTGGCCACTTCCCAGGGTAGAAAAGGGAAATAAGTACTGTTATAAGCCAATTGATTTCATTTTAATTTGAGAGCGTTGTATCTCTGTCTGTCTCATGTTACTAATTCAGCATCAATACTTGGGTTGTTTGCATCTACTTGCGTGCACCTCGACTAATTCCACGGGCCCTGAAGTTAACGACCATGTAAGCCTCCAGTGGCCATCATATGAGCAACCACATGGTTCAAACCTGAGACCACAAAGGGAGCAAACCTCTTGGTCCCAAACTTTTACTATTGGACCATCACCTAGATGGTTACCTACATGCTTTTTTTAACTTGTTAGTTGTTAATCACAAGTGAAATACGGAAAACGTGCAATTTTAGATTATTTATATGTATTTTGAAAATCAAGAAAAGCTTCCGGTCATAATGATTTTGCAAGTAAAAACCAAAAAAAGGGCCGGGGAGTTGGTCAAGAGAAGGAAACTGCATGGAAGGTTCCTTCAAACTGTGCTTGTTTCTCCTCTCGTTTGGGCATGGGAGATTTGTAGCTTATTGCTCACACACCTTCCCCTGGTCATGAACATTATTATACTGGTGGTTAATTTCTCAAATATGGCTCTAGGCAGATAGTTGAAAAAAATTTATGTCATCAAGATGGTTACAAAGAAGTTAAGGAATTTTCCTGTTCTTATAAATAAATAAATAAATAAATAAAGAAATATTGTTTTCATATCGGCACGTAAATGGTGGATTTTTTTTTAATACAACAAACTTAATTGTTGAAAACCCCTGTCTCTATCCCTGATAATGAATTATAATTATGGATGCATCTTGATTGTCTGGGAATGAAAAAAAACTCTATATATAGCTAATAAAAAGATGTAGTTTATATCAATTTTATAAGCATAAATATATTAGTATACAAATAAATTTGAAGTCGGGTATATGACGGGTTTTGGGTTAGGTAGAGCAGTATTGGTTACCTACTCAAAAGGCTTGAGACCCGACTTTATCTTTTCGTGTTTTACTCGAATTAGACTGGATAGTAATTATTTATAAAATATTCAACCCATATAAATTGGTTTGAGCAAGTATCCATTAGGTTAGGGTAAGAATTCTCACCTCCATTAATGAAGTTCTAAAAACTTCAAATTGAATTCGGACTTTTCACGACTACATCTTGGGATAAAATATCTAGGATTAGATGTGGTCTTTATCTTTGAACGTTGTATTCTATGATAAACAAGTCTCTTATCATAATAGAGGATCTTTTGATACTTAAGTTAGCAAATTATAGGAGGAGAAAAAGGTATACATAAAAGAGAAAAGCTTAGAAAAGTGAATATTATGATAGTTATGTGTTCTTATATGAACTTATGTTCTATGTGATCTTCTAGAATAAACTTGTGTGTTTACCTGATGATTTGAGGTATTTACACACCTCGATCACATGATCTTACCTTATAGATAGTGGATCAATGATGGTGAGTAATTGATTTTCCTAGCAAGTAACCTAGAAAAAAGAATTATTGGTTGT
>Ga0307513_10006893_pt1 | contig 14787 bp, 6 predicted proteins | sample 15_EM_MG_FD_202174 | JGI IMG/M metagenome (GOLD analysis project Ga0307513, IMG submission 202174) | Populus trichocarpa ectomycorrhiza microbial communities from riparian zone in the Pacific Northwest, United States - 15_EM | ecosystem: Host-associated > Plants > Roots > Unclassified | place... | reverse complement strand
GACAGCAGACTTCGACAGACCTTCAGTCTAAGAATACACTTGGTTGAACGGCAATCCCTGAGTCCCTGAGTTCTATTTGTCCTTCAACTATTATCTCTTACCTCCGGTCCCTTGAAGCCTCCCTTAGCACCAGCGCTAGCAGGTCTATCGCCGGTCCTATTGTATTTTCGTTAGACAGGAATAAACCTGTTACACCTTTCAAGGATCTGGGAGAAGGTTTGGAGCAGGACGATAACCCGGAAAGCTGAGGGGGAGTCGTAGGACGGCTTGCCAGGCTTGTCGAGAACGAAGGAAATTGGGAGCTCTTTTTTTTTTTCTTTTTTTTTTTTAAAATCAAGTATTCGTTGTTAAGGTACAAGAAACTACATGGAGCGCTAGCTATGGCAGAAACAAAACCACAAAACAATCCAACGGCCTGCTTCACCTCGTCATGGGACAAACAAATACCCCCCGCCCGTAGGGAAGTAATCAAACATGAAGACCAGAACCATACTCCCAAGACCCTATGGTATGGGCCTAACCGCACACCACCTACAAGCCTAAACTAGTGGGGAGGAAAGCATAGGAAAGCCAAACACGAAGAAAACCAACATAGAGACGTACAGGAGCAAAGAAACCCTTCAGCAGGCCCCCCGAAACAAAAGAAAAGAATCTTACGGCCCGAGGCCAACGGAGCGGAAGGATAAAACTACTGTTGCCTGATGCCTAAGTGTATTCCCCGAACCAAATGGCCTTAGGGGCAAGACGGAGACACTGGTGGAGTGCCCGGTAATCGGCGCGCGCCAGACTTTAGGAACATCCAAGGAGATGGTGCAATACCATAGAATACCGTAACCGACACGAGTTGCGACCGTAGAGTAAATCGCGTAGCGGGTTAAGAAGGCGAGGGGAGCCACCCGGCGAGGAGAGCCACTCAGCAGAAGGGATGCCAGCCACAGCGGATAGGCCAAGGGCCGACCGCATGATATTACGGCTTCTCTCACATGGTCCCTTGTTACAGGAGAGAGAACGTCACTACCGGAAAGGATCCCGGACGAGAGGGAGACCAAAGGCGGAGGAAGGAGGAGGAAGGGGCAGTAAGGTGCCAGCTAGGTGTAGCAGTACGGTGCAAGCGGATCTAACGCGTGGGAAGCGGGAGAGGGAAGGCTCGCCAGTAACCAAGAAGTACGAACACGGGGGACCGAGACAGGGTCACGATTTTTCGAATGCCAACCGTACCGACCGAGCAGCTCAGGAGAGAGTGCAATACCAGAGACCAGGGCCACCAGGGCAACTACTTCACCGATAGCCCCAAACTAGCGACCGTGTGTTGACGAAGGAAAGAGGGTTGCCGACCGTGCAAATCGCTAAGCGAGAGGCGTCGCGAAGTGCGGGGTAAGGGGGAGAAACATCAACGCGAGCGAGCCCAACGAAGACAGAGACAAGAACCCCGTGGGAGGGGAGGCCAGAGACCCCAGAGGGAGGAAAGGGAGAGATGGGTGCATAACACTCCTAGGCAGAAGCCATCAAGGGAGGTCAGAGGCGAAGCACACTCTCACGATGATTTCTCATGGTGTTGAGATTTCAATCGCTTGAGGTGGAGCGGACGAGAAAGATGAAGGAAATTGGGGGCTTTTTTTTTTTTCTTTTTTTCTTTCTCTTTTTTTTATGTCATGTATTCGTTGTTAAGTACAAGAAACAGCAAGGAGCGCTAGCTATGGCCGAAACAAAACTATAAAACAATCCAACGGCCCGCTTTACCTCATCATGGGACAAACAAATACCCCCCGCCCGTCGGAAAGAAATCAAACATGAAGACCAAAACCGTACTCCCAAGACCCTATGGTATGGGCCTAACCGCACGCCAGCTGCCAGCCTAAACTAACGGGGAGGAAAGCATAGGAAAGCCAAACACGAAGACGCCCAAGATAAAGACGTACAGGAGCAAAGAAACCCTTCAGCAGGCTCCCCCAAACAAAAGAAAAGAGTCTTACGGCACCAAGTGCCGACAGAGAGGGAAGATAAAACTACTATTGCCGGGCGCCTTAGCGGAAACGCACTGAACCCCAAACCCAAAGGGCTACAGGGGCAGGCAGGTCGGGGACAGACTGTCCCCAGTAATCGGCGACGCTTTTGGATTTTAACATGGGCTAAGGAGGCAGTGCTATACCATGATCCAGCCTAACCTAGTCACGAGGTTTGCGACCGTAGAGTAAATCGCAGGAGCGGGAGGAGGACGAGGGGAGTCACCCGGCGAGGAGAGCCACTCAGCAGTGGAGGTGCCAGCTATTGTGAAGGGCAGTAGGGTGCCAGCCGAGGGGGCAGATAAGGTGTCAGCTAAGGAGGGACGTAGCAGTACGGTGCAAGCAGATCCGACGCGTGGGAAGCGGGAGGAGGAAGGCTCGCCAAACAACCGAGAAGTATAAACACGGAGGACTGAGACGGGGTCACAGCTTCTCGAAAGCCACCGTACCGACACTGCAACTCAGGAGAGAGTGCAATACCAGAGAGCAGAGCCACCAGGGCAACTACTTCGCCGATAGTCCATAACTAGCAACCGTGTGTTGACGGAGGAAGGAGGGTTGCCGACCGTGCAAATCGCTAAGCGAGACGCATCGCGAAGTGCGGGGTAAGGGGTAGGAACATCAACGCGAGCGTGCTCAACGATGACGAACGGAACCAGAAAGGAATCCATAACCCCCGTGAGGGAAGGCCAGAGGCCCCAGAGAGAGGAAAGAGATGAAGGCGTGATAGACCCCCGAGCAGTTGCCACGGAAGGGGAAGATCAGAGGCGGAGGACACTCTCACGATGATTTCCCATAGTGTTGAGATTTCAATCCCTGGAGGTGGAGCGGACAAGAAAGATGAAGGAAATTGGGGGCGAAGCCCCCCCTTATATAGAAGGAAATCCTCGCACAGCCTTTTGCCGCCCGACTCACACCCCAGTATGAGTCGCATATCCGCGTAACAAAGGCAACAATACAATTTGTCGTAAACCTTACACAGGAAATCCCTCATAGCAACCGTGTAACAAAAGAAAGAACACCAAGGTTATCCCAACAAGTATCTCACCAGGGGACCGTGAGACTCGCGTCAGTACAGTCAGCCTTCAAAAAATCGTGACCCTGTCGCCGTCCTCCGCGTTCGTACTTCTTGGTCTTTGGCTAGCCTTTCCTCTCCCACTTCCCACGGGTTAGATCCGCTTGCACCGTACTGCTACACCCTCCTTGCTGGCATCTTACTGCCGTCAGCTGGCACCTTATCTCCCTCGTTCCCATTGCTGGCACCATTACTGCTGAGTGGCTCTCCTTGCTGGGTGGCTCCCCTTGCCTTCTTCTCCCGCTAGGCGATTTACTCTACGGTCGCAACTCCCTTCGGTTATCCTGGGTCATGGTATAGCACTGCCTCCTTGACTTGGACTACATGACGCGACGCGCCAATACAACGCGCACTCCGCCCCTGCCCCACCTTGCCCCTAAGCTGTTAGGTTCGCGAAATTCCCTTCGGTACTCCGGCAATAGTAGTTTTACCCTTCCACTCACTTGGCCCTAGGCCGTAAGATTCTTTTCTTTTGTTGTGGTGAGCCTGCCGCAGGGTTTGCATCTTGCTTTGATTTCGTTTCTATTCATGTCTTTCCTTACGTGTCTGGAGGAAGGTATTGCTCTGTCTTGCTTTCGTCTTAGGTGCTATTAGGGGGAGGGGTGTGCTCTGGGCTCAAGGGGCTTGACTTTTTCCCATGAGGGGTGAAGCCGCTCATTGGATTGCCTATAGGTTTTGTTTTTGCCATAGCTAGCGCTCCACGCGGTTTCTTGTACCTTAATCAATGAATACATCATGGTAAAAAAATAAAAATAAAAATAAAAAAAGACTAATGAGATAGACTCTTTACCATCCATCTACCCACTCTTCTATATTCTATTGTTTGTACAAATCTTTCATATCTTGTATACAACTTCAAGTTTGACTAGGAAGACCTATTCACAACACACATTGAAAGGATTCAAGGTAGGAACCAATGACTATTAGGATTGTCTCAAGAGAAGTGTTAACAATAACTTGAAAACTATACAATAGTCTTTCATAATCATCAGATTGGACAACTATATAAAAGTAGTGCTTAAGGAATTTTCAAGTATATGACAAGCAGAAGTAAATATTGTTATCTATTGCACTAAAACATAATGAATAGAATTATTATAACAGGTAAATGTCAACATATAAGATTGAGATAGCTAAATGCTAAAAGGATAATATTTGAATTACAATAAAAAAATATTAGCTTTGAGTTAGTAAGTTAGTTGAACCTGATAATGTAGGCAAAATCTCTAGGCCAGGTATGCAGGATCTCTGATATTGCAGATTCTTAATATATGAAGACACTTTTGTAGCAAAAATCTTCTGAAGAGAGATATGAAGAAACTCTAATATAGCGTAAATACTTTCAGAGGGCAGACTCACTCGTGGGTGAGGTCTTTATATTGAGAGTATTTCCTGATCTTATACTACTCAGGCTAGTATACAAACTCTATTAAAATGAGATTACAGATATAGTTCCTCAAAGGGCCATACATTTACCTTATATAATTACTATAGAGAATGCAGGCATGCAGAAGGCGAATAGGTCTTGAGAGGAGGGCTACAAGTATGCGAATATTATTGGGTTATCAATTATTAAGAATTTTGAGGCCTTTAGCAAGAAGGTAGAGCAAAGAGTTATAGAAGGTAAAGAGAAGGTGAACGAGTACAAGTAGAAGCTGAAGGAGCAAAAGAAGTTGGAGAACTGAAAGAAGTAAACTGAAAAGTAAAAGAAGGAATTGAAGAAGCAGAAGAATCAAGTAGAAAGAATTGTCAAGAAGGTTAAAGAAATCAGATAAAAATTATGCAAAAAACAAGCAATGATAGAAGGCTGAGCAATGATCATGCAACTTCAGCAATTGATTACCATTGAAATATAAATCTCTTGATTTATCTGCAATTAAAGGATGAGAGATCTGAGCATATTTTGACAAGCAAATTACAGTAATTGGAAACCACACTGTCCATTATAGCAATATTAGGACATATAATGTTATGATAAAATATGGTTATATTGATGATACTTGTAAGTTTTATCAGTTCTACAAAATCACGTTCAATACTACCTAACTATATACTGGTATTTGCTCCTCTCTTCTGCAGCTCTTGTGCATTTACCAAGAATACCAGAATCGAAAGCAATAGTTAAAATCATTAATATAGGATTTGGGTACCCATATTGGAGATAATGGTCTCAATGAACACATATTCCCACTATTGTGCCCTCAGAGCGCTTCATAGTAAGATGTACTACTTAATGGTAATTATCCTAATATGAACTATGAAGGACATCAATATGAATCTGAAAAGTTCAGTATCAGGTGGAAATTGGTTCAAATCAACAGGGTTATTGAATAGCTGGTTTGAAGTATTGACAATGATTGTTTTTGTTTGCAGTTATAAGCCATCAAATATATTTTCAAGTTAGAGAATCTGATGGCGAGAGAGGGATTTGTTCAGCTCAAACAATGGATTATAGGTTAACTGAAATCATATGTATGATGCTAGAAAATCTGCTAACCCCAGATACTGCAACTTCATTTTTGTAAGTAATGCCAATACCCAGCTACCAGTATACTTGGCTCCCTTTCTAACAACCCTTATCTACCATTTCACTCTCCAAAGCATTTCCTTACCACCCCTCTCCAAGAATATATTAAACTAGAACCCAACTCACCATTCCCATAAAATATCTGATATCTTACACAATGATCATATATCTATAACTGCTGCCTTATAGCAAATGGCGATCATCCTCATCACCATCCTCAGGCTCTTGTGCCTCCTACATCTGAATAGGTACTTGAGGGGCAACCTATTGCATCCTTTTATCTGAAGAGGCAGGCTAAAACTGCTTGACCTCCAACTCTGATTCATGTGGCCTAATGTCCTTTATATACTGAATATTTTGCTTCTGGGCATTGTTGTTCCCACAGCTCTATGAAACAACAAAGAAGATATAAATCATAGTTATTGTTATAAGTAATACTTTCAGTAATTGTCTAATCAGATATGGTTTAATGTCATGTCTGCTTTGCGATGGTAATTTGAAAAAGCAGTAACATTAAATTGCTACTAAAGAGTACTGAATCAACCCCCTCATAATTCCAGCTAAATAGAATAAAATAATTTCCTACTATGCCAAGATCCATGAGGCTGTTTCTGCTAGACGGCTAAACTTGTTTCAAGAGATTATCCGGTTTTCTAAAATATTTTGGTACTGAATGATTGAATACTACTGCTTTAAATTCAGAGGGTATTTGGCTCACTCAACTTATTGGAATTCCTGTGAAGCAAATTTCCAACCCAGTCACAATCAATCATAATCATGAATGTACCCCTGAAAAAATGTATCTGCTGCACTTCAGAGTGCAGGTTGCTGTGACAGATACTTAAATAATAAGAGGCAATCCTGCTGGGACCTTTTCACAGTCTTCTCAAATACACAATATACTATTTGCCTTGTGAGTATCTACTCTATGCAGGACACTCCTGTTTGTGAGACTAGCATGATAGCAATCTTGTCTGATGTCTCAGAAAGCACTGTGTGCTCTAGAGCTTGACAGCCACTATTAGCAATATAATTTGAAATCCCTTTATCCACCTTGGTAAGGTAGTCTGAGGGAAGATCCTCAAGGTTGGAATTCTGTCTGGTTTACCCACTAGCAAGCAGGGATAAATACTAATATAGGAGAAAGAGCAAGGCAGATAAAGAACAATACCGTATAAACTAGAATAATTAGACCTCACGCTAAGACGTTCGAAATTCCCTCTCTTGGATAGGGGGGCGAGCGTACAGCAAAAAGTGACCTCCTGAGACCGAGCTTAAGACAGAAAAAAAAGAAAAAAGACCCAGACCTTACCAACAAAGGCAACTCCAACGTCCTAGAGTCAGGTCCAATTATTCCAGTTCTTACGGTAGTGTAACAATCCTATAATGTTTTAGTTTTAGTACAACAGGTAATGGTATTTATTACCAATACTTAAGATCTTACTATCTTATCAATTTGTATGGAACGGTCTTGCTGTGTTGGAGTTCCACTATCTCCTCAGATAGTATGGGACTAGATTTGTCTTCTGTTACTTCTACTATCTGATCAGATAGTATGGAACTGTCTTGTCGTGATATAGAACTATTTTAAGAGTTCTATATTATTGACATGCCTCTTCAGACTGTCACAAAAGTCATGGGCATCCCGAGTTTGTCGGTGGAGTATTCGGAGAATTCAATAGTGTAAAAATAAAGAGAATACTATTGCAATTTCTTAGTATAGAGAAGTGTTTAGATGGTTATATGAAGATGGTTTCTCTCAGGCCCGAAGGCCTGTTTTATATTGTCATCTTCGCACTCCTAACCCTGGTAACTAATCATCTCGTGTTACATAACTTCATGACTCATAAGTGAGTCATAGCATGAGATCTATCAGATGCCTTATATGAGTCACTGCGTAACATACTATATAACCAATCAAAACCTATAACATAAGTTATGTGCTCGAGTGAGTCACATGCGTGAAATCGATTACTCATGATATGAGTCATGTGCGAAAATCCTTACATCATATGACTCACAATCGTGAGTCATCAAAACAATCAACTAATTATAACATAACAATGACTCACTATTCCATAGTCATGTGAGATACTATGAGTCAACTGACTTCATAGCGTAAAGGAATAACATACCTATTACTAATAACTATTAGTAATGTGAAATCTGCCTTGCCTAGTCACAATTTGTGACAAATAGTGCCCAAAGGCAAAGTTTGTAATATGTGGTATATACAGAAGATGTTGTGTAGAGATGAAACCTTTTGAAGGTACAATCCTCCTCTTAGGTTTTTCCTCCACTACACAGTTACACTTTTAAGAAAACACACACATAAGGGTAAAACTTACTTTCACCCAGGACTAGCTTCTACTTCACAACTGCAAGTTGTGCATAACCAATGCTCTCATACATATCTGTGAATGATAGGTTTCAAGAGTTCTCATATACTACGTTTTACTAATATTGATGGTCCTCAAGCTGGTCTGTGGAACTGCACTACAACCAACCATCATCAAGAGTGGTTTTGTGATCTCGCTATCACTTATAGGTTTTGGCCACCTTAAGCTATAATGTACTATATTTGTTTTTTCCTCAATTTCTTCATATTCCTTACTCACACGCTAATGATATGATCAAACACATAGCACATATCGTATTTTCACAATTGTGTAACAATAATATTTTGTTAAAAAAATACATTCAACCTAGTCTCTTGTTCAAAAACTTCTTCTTGATCTAACCGTACTTCAGTTTGTATTTACTGCAACAGATGTATTATTAGAGTCTACCTAACTCAATCAATAATGCGTCCTGGTCCACAATAGCAAAAACGATCACATATTCAATATGTTCAATATGCCATATTTTTTGGCCTTTAGCATTTGGGCACATCATTATGGTGTGTTGTATACTCTATTGGTACCTCAACTGCAGCCAAGCCCTACTGGAGCACTCTCAGACTGGTAAGAACAATTTGGACAAGCTTGTATACAAAATGCTAGATCCTTGACCAATATCATCAGTTTAATAAACAAGAGTGGAGGTATGATAAAACCAATAAGCTGCAAAAATCTCTGGCTATTCCCATAGTTTTATAAAATACATTTAGGCAATTGGTTTTTTTTCCACTGGTTAGAGAGCTCAACCTTTTTTGCAAATGCCACCCACACAACAAACTAACCTGGATTTTGCATATTTCATACTCAATCTTAAACTGCCTTATCAGTTAATATCCACAGCTTTTGAATCTAATGTTTGAAAAGGCATGCCAATGAATACAAACTAATTTGATCCCCATGGCTTCCCTTAATAAGGAAATAAGCTTGTTCAGTCTGCAAACAAGTAAATAAGAGAGGAAAAATCTTTTCCCAGGTAGATATATGATAAGTAAGTTTATAAACCAAGGTGTTAAGAATAAAATACATGATCTGGACTCCCTACCAAGTTGAAAATCAACTATAGTACTATAGAAGTAGTCTGAACTCCAATCCTCCTTTCCTGGAGTTTATCTTTCTCCCTTTGCGCTTAGAACCAAATCATAAATCCTTTCATTCTCGTGATAAACAAGCAATTTCTTTACACTACATGGCAGATCTATATCCAGGCTGAGGTCAACAATTGAAAAGCATTGTTCCTAATGTCTTTGAAAGAAATTTTGAATCACGGAAATTTCTCTACCCATATCCCTGATAGTGGTATTGTAGTCTTATAAGCTGGCCAAATCACATTCTATGCTTGAGGCACTTCAGCCTTAAACTTGTGAATAAATGAACTTGAATGCTTCTGAGTCTTTCTCCACAATTGACTATAGAGACTATTCATTCCTTGGTTCAAGTCCATTTCAATTGCAATCCTCTCCTATAATAATAGAAAATTTGAAGAGACTTTCATGAAAGGGTTGAGGCTTTGACAAGTGTTTTGTCATGAGACTTTGAAAAAGGGTTTTCTAGAGAGACTTTGACAAAGAGTTTTCTCAGAGTGGTGGGTTGGAGTTGTAATATTTGTATTCTTGCTTTGAACAAGTGGCTAATAGAAAGGGTTTGCACCCAGTATAATATAACAATAACCAACCTTTGGCACTAAGGCTGTAGTTGGTAGTTCTCTAATTCCAAATAATTGAAGGAGCTTTTACCAATGGCAGCAGATTGGGAAATAAAAGATAAATAGCGGATTGAGAGGAGTGTGAGTAATTGAAATCTCGACTTAGTCATATTCTGTTCTCAGAAAAATCTTTCTTAGGTCCAATAATTACCCAAGCTATGCTGAGATACATGCAGCAGTTGCTAAAGTCCTCCAATCTCCTAGTTCCTTGTTGCTTTATCGATTCTCTTGTTTAGTCATTTGGTGTTTTACTGGTTAACAACCTAAACCAACTACCAGCTTCAATGCACAGCCCTAGTACTTGTATGGCGCCATCGCAAATAAACATATCTCTGATCACCAACACTTCTGACCACTGACTGTACAATTATTCTTTTAACTGCAATAACTTACAATTATCATTTAAAAAACAACAACCCCTTCTGCTGTTATACTCTGAACATGTAATAGCCGGTTCCACTCCTATTTCGCTATCACCCATAGTCATGGAAAGCAAGTGGGACGCACCAGATTTTTTTTCCTTTCCCTGTGTAGGCTTATCTAATACTAGTTTTCAACATATCCCTCTTCCCTATACCAGGACTGTATTTACTCTTCAGATTCACCATTAGTAATCTCTATAGAAACTATTGTTGAAGCTAGAGTAGACTTAGAAGAGCAGTTTAACAAAATTATGAATACCAGTTGATTGGATCTAAAAGGCTCAGCTTAACCAAGCTCTACTATGTACAGAAGACACATTTCCTTCTCACAGCGTTTTGTATTGAATTGCAAAGGGGAGAAGCCCTGCCACGGATAGACCTAGCAAGGAAATAGAATAGGGTAAAAGAATGCATCATTGAAAACTAGTATTATGTAAGCCTACATAGTGAAAGGAAAAAAACCTGTGCGTTCAACTTGCCTTCGCGTTCCACTAGCTTTCCCCGACTATGAGCGATAGCGAAATAGGACGTGAACCGGCTATTATGAGCTCTTTTCAGTCAATTGTATGTCATCACATTTCCGGTCGCATCAATCAAGATGTTATGTCAAGCCAACCAGAACTATACCCATTCTACCGTTTGGCAACAAAAGGTTTCGTCCGATACCCTTTTTACACTAAAAATAGACATTTTAAAACACAATTCTCAACACTGCTTATATACAAACACTTGAAATAGTTCCAGCAGCTAGGAAATCACTACCTATTGAAACCTCTGCAAGTAGAAGTATAAGGAATCAAAGCTGTGTTTGTTGTTCATAATTGTGTCAACTAGTCTGAAAGAAAATGACTTAAATCTTTGTATGGTGTGTCATACAAAAAGATACATGGCAACGGATAACAGATATTTAAATGACCATTTCTCCATCACTGGGTAATATTTAAGGATTCCATAACCTTTTTCATGTTATCTACAGCCTCTCTAATGCAAGGACAATGCAAATTTTCGCTGATTCTCACAGACGTTGTGCAATGAGACAGGGTGGTGGAGATGGGCACTTTTGGTGTAAAAAGGGTATCGGATGAACCCTTTTGTCCAAGTATGATACTGTATAATGTTAAACCCATCCTTATCACCAGGGTTAGGTTTCTTTCAGATGAGAATAATAATAAAAATATGAAACAAAATACATAGACAGGATTTGAAACTGTGCTCGTGCACGAAACAGATTTCCTGTCTGTTTCCTTAACCACTCGACCACAATGTCTTATTTATTGTACTTTAGTGGCTCATTGAAAACCAGACACAGGGGTATCCCGACTAAGCTAACCCGGTACCTAGACCCTCCAAAAGAGCCCTGAAAGCAACCAGAAAAGCCAGGTCCTGATGAATTAGTATGATGGCAAAACCAAAATAGAACCTATAATAATAAGAAATGATGTTTCTTTCTCAAGAAATCTGGCTCTGGAGTACTCGTACTGTATGGCCATAAGAGCACCTTGCCCATCACATGGCACAATAAGCATTATTTTATGATGACCCAGAATACACCCTCTTTCCAGATATTGTGATCGCCCGATTGCATTGGCCCTGGTTCAGCATGGGTAGCCCCTGATATATCATACTACCAACATGGAAGTCCTGAAGGACATCCCTTTTGCATTCTTGACCAGGCTAAATATGACTGTTGATTCTTCTCTTTAGCCTAATCAAATTCACTTTAGAATGCCAGAATGGCATACCTACTCTGGGGGGGGGGGGCATCACGATATAGAGGTCTTCGGCTATTTAGCCAACAAAAACCCTAATATTCCTAATCGCTAGCTCAAAGCAGAAGGATTCGGTACCCAGACTACGACGATTGAGGGCAGACTTCATCGCCAATCCAGATGTCTGAAACTAGCTAGGGAAACGGCATTGTTCCCGCCCTTCCTTTCCATCAACAAATGTTGTCAACCTACTGAAGCACCTATACGTGGTTTACTACCGGAAGATGTTCTTATGCGGATCTAATGTTGCTCTCGTCGACTGTTTCATCGATCTCTGCATTCGCTAGATACTCATACTACGCTATGTTGCTTTCTCTTGCTACAGGAAGACACATAACATATGTGGCATGCGCCAATTCCTCCACTCTGATGATTTCCTTACTTTTGTTTCCCTAATAGTTCCCTGCTCCCCTCCTCCTCCTCTTAACCAAGAACACTCAATAAAACCCGGGTCTTGTCCGTTTCGCATAACACAATTGGTAACAGAATTTCTCACCTAACAACCACCTCCGATCACTCGATAAAATTAGTCATCTGCTGGGGAGACACCCTTCCTATCCAACTTGAACATACATGTCCACTTCCTCCTAAACACCTCTCAAACACCAAAACCCATGTTTTGTGACCACAAGGACAATTTTGAAAATCAGGGTCGTGGTCTCGAATGAGCACCAGCCCCTAACCCAAGACTTGCTTGACTCTCCATAGCACACAACCCTCCACAAGCTGACAACCACACACAATCAGTCAACCAATCAAAAATATCCCACCTCGCAACCCGAGACCCCCCCGCTAAAATATACACCATGGCTGCCTTCACACACTTCATCAACGCCCTCCGCGATATCTATTCAGGTCTCCCGACCACAGCGCGGGAAGTGGAGCTCATCCGGTTCACACTCTGGCATTTTTTGTTGGTATTTTTTATCCCCCCGAAACAAAGATGAAAGACATAACCTTTTTATAAAATTACAAGTTTGTAAATATGGATAGCAAAAGTAATGCATTGCTCCTTTGTATGAAGTTGGAAGTAAACTTTCAGAAGTGCACATTTCTCACCTAACTAGGTGAGACTTGAGAAGCCCTACTTCTACATAGATTTCTGTCAATATAAGAATATGATAACACCCCTTTAGTAATTGGTCCCGATCCCAAAACCCATATGGGGGATATATCATACCTTTCTCCTCCCTCTTTGCAATCCCAAAACCCCTCGCTCTTCACCGCCCTGCTCCACTCCCCATCCTCAGTTTGTGCAGCTCTGACCGCATTAAATAATTTAATCACCCCTCTCTACGCCATCTCCCGAAGCTCCTTCTCAAGCTCCAAAGCCTTCCTCGCCACCTCGTCATCCTTGGGTACAACCTCCTTCACCCGCCCCTTCTCCGAATTCTTCCTCATCTCCTCACCCAGTACTATAGTAGCCTTCGCCTCGATCTTTCTCTCGTCGATCTCTACTCAGGAGGCTTCGGTCCGATGATTACGGAGTGCTTGTGTGCCGTGGTGGACTAGTGCGAGGACAGGATTTCCGGCATCGCCGTTGAAAAGACTTTTCGGGGATCATTGCGCTTCCAGTTTTTGGTAGGGCGCGGGGTGGAGAAGCGGGGGGCAGAGAGGTTTCCATCGGAGCCGGAGTCATCTTCGGAATTTGTTACACTGGTGGAGGATAGGGGGTACTCATCGGCCCCGGAATCTGATGCTTCTGAGACTTCCTTTTAGATCCACCCCACCATCATTGGTGGGGGATTTGCTGCAAGATGATGGAGATCATGGTGCGCTAGGACCCACGGGCTTCCGCTTCCTGGGGGGGACGTTTTTTTCTTGGGATCTACGATGGCTCAATTCTTGTGCTTTTTAGTGAAGTACGACGGCAACTGGCATGCTTGTTTTATCGGTTGGTTGGTTTGTTCTGTCCATTTGCTCGTCAGGAATTGATGCTGTATGATGCCAGAAGCCCCCATAGGAGGAATATCAGGTTACCCTCTTGCCGCTCTCAGAGACTACAAGAGTCCCTGGTAGAAGCCGCTGCAATGCCGCCAAATGGCCAACACGCCATCAGCATGCCTAGCGAAATCAGGCGGACGTCTCCGGATGGGGTGCCCAAAGTCGGCGAAGCAGTAGCCGAACTCTTTCTTAATCGCTGGGAGAAGTTATCAAGGAATAGCCGGGGGGAGTCTTTCAACTTAGGTACGACGGATGCTCGAATATAGGTTTGTGGGGGGGTTGAGGGACCCACTGTACCGTACTGTTCCATCTACTACTAAAATAGAGCGGTGGAGAAGAGTGAAATGGATAGCCTCTTTCTTTCATTCTTTTCGTTTTTTGGCCTTCTGTCGTATGAATTGGGTTTAGAATTAGGCGGTACTATGGTGTGCTAGACGCTAGACTGACGGGCGAATGAAATTCCAGGCCTGATTAGAGCACCTGCGATTAAGATGCTCTTGTTTGCGGGGGCTGGGTTTGACTCCTGGTATTGAAGTTGTGTTCCTATGCTTATTCTGACCAAGTGATGCGTTATGGAAGCAATTGCTAGCGGCGCTAGCGCCCTGAACCTCTCCGCAAGTGAAGTCGGGGGCGATCCCTTGCAACTGGTTACCCTGAGGGGCATCTACCGCAAGAGGGCTAGCTTCTATGCACCCATCCAAGCCTGGAAGCGTTGAGGGCTGTGTGGATTACTACTGCTATTTCCTGCGTGCTGGTTATTCCAATGCGCTCCGTGTTCAAGAAGGTTACTACTAGAGGAGCAGTGTTGACTGGGTGATGCCAAGCCTTCCAATGGGTTGGGCCTTCGTTGGGTTAACCCGGGTCTTTCGTTGGGCTGGGCCGGGTTCATTGGGCTGGGCTCACTCAATAGCTTCCCTGGGCCGGGCCGGGCCTGAGGGGGCCCGGC
>Ga0307513_10006892_pt1 | contig 14788 bp, 15 predicted proteins | sample 15_EM_MG_FD_202174 | JGI IMG/M metagenome (GOLD analysis project Ga0307513, IMG submission 202174) | Populus trichocarpa ectomycorrhiza microbial communities from riparian zone in the Pacific Northwest, United States - 15_EM | ecosystem: Host-associated > Plants > Roots > Unclassified | place... | reverse complement strand
GGCCACCGCGGGAGCAGGTGCTGCGGCAGCGACGGCCGGTTCAGCAACAGCGGCGGGTGCCTCGGCCTGGCGGATGGCGTCTTCCGCAGCCTTGCGGGCGGCTTCTTCCGCTTCGGCAGCCTTGCGGACAACCTCCTCGGCGGCACGGCGCTTGTCTTCCTCGGCGCGGCGGATCGCATCCTGGGCGTCACGCGCCTGGGATTCGGCCAGCGCACGGCGGCGGGCGTCCATCTCTTCCGGCGACAGATGGTTCAGCACCACGGGGCGCGGACGATCGTTCTGGCGCGGCGGCTGATAGGGCTGCTGCTGCGGACGCTGGTTGGAATTGTTGTTGCCCTGGTGAGCCCGCGGCGCCGGTGCTGGTGCCGGCTGCTGCGGACGCGCCTGCACGGGCGCCGGCGCCGGTTCGGGCGCGCGGACGGGGGCCACGGAGGCAACAGGTGTGATCGGCTTTTCGTCTTCCGGGCGCAGCGGGCGCCGCTTGCGGGTCTCGACGACGACCGCCTTGGTGCGACCTCGACCCATATCCTGGCGAACGGTACCCTGGCTCATCCCCGATGGTTTCAGGGTAAGCGTCTTTTTGCCCGTCACGCTGATTGTCTTGTCGTCGTTACTATCGGTCATTCGTTCCCGTTCCTTCGGACAGGGAGCGATGACTAGATCAGATCCCTGTCGTTCAAATACTGTCGATCAATGAGAATGGGACCGGCCGATGCCGGTGACCGTCTCATTGTTTTTGCCGGCCAGCGCCGCCCGCTGCCCGGGACTGACCGCCAATACGGTACTGTTCGAGCATCTTTGCGCGCTTCACTACACCTTCACCCGCCTGCCCTGCAAGCACTGCGGCATGGATAAAAGCATTCTGGCCCATCAGGCCTTCCATTTCGCTCTCCGAGAAGAGACGGAAGGAAGGTATCTCCTCCTCGGTCTCCATTCCGAGGTGCCAGGCCTTGCGGGCCTGGTCGATTTTCCGGACGCCGTCGTCCGCTGCACCAGTCGAATGGAACACCGCAAGGGCTGCTCCGCTTCTCACTGCGGCATCCACTTTCGAGGACCCGCTGACGAACTGGCCGGCTTTCCGCGCCATGTTCATCATCTGCATCAATTGCGCCGAAAGCAGCCGGTCGACGCTCGCGCCGAGATCGTCCGCCGCCTTCACATCCATTTTCAGCGCGCGGGCGAAGAGCTTTTTCGCCACTGCCCTGTCGACCAGCGACCGGTCGATCTTCACCCAGCATCCCCGTCCTGGAAGCTCGCGCTTCAGGTCGGCGACGATAGTTCCATCGGGAGCGGCAACGAAGCGGATCAGCTCTTCCGGCGATCCGCTTTCGCGCGTCACGATGCACATGCGTCCGTTCACGTCATAACCTGCAAGATCGTCGTCCTCATCAGGGAGAGCGTCCGGCTCAAGCGCGGTCATCATGCTTCTTGTTCGGCTTCGGTGACCTCTTCCTCGGTCCCCTTCGCCAGGTCCTCTTGCGTAATCCAGCCAGCCGAGAGGCGGGCCTGGACGATCATCTGTTCAGCTTCGACGCGCGAGACGTCGAACTTCGAGAACAGGCCCTCGAACTTCTTCGTTTCACCGTTCTTGCGCTCCGTCCAGCCGACGAGGTCGTCGGCTGCGCAGCCGGCGAAGTCCTCGATGTTCTTGATACCGTCTTCGCCGAGCGCCACCATCATCTGGGCGGTCATGCCGTCGATCTCACGCAGTTCGTCCTGAACGCCGAGCGACTTGCGCTTCTCGTCCATCTCGGCTTCGAGACGCTCGAGGAACTCACGGGCACGCTGCTGGATTTCCTGCGCCGTTTCTTCGTCGAAACCGTCGATCGAGGAGATTTCGTCGAGATCGACATAGGCCAGTTCCTCGACGGCGGCGAAGCCTTCCGAGGCCAGGACCTGGCCGACCATCTCGTCGACGTCGAGCGAGTCCATGAAGAGGTTGGTGCGCTCGTTGAATTCCTTCTGGCGGCGTTCCGATTCCTCGGCCTCCGTCATGATGTCGATATCCCAGCCGGTCAGCTGCGAGGCCAAGCGGACGTTCTGGCCGCGGCGGCCGATCGCAAGCGACAGCTGCTCGTCGGGAACGACGACTTCGATGCGCTCGGCATCCTCGTCGAGAACGACCTTGGCGACTTCAGCCGGCTGCAGGGCGTTGACGACGAAGGTCGCCGGGTCCTGCGACCACGGAATGATGTCGATCTTCTCACCCTGGAGCTCGCCGACGACAGCCTGGACGCGCGAACCGCGCATACCGACGCAGGCGCCGACCGGATCGATCGAGCTATCGTTCGAGATCACGGCGATCTTGGCACGCGAACCCGGATCGCGGGCGACCGACTTCACCTGGATGATGCCGTCGTAGATTTCAGGCACTTCCATGGTGAAGAGCTTCACCATGAACTGCGGATGCGTGCGCGACAGGAAGATCTGCGGGCCGCGCTGCTCGCGACGGACATCATAGACATATGCACGGACGCGATCACCGTAGCGGACGTTTTCACGCGGGATCATTTCGTCGCGGCGGATGATACCTTCACCACGGCCGAGATCGACGATGACATTGCCATATTCGACGCGCTTGACCGTGCCGTTGACGATTTCGCCGACGCGATCCTTGAACTCGTCGAACTGGCGGTCGCGCTCGGCTTCACGCACCTTCTGCACGATCACCTGCTTGGCGGACTGGGCGGCGATGCGGCCGAAATCCATCGGCGGCAGCGGATCGGCAATGAAATCGCCGAGTGCGGCGTCCGGGTTGCGGTCGCGGGCAAGCTCAAGCGGGATCTGCGTCGAATAATCCTCGGCCTTCTCGACGACTTCGAGCAGGCGCTGCAGGCGGATTTCGCCGGTCTTCGGATTGATGTCGGCCCGGATGTTGGACTCTGTGCCGTAACGCGAGCGTGCCGCCTTCTGAATGGCATCGGCCATTGCGGCAAGCACGATTTCGCGGTCGATGACCTTTTCGCGCGCCACTGCATCTGCGATCTGCAGAAGTTCGAGCCGGTTCGCACTGACTGCCATTGTCTTGTTTCTCCGTCTTTACGCGCCGGGGTCCCGTCCCTGCAGCGGTCTGTTGATCGGTTATTCTTCGTCGTCTGCTTCGTTCTGGTTGGCGGCCTGTGCTTTCGCCAGCTTGTCGGCGCGCAACGCGTCGCGGATCAGGTCGTCGGTCAGAATGAGCTTCGCATCGCTAAGCGCCGTGAAGGGAATAGTGACCTTCTGCTCTTCCCCGTAAGCGACCTGGTCACGCTCGAGCGTGAAACCATCTACGCTTGCTTCGACGATCTTGCCGCGGAAGCGCTTGCGATTGTCGATCAAGATCGACGTCTCGCATTTCACAAGGTGGCCCTGCCAGCGGACGAAATCGGATTTCCGCACCATCGGACGGTCGATGCCGGGCGAAGACACTTCCAGATGATACTCTTTATCAACCGGATCTTCCACATCCAGCACAGGAGAAATCGCCATCGATACGACTTCGCAGTCCTGAACCGTCATCGTGCCGTCATTGCGTTCGGCCATGACCTGCATCGTCGCGCCGTTCTGGTTCAGTATCCGGACGCGAATAAGCCGGAAGCCCAAGTCGACGAGAACGGGTTCGATGATATCGGCAAGACGCTGGTCGAGCCCGGTCTCGGTAATCAGGCGCGGCTCAAGTTCATTGTCTGCGTTTGTCAGATCCGACAAGCGGTGCGCTCCTCGCAATTTCATGCTGTTTCGGTGATCGCGCTAATAAAAAAGAGCGGGTCCTTGCGGCCCACTCTTCATCAAGCGATCAAGAATTTGAGTGCCATATAGTTGGGTTTTTCCGAAATTGCAAGGTCCGCGGCCGATTCCGCCATTTCGGTTTCGGCAACGGTGAACAGGCCTATGGCCAGCGCCGGTCTTCCACATATATTGCCGTTGAGGAACAATAACAAAAGCGGGAGAGATCGTGGCGTACACCTCGTCGACATTGGCGCCTTTACGGCACGAGACCTACCGCACCATCTGGTTTGCCAGTCTTTCCTCGAATTTCGGCGGCCTGATCCAGGCGGTCGGCGCTGCCTGGATGATGACGACGATCACCTCCTCGGAAGACATGGTCGCGCTGGTTCAGACCTCGACGGCGCTGCCGATCATGCTGTTTTCCCTAATATCGGGCGCGCTGGCCGACAATTACGACCGCCGCCGGGTCATGCTGACGGCGCAGTTCCTGATGCTCGCGGTCTCGGCGCTGCTGACGGCTTGCGCCCTTCTCGGCTGGATCACGCCCTGGCTGCTGCTCTTCTTCACCTTCCTGATCGGCTGCGGCACCGCGCTCAACAATCCCTCCTGGCAGGCCTCGGTCGGCGACATGGTGCCGCGCGCCGATCTGCCGGGGGCGGTCACGCTGAACAGCATGGGTTTCAACATCACCCGCAGCGTCGGCCCGGCGATCGGCGGCGTCATCGTCGCCGCTGCCGGCGCGGGTGCTGCCTTTGCGGTGAACACGCTGAGTTACTTCGCTTTGATTTACGCCCTGTTGCGCTGGCGCCCAAGCACGCCCGCCTCGACCCTGCCGCGGGAGGCGCTCGGTAGCGCCATCTTCGCCGGCCTGCGTTACATCTCGATGTCGCCCAATCTCGAAAAGGTCCTGGTCCGGGGGCTGGTCTTCGGCATCGGCGCCAGCTCCATCCTGGCGCTCCTGCCGATCGTCGCGCTCGATCTCGTCGCCGGCGGGCCGCTGACCTATGGTTTCATGCTTGGCGCCTTCGGCATCGGCGCGATCGGCGGCGCGGTGCTGAACGCCAGGCTTCGCCAGATGCTCTCCAGCGAGACAATCGTCCGCCTGGCCTTTACAGGCTTTGCGCTGAGCGCTGTCATCGCCGCCTTCAGCCCAAGTGCCGTGCTCACCTCCGCCGGGCTGCTTATCTCCGGCGCCTGCTGGGTCTCGGCGCTTTCGCTCTTCAACACCATCGTCCAGCTCTCGACGCCGCGCTGGGTGGTGGGCCGCGCGCTGTCGCTCTACCAGACGGTCACCTTCGGCGGCATCGCCGGCGGCAGCTGGTTCTGGGGCATTGCTGCCGATCGCTATGGCGTCGCCAATGCGCTGCTGATGTCATCAGTCGTGCTGTTGCTCGGCATCGTAATCGGCCTGCGTTTTTCGATGCCGGCTTTCGCCTCGCTCAATCTCGATCCGCTGAACCGCTTCACCGAGCCGGCTCTCGGCCTCGACATCACGCCGCGCAGCGGCCCGATCGTCATTCAGGTCGATTACGAGATTGCCGATGACGATCTTCATGAATTCATGGAACTGATGGTCGAGCGCCGCCGCATCCGCATCCGCGACGGCGCGCGCAACTGGGCGCTGATGCGCGACCTCGAAAATCCAGGGCTCTGGACGGAAACCTACCACACGCCGACCTGGGTCGAATACATCAGACACAATCAGCGGCGCACGCAGGCCGATGCCGAAAATACCGACAGGCTTCGCGAGCTTCACCGTGGCGAAGGTCTGCCGCATGTCCACCGCATGATCGAACGCCAGGCCATTCCGCCCGGCGACGATGTCTTCCACAAGGCGCCGATCGATCTGCATCATTGAGAACAGCCATGGTTACATTCAGGCTCGCCCGCCAGTCCGATCTGGCTGCCATCATCCGGCTTCTGGCCGATGACGATCTCGGCAGCACCCGAGAGATCGTCTCCGATCCCGTCGACGCGCGTTATCTCTCGGCCTTCGCCGCGATCGAGGCGGACGCCAATCAGCTGCTCGCCGTCGCCAGCGATGCGGCCGGCCGGGTCGTCGGCTGCCTGCAGCTGAGCTTTCTTCCGGGCCTTTCGAGAACCGGCATGTGGCGCGGCCAGATCGAAAGCGTGCGTGTCGCAAGCGACCTTCGCGGCTCCGGCTTGGTGCAGCTGACATCGGACAAGACACGAGGCGATTCGATCCGCTTCTACGAGAAGCTCGGCTTCGTCGCGAGCCATGAGGGGCTGAAGCGCAATCTCTGACGCAGGTTACTTCAGCTTGCCCTTCATCGCAGCCTCGGGAAAGCATGTCGGCTTCATGCCGTTCTTTGTCTGCCATTGGCCGATCGAGCGTCGCGTTTTATAACCCGGCAATCCGTCCGAACCGCCGACATCGTAGCCTTGCCGCTCCAGCGCCTTCTGCATGGCGGCGACATCAGAGCGCAGCATCTTGCCGACATCACCCCATCTGCCCTGGAAAGCGCCGCCATTATAGGCGATCCGGTCGGCGAGATTGCCGATATAGAGCGCGTAGAGGTCGGAATTGTTGTATTCCTTGAGGATGTAGAAATTTGGCGTGACGATGAATTCCGGCCCGTCGCGGCCGGCCGGAACAAGCATCATACCCTGCGCCTTCATCTCGCCTGACGGAAAACCCTTGCCGGAAATGCGGTCGATGCCGAGCGAGGCCCAGTGCGAAAGCGGCTTTGCCAGATCTGGCCCCTCCTGCGCGCAGGAGACGGCCTCCGGTATGGACACTTCGAAACCCCAGTCCCGATCGCGCTGCCAGCCCTTCTTGACCAGGAAGTTGGCGATCGAGGCGAGCGTATCCGGCACCGAGGTCCAGATGTTGCGGTGGCCGTCACCGTCGAAATCCACGGCATATTTCAGATAGCTCGTCGGCATGAACTGCGGCTGGCCGAGCGCGCCCGCCCACGAACCCTTGAATTCGGCAGGTGTGACGTCGCCACCGTCGAGAATATGCAGCGCCGCCACCAGCTCGGTGCGGAACATCTCTTTGCGTGTCGACATGAAGGCCTTGGTCGCCAGCACCTCGATCGCCGAATTCGGGATCTTCGCCACGCCGAAGCCCGTCTCCCGTCCCCAGATGGCAAGCACGATCGGGCCTGGCACGCCATAGGTCTTCTCGATCCGCTTCAGCGTCGAGCCATATTGCGCGGCAAAGCCGCGCCCCGTTGCCCCAAGCTTCTTCAGCCGGTCCTCGTTGAAATAGGGACCGGGCGAGGAAAATTCGGCCTGAGTCTGCTTCTGCTCCTTCGGCGGCGGAAAACCGGGAGGAGCAAGGTCAGGCAAATTCCAATTCAGTGTGATGCCGGAAAAGGCGGCCTGAAAGGTCTTCTCCGAAATTCCGCTCGCCTTCGCCTCCGGCCAGAGATCGCTCTGCACCCACTTTTCGAACTGCGTCTCGACATCGGCCTTGGATGGTGCAGCAAGGGCGGGCAGGGGAAGGAGGGCCGGGATGACGGCGAGAATGGCGAGAAATCGTTGGGCGGCAGACCGCAGCATGGACAAGTCTTTCATATCACCGTCCGCGCTCGAAGCGCCGCCGCAAGCGTGCCTTCGTCGAGATAGTCGAGCTCTCCGCCAACAGGCACACCGTGCGCCAGCCGGGTGATCTTCACGTCGAGCCCCTGCAATTGGTCGGTGATATAATGCGCCGTCGTCTGTCCCTCGACCGTAGCATTGACCGCGATGATCAGTTCCCGGATGCCGCCCTCGCCGACCCGGTCGATCAGCCCGCGAATATTGAGGTCGTCGGGGCCGACCCCATCGAGCGGCGACAGCGTGCCGCCGAGCACATGATAGGCGGCGTTCATCGCGCCCGCCCGTTCCAGTGCCCAGAGGTCCGAGACGTCTTCGACGACGATGATGACGGATTGATCGCGCTGCGTGTCGGTGCAGACAATGCAGGGGTCGACCGTATCGACATTGCCGCAGCGCGAGCAGATCTTCACCTTGTCAAAGGCCTCGCCCATTGCGTTCGACAGCGGGCCGAGAAGCTGGTCTTTCTTCTTGATCAGATGCAGTGCTGCCCGGCGCGCCGAGCGCGGCCCGAGGCCCGGCACTTTCGCCAGAAGCTGGATGAGTTTTTCGATTTCGGGGCCGGTGACTCGTTTTGCCATGCGCCGTTCTTAGCTGATATGGAACGAAAACGGAATCGCGGAAGGATTGGCCATCCCATGAAAATCCTTGCCCTCTGCACCGGCAACGCGGCAAGGCTGCCCGGCAAAAGCTACAAGACCGGCATCTTCAAGCACGCCATCAATGGCGCCGTGATGATCGATGCAGAAGGTCTTGTCGGCGACGCCATCTGCAACCGCAAGCACCATGGCGGCGTCGATCAGGCGGTTTATGTCGAGGGATCGCTGACGCTCGACTGGTGGGGCAGGGAACTTGGCCGACCTTATGAACCGGGCACCTTCGGCGAAAATATGGTGATCGAGGCTCTCGACAATCGCGACGTTGCCGTCGGCGACCGCTTCATATCAGGCGATCTCGTCCTCGAGGTCACCGCATGCCGCATCCCATGCGCCACCTTCGCCGCCAGGATGGCCGATCCGAAATTCGTCAAGCGCTACACCGCTGCCGCGCGTCCCGGCATCTATTGCCGCGTGATCCGGGGTGGCGTGGTTAAGGCCGGAATGCCGGTGGAATACACGCCTTTTCCGGGAGCAAAGGTCACCATGCCCGAGCTAATGGAGACATTCGGCCGAAGGCTTCGGGAGGCAGATCGGGTGCGATATCTCGCCGCCCCAATTCACTATAAACTTCGGGCCATGTTGGAATCCCAGGGCGACGAAGCGCGCTAGATCGCACTTTACACTTTGATCTATGGGCCGCCTCAGAACGGCAGCTTGAAGCCCGGCGGGATCGGCAGGCCGGCGGTCAGTGCCTTGGTCTTTTCGGCGGCGAGCGCCTCGGCCTTGTCCTTGGCGTCCTTGTGGGCGGCGACGATCAGGTCCTCGAGGATCTCGACATCGTCCTCCTTGAACAGCGAGGGGTCGATCTTCAGGCTCTTCAGCTCGCCTTTGCCTGTGATGACGACGGCGACGAGACCGCCGCCCGCCTTGCCTTCGGCCGTGAGCTCGGCGATCTCCGCCTGCATCTGCTCCATCTTGGCCTGCATTTCCTTGACTTTGCCCATCATGCCCATGATGTCGCGCATCGTCTTGCTCCTTCTTGAAACTCAGAATTCTATATCGTCGCCCGGCAGGATGTCACCTTCTTCGGATTCAGCGGCGGCCGGCGGCTTCGCCTCGCCTTCCTCCTCAGGTTCGGGTGCCCGCACGCGCACGTCGATAATCCTGGCACCCGGAAAATGCGCAAGGATCGCCGCCACGTCAGGGTCCTGGCGGGCGTCGATGACCTGCTGTTCCCGGGTCTTCGCCTCCGCTTCCACAAGCGTCGGCTCACCCTCTTCGCGGCTGAGGCTGACGATCCAGTGGATGCCGGTCCATTCCTTCAGCTTGACGGCAAGCTCGTTGAGCAGTGTGGTCGGTGCGCCGGCGCTCAGGCTGACGTCGAGCCGGCCGGGCTCGATCCGGACGGGGCGCACGAAAGTACGCACCATCGCCTTCAGCTTCGGATCACGCTTCTCGGTGGCGAGATCGACGATATCGCTGATCGAATTGACCGAAACGAGCGGCTTCGGCGCTTCGGCAGGCTTGGTTTCGATCCGCCCGACCGGCATCGTTTCGGGCTGACTGCTCGGCACGGCGCGCAGCATCGCCACCGGCGGGGAAGGCTGCGGCCTACTCGGTGCAGTTTCCGGCGCGCGCGCCGCGACACTGTTCTGATAGGGAACCCGTGTTCCGTTGCCGCCGCCATTGCCGGAAGGCGGGGACGAGGGCCTCGGGCTGGCATTGTCGCCGGAAAATTCGGCAAGCCGCCGCGCCGCATCTTCGGGTGCCGGCAGATGCGCGGCATGCGCAAGCCGAATCAGCACCATTTCGGCAGCACCTGCCGTCCGCGACGAGCCTTCGGTTTCCGGAATGCCCTTCAGCAGCATCTGCCAGATGCGCGACAGCGTCGTCACCGCAATGCCCTTGGCGAATTCCGCCGCCTTGGTGCGTTCGACTTCACTCAGCGAGGGATCGTTTGCCGCATCCGGCACATATTTCAGCCGCGTCACCAGATGGGTGAAATCGGCAAGATCGGTCAGCACGACCACCGGATTGGCGCCGGCCTCATACTGGGTCTGGAATTCGTCGAGTGCCGCGGCCACATCGCCTTTGACGATATGCTGGAAGAGATCGACGATCCGGGCGCGATCGGCAAGGCCGAGCATGCCGCGCACCGCTTCCGCCTGCACGATGCCGCTGCCGTGGGCGATCGCCTGGTCAAGCAGCGACAGCCCGTCGCGTGCCGAGCCTTCGGCCGCACGCGCGATCATCGCCAGCGCGTCCGCTTCAGCCTCGATGCCTTCCTTGGCCGCGATCGTGGTGAACAGTCCGACGAGATCGGAGGCGCTGATGCGGCGCAGGTCGAAGCGCTGGCAGCGCGACAGCACGGTGATCGGCACCTTGCGGATCTCGGTGGTGGCGAAGATGAACTTCACATGCTCCGGCGGCTCTTCGAGCGTCTTCAGCAGGCCGTTGAAGGCCTGCGTCGAAAGCATGTGCACTTCGTCGATGATATAGACCTTGTAGCGCGCCGAAACCGGCCGGTAGCGCACCTGCTCTATGATCTCGCGGATATCGTCGATACCGGTATGGGAGGCGGCGTCCATCTCGATCACGTCGACATGACGGCCTTCCATGATCGCCTGGCAGTGCTCTCCGGGCGCGCGAAGGTCGATCGTCGGCTTGTCGATCTCCGATGTCTTGTAGTTCAGTGCACGCGCCAGGATACGCGCCGTCGTCGTCTTGCCGACGCCGCGCACGCCCGTCAGCATATAGGCCTGCGCGATGCGGCCGGTCTCGAAGGCGTTGGTGAGCGTGCGGACCATCGGCTCTTGGCCGACCATCAGATCCGTGAAATCCTTGGGGCGGTATTTGCGAGCCAGCACCCGGTATCCGGTGCCCGTCGAGGCGGCATCTTTTGATTGTCGCTCGGTGTCGCTCATCGCCCTGCTTGTCGCCCGGACTGTCGGGCACTTCGTGGAGAGAAGGTGGGAGGCTGGCACGATGACCCGTGCCGGGCTCGTTAGGGCTGCTTCCTTCCGGACCTGACCCGGTTGGCGAGTGGCTCGTCCACCACCAACCTCCCGAATGCACATATCGGCAATATCGTCATCAAAAGCAAGCCAACATGGGAAAAAACTGCTAGTCGTTGGAAAACATGAGGAGAATGCCCTTTGAACGGTTTCGTGCTCGACCCCCGGCTCGAAAATGACAGTATCAGCATCATGGTCATCGGCCTCTGCGATCTGAGATTATCGAGGGATGCCCGCTGGCCCTGGCTCATTCTCGTGCCGCGCCGGGCTGATATCACCGAAATCTTCGAGCTGACGCCGCTCGACCAGGTGCTGCTCACCTTCGAAACGGAGATGGTCGCCAGCGCCCTGAAGAAGATCACCGGGGCGACAAAAATCAATGTCGGGGCTCTTGGCAATATCGTCCGCCAGCTTCATGTTCATGTCATTGCCCGCTTCGAAGGCGATGCCAACTGGCCAGGCCCCGTCTGGGGCTTCGGGCGCGCTGAGCCCTACGAAGACGGAAAGAGAGACGAATTTACAGCGAAGCTGCGGGAAGCCCTTTCATCATGAGTCATTCGCTTTTCGATTCGGATGTGCCGCATCCGGAACCCAGCAATCTCACTGCCTTTGCCGCCAACGACCTCAATCGTGATTCCGAACATCGCGACGAACAATCCGTCGAAAAGGCGCTGGCGAAAGAGGGCACGCATATCTTTGCCTTCGCCAGGGACAAGCTGCTGCTGAAGCATGATGGCCAGGTGCTCGATCCGCTTTTTGCCCGCTATGAGCTGCAGGAACTGCAGCCGGACTGGGACGAGACAGTGCTTCTCGGCTACCGCAAGACCGGCGAGCCGCGCCTTGCCGTTCCCGTCGGCATCGACGTCGACGACCTCACCAGCCAGTACAAGCCCGCCGACGGCCGCACGTTGTTTCGCGAGATGCTGATCGACGAGGTGCTGCTCGGCGAATTCGCCCAGGCCGCAAGCCTGATCCGCTGGAATGGAGACAACCGCTTCTGCGGCCGCTGCGGCTCGGCGATGGACATGCGCATCGGCGGCTACAAGCGCGTCTGCACCGCCTGCGAGCACATGATCTTCCCGCGCACCGATCCTGTCGTCATCATGCTGACGATCGATGAGGAACGTGACCTCTGCCTGCTCGGACGCAGCCCGCATTTCGCGCCCGGCATGTATTCCTGTCTTGCCGGTTTCCTCGAGCCCGGCGAGACCATCGAGAATGCCGTGCGCCGCGAAACCCTGGAGGAATCGGGCATCCGCACCGGCCGCATCCGCTACCATGCCTCGCAGCCTTGGCCGATGCCGCATTCGCTGATGATCGGCTGTTACGCCGAGGCGAAATCCACCGTTATCACCCGGGATGAGACCGAGCTGGAGGATTGCCGCTGGTTCACCCGTGAGGAGACGATCGAGATGCTGGAGCGCCCCAGCACCACGGGCAAGGCACCGCCGCCGAAAGGCGCTATCGCCCACCGCCTGATGCGCGACTGGGTGGAGTGGAAGCGCTAGCGCCATGCCGGTCGCGCGCTCGGAACGGCTGTTGACGCTGCTGCAGACGCTCCGGCGTTACCGGCGGCCGGTGACCGGGACAGTGCTCGCGCAGGAGACCGGCGTCAGCTTGCGCACGCTCTATCGCGATATCGCCAGCTTGCAGGCCCAGGGCGCGATGATCGAAGGCGAAGCCGGCATCGGTTATGTGCTGAAGCCCGGCTTCATGCTGCCGCCGATGATGTTTTCCGAGGAAGAGCTGGAGGCGCTGGTGCTTGGCTCCCGCTGGGTGGCGCGCGCCGCCGAGCCGCGCCTTGCCGGCGCCGGCGCCGACGCTCTGGCCAAGATCGCCGCGGTGCTTCCGCCCGATATGCGTGACATGATCGATTCGGCAGCCCTTTTCGTTGGTCCGAAGCGCAGGGACGAGGACAAGGCGGATGTTTCGGCCATCCGCAAGGCGATCCGCCTGGAGCGTATTCTCGAACTGCACTATGGCGACGAGCAGGGCCGCATCTCGCGCCGCCACGTCTGGCCTTTCGCGCTTGGCTATTTCGAGCATGTGCGCGTCCTCATGGCCTGGTGCGAGCTGCGCCAGGATTTCCGCCATTTCCGCACCGACCGCATCATCGACATGGCGCTGCATGACGCGCGTTATCCGCGCCGTCGCGCCGTGCTTCTCAAGGAATGGCGCGAAACGCAGGACGTGCCGATCGAGAACTGAATGCTGCTGCCATAAACTGTCAGTAGGTGGGGTTATTATCAGTACCAGTCCACTACAGCGCCGCGCGTCTTCGGACGCGCAAAGGACGCTGTAGCACCTAGGTTCCGCGCATCGTGCCGATGCGCTAGGGAAGGAGTACTGATCATGGTAACGCCTCAAGCCATTCACCCAGCCAGGGATATTATGTCGATCGAGACCTTTGCCGATGTCATTTCGGCCGAGACTTTTGCCGACGTCCGGCAATCAGCGCGCTCCGGCCTGCTGCGCTTGGCCATGAGCATTTTCCGGATTCCCGGAGGAAGCCGCCCCAGCCTCGACCTTGAAGCGACACCTGATTATCTGAAGCGCGACCTCGGCTTCATGGATGGACGCGGCCCGCGCTGCGAGGACCGCTTCCCGCTCTAGACTGCCTCATCACTATCGACATTCCGCCCGACGACAACGGGGCGTTGCGAGAGCTGCGCCCTCTGTACCTTGCTGCCATTCATTGTCAGCAGGCGATGTTCGTTGGCCCCATTCAACAATAACAGGAGAACCGAAATGACCAGCCCCAATCTGATTATTCTCTACGTCAAGGACCCCGCCGAAAGCGCCAGCTTCTACCGCAACCTCCTCAACCGCGAACCGGCCATGGAAGCGCCGAATTTCGTCGCCTTCCCGCTTGAGGGCGGCTTCACGCTCGGTCTCTGGCGGCGCAGCAAGGTCGAGCCGCAACCCTCCGCCATCGGCAACCGGGGCGAAGTGGCTTTCATGGTCGAGGGAGAAAATGCCGTGGCCAGGCACTATGAGGACTGGTGCAAGCGCGGTCTGCCGGTCGCCCAGGAACTGACCGAACTGGATTTCGGCCCGACCTTCGTCGTGCTCGATCCGGACGGTCATCGCCTGCGCGTCTGTGAGCCGGATAAATAATCCAGGTGACCTGCGGGGCCTGGCCTAAAGCAGGCCTCGCATCGGATGTCCCTTGTAGACGCCGAGGATGCGCACCTTTTCGGAGAAGAACCGCAGTTCCTCCAGCGCCCGGCGCACGTTCGGATCGTTCGGATGGCCCTCGATATCAGCGTAGAACTGCGTCGCCACGAATTTTCCGCCGAGCTGGTAGCTTTCGAGCTTCGTCATGTTGATGTTGTTGGTGGCAAAACCGCCGAGTGCCTTGTACAGCGCGGCCGGAATGTTGCGGACGTTGAAGACGAAGGTGGTGACGACTTTTTCTTCCGCCGAATTCCGTTGTGCCCATTCCTCGTCGCGGGACAGGACGACGAAGCGTGTCACGTTGTTTTCCGTATCCTCGACATTTTCGGCGACGATCTCGAGCCCATAGAGATCGGCGGCAAGGCGCGGAGCCAGAGCCGCCATCGAGCGGTCGCCGGTTTCCTTCACGAGCTTTGCCGCACCCGCCGTATCGCCGGCGATAACAGGTTTCCAGCCGTTGGCGCGAACGATCTTGCGGCATTGGCCGAGCGCATGGATATGGCTATGCACGGTGCGGATCTCGTCCTTGGTGACACCCGGCAGCACCATCAGCTGGAAGCGGATCGGCATGAAATATTCGCCGATGATGTGCAGCCGCGAATCAGGCAGGAGATGGTGAATGTCGGCGACACGCCCGGCGATGGTGTTCTCGATCGGGATCATCCCGATATCGGCATCGCCGTTGTCGACCGCCGTGAATGCATCCTCGAAGGTCTGGCAGGGCAG
>Ga0307513_10006891_pt1 | contig 14789 bp, 19 predicted proteins | sample 15_EM_MG_FD_202174 | JGI IMG/M metagenome (GOLD analysis project Ga0307513, IMG submission 202174) | Populus trichocarpa ectomycorrhiza microbial communities from riparian zone in the Pacific Northwest, United States - 15_EM | ecosystem: Host-associated > Plants > Roots > Unclassified | place... | reverse complement strand
GTAGGATCCAGCTGCCCGATAGAACATATATGTCCCCTTACTTATCCGATATAATATAAAGCACTTAGCAAGTGACAAAAATGATTTCAGATGTTATGGCGTATTGATGTATGTGGGGGATTGGCGCGGCCGAGGTTCATGTATATGTGGAGACCGGCAACAGGGAGCTCGGCTACGAGGCGAAGGTTGACCAAAGGGTCTGGAGAATCTGTAGGGGGCACTGAGTGAACTGACCAAAGGATAGTATTGGAGCGGGATCTCTAAGTTCCAAATCCTCGGATGTCATAGGCTGCAGCGCTTGACGAGATGATGTTCTACCACCGGGCGTTGCCGTAATGAAATCTTCCCATTTCTCTGTGAAAGGGGACCTCAAGCTTGAACGTTTGGACAACGAGGCATCCGAAGTGACCCACAATATTACCCACCTCCGTGGAAAGTCGAAAGAAGCCTGGAGGGGAATAACAATAAGGCAGCGCGGTGATATGAAACTGGAAGAGAAACGCACGGGGTAAGGATGGGGGGAACGGAATGAGTGGTAGTTGCATACAGCGTCCGAAGCTTAGAGGTGGACAGAAATGTCCGACTCGGGATCTGATATGGAGGCGCTCGGCGAGTAAGCGGGGGAGATCGTCGCTTATCTTGTCGATATCTGGCACGCGTCAGGTTAGGCTGAGGGCAAACATCCATACATCCAACGTTCAACGGTAACGCTGGGCCCGGGCGTAAACTCTGACCATCGAATATGGAATGGCGGCTACGCAACACATTCCCGGGCTGCTGACAGTCTTGATAAGGAGTCACTTGGATCCTGCGCTGACTGACCTGACTTATACCCCCACCATCACCAGAGATGGCACAATTTCTGCCCCAGCCCCAAGGGGGAACTCAAGAGCCCATAACCGTTCAGATCGACCCGGAATGGTGCGCCGACTTCGTTTGGTCACGGGCAGGACATCGACGACTCGAACCTTACGCCAGTCTTCACTCTGTCCTCAAAGAACTCCTCAAAGAATTCCTCAACCCGCCGAGGACCAGCGACCCAGGTGCTGACTTCTTTGCCGTGTACCGCAAGGAGTCGAATGACTTCGACCGGGATTATGCCGCTAGGTGTGATGAAGACTTCAACACAACCCTTGTATTCGTGAGTTGTCCCATTTTCGTCCTCGTCGCCGAAAACCGAACCCAGAGGTATCCAGGCTGGTCTATTATCTGTAGTCAGCACAACATTCGTCGCCAGCGTCCAGCCAAAACTTGAACCGGATCCGAACAATGCGACCGCTATCTACGTGCAAGTCCTCATTCACACCATGAACAACACCCTCTTCCCGGACGTAGACCCCAACTCCGCCACCTGGACCAGTCCTCCCCGAGAGGCCGTCATCGCCCAGTCGTTGCTTTACGCAAGTCTTGCGACCTCACTCTTTGCTGCGCTTCTCGCGGTGCTTGGAAAACAATGGGTGGTTCGTTATCTCAGGAACCGTAGAGGCTCTACTGCCGACCAGAGTCGGGACAGGCAGCGAAAACTGAATGGGCTCGAGGAGTGGTACTTCTACATCGTCCCTGAAAGCCTTCTAATGATACTCCAATTCGCCTTGCTTCTCCTCGCGTCCGCCCTACCGGTGTACCTATGGACCATCTGCCGCGTCATCGCCGGGGTCATTCTCGGCTTTGCGCTCTCCGTGGGCATCGCGTACACTTTCTTCACCCTCATTGCCACACCCAACTAAAATGGTATATATGAGGGTACCCCTCATGGCAATGTCAAGCTTGCCTATTCCGAAAGTTTTCTTATGTTAAACCTGATTCATTCAGAATTTTCGTGTGGCCAGCCAAGTGTGAGATCTTGAGAACCCGCGGTGTGGCCAGCGCGGGAGCCAACTCGCGGAAATTATATAAGCAACGCGTATTACCAAAAAAAGAAGTACGTTTGCTGACTAAGCTACGACTCTTCAGGCCCTCCTCCATCTAGAGTCTCGCAAGCTCGACTAATGATTGTCCCTACCAGACCCCACTTTCCACCCTCATTCGAACCATCATAAAGCGCCTGGCGCGTGGTGGCTCCACCTCCGCCCACTCGGTGCCGCCTTACACGAAACCTCCCCCCAGGACCTACTCCCGCTCCGAGAAGTCGCTCGGATAAAGGTTTCGTTCCGGAGTTCGAAGTGCGCTGCAGAACCTGGGTTGCGTTCCGAATCCACCGAGGTACGCGGGGCCCTACATACCACTCGCCGTTGCTGGACCACCTATCTACTTCGGGAGTATCTATGTCGATTGGGAGGCCTGTGAGGCAGATGCATGTTGCATCTCTTGGACACTCAATTTCACCGACAATAGCGACGCAGTCTTCTACGCGGCCCAGTTCGCTGCACACACAACTTGGTATCCGGAGATCGCCGGTATCCTCCCGTCCCGCGTTCTTGCCAAACTTTTCGTCGATTGCCTATCGGGTGGGCGAGTCATTCCTGGCAAGTTAGAGCACGCAAGTGTTTTCGGAATGGCCCTGGCATCGATCCTTAGTATCCAACTCTGCACGGAACCCGAGGAAGTGGCCTCCAGTGCCTCAGCGAAAGCATTCGCCACTACGTTGACCATATACCTGAATCCGAGCCAACATTCCTCCCAGGCGTGGGCATCCTCAGAATTGTTCTGCAGGCCCCAGACCGCCCACGCTTCCGGGGATGGGAGATTTTCTCCAGTATATCCGATCATTTACCGATGACGCAGAAGCTCTGCTTGAGCAGGATAATTCTCCAGACCGTCTGGCGGTGGAGACAAATCCAGGGCCCTCCCGCGATATTCAACCTTGAGGCGATAGATTTATTCTGCAGGGCATTGATGGCAAATGGCGACGATAGTCATCGAATCCTCAAAATCAACTGTTTGCTCATCATGGCCATCTCCCTGGGACGCCAGATAGGCGATATTCATACATTGTTTATCCCCAACAACGAGTGTGTGATTCTTCGTCCTTTCAATTAACTTCACTCATCAAGTGGTAGTGGTGCGTTGCAGATAGCAATCGAGGTTCTCGGTCAACAGTTACCCACTGCGGGGAACGCCGACCGAACTTTGGTCCGATCCGCATTGGTTCATCTCGACCCGGTTCAAGTCGTGGACACGGTAGAAATGACGTTTTCGTGGATCTCCGAAATTCTCAACTCAGGGTTCACAGAGGACAAGCAGTATCGGATGTCCAGCCACGCAATACGGTTGCTCGGGAAACGATTAGACCCCGGTAACCCTGGGCCCATCCCCGTCGTGGAATCCACTTGGGTGCCCCCCCTCGTGGGCTTCTTATCGTTGTGCGAGAAGTTTAATGCCACGGATTCCCCACCACATCCAGCGTCCATTGCCCTCCGCATTCTATCGACCAGTCCAGGACCTGCTCATTTCGGCCCGACGATTTTACCCATCCTCACGTGGACACTACTGTCAACGCACCCACTCCAATTGCGCGGTCTGGCTCTGAAGATCTTCCATATATTCGGATCCGGGTGGTTCTCCTCACAGATGGAGGCCGTCTCGGACGAGGACCGCGATAAACTTCTCCGAGCAGTAGACGACCCATTCCAGTATCCTGCGGGTACAGTCGATTGTGATCCCATGATGACCGCGGTCGTCCTGATCGAATTTGCATCGTCGGAGTTGTGGCAGAAGCACCTCCGCGAATCAAATTTCACCTCCTGCGAAGATATCGCGTCCAAAGAAGAGGGGAGAACTACTCTCAGGGGCATGCTCGATACGGTAGCCGACGAATGGTTGGGACTTCCTCGGACCCCTGCAAAGACCACCGCAGCCATCAAGCGCCTCAGAGAGCTTCAGTGTTTGAACACGGTTGAAGTCGTAATCACGTGGGCCCAAGCCGCTGACGTTGGAAGCCCGGAGGATCACGATGCTTGGAGGTTGGTCCAACCATGAAGTCTATGCACATAATTTTCGGTGAGTACCAACCGTAGGTGTGCGGGTATTGTATCGATATTTGACCCCTTCGGTCTTGTCAGTTAAGGAGCTTGTATCACGTATTTGGTTACGACCACGCAATGTGTGAGAACGTTGTGGAGGGAGACGAAGCAGTATGTAACACCTGTATCATGGACTGGGCGTGCTATTGTCCATTACAATTTCTAGGATGGGTTATATTTCGAATTGGGTGTCTGAGATAGTAACCCTTCAATGGAATCCCCTTCAAAGATATCCCCTCCCGAATTCCAAGCGACGGCAGCACGACGGACGAGCAAACTGTTCCTCATGTGATTGAGATGTCCGCTGCAGAGGGTAATTGAAAACGAGTATGAGGCTCGAGACAAAATGGGACGTACAAATATAGCTCGCTATGGAACGCGGTTTATCACCGGAATCTGTCTGAACGTCGTCGTCTACCCCAGGATGTGGTGACTTCCAAGTCACAGAAAGCCGTTCCAAACATCCGAGTACTGCTTCTATGTCGGGTCGGTCCTCTGGTTGGGGTAACCAACACTGTTCCAGTGTCCTCCACAAGTCATCCGTGAACCACTCTCCCTTCGTCCCTTTCGGTCTCCCTGGCCGTTCACCCTTGATAACCTTCCTTATGATGGCAGGATCCCTGAACGGCGCGAAGGGAACTCGACCGCTGAGCACCTCAAGTATTGTCATCCCTAATGCATAGCAATCCGATTTCCTTGTCGGTTGACTATCCTTCATGCCGAACTGCTCCGGATCGAGGAGCTCTGGACTTGTCCAGCCTATCGTTCCAGCCATCGCAAGTGTAGTTGAGAATGTGGGTTGTGGGAGATCCGAGACGATAGCGAGAAGTCCGAAGTCTGTTAGGCGCGCCCGGCCATTTTCGTCGATCAGGACGTTAGCCTTCATTCAAAATAAGGTTAGAAGGAAAAGTAACAGTTTGCGTCCAAAGTCATACCCCTTTGAGATCCCCGTGTATTACCCCCTCGTTGTGCAGGTATATCAGCCCCCGAGCGACGTCTTCGAGCTATCAGACCTGATCAGTGACGAGTGCAGTCAGCAGCAGGAGTAAGACCTTACAAGCTCGAACCGGTTCGCATCCCCATGCACCTTGATGAACCTGTTGATATTTCCATCTTCCATCCAATCCAATACAAGAGCGAATACGTGATCATCGATTGTCACTCCCAACAGAGGCAACACATTCTGGTGGTGAAGGGTCCCCCACACTACAGCCTCCCCGCAGAACCTCTACACAATCACAGTCAGCTCACCGGTATGGACTTTTGGCAGGCCTTGGGTAGCGACTCACCCTTATGATCTTTTGAAGGTTGCCTGCCCAGCTTCGTCTCATGACCTTGACTGCGACCGGACGGCCTCGATGTTCACCCTTCCACACATCCGCGTGCCTGCCCTTGTCCCACGCGATGTCCGATCGATCGCAACAGAGTGGAATTTGGAGTGACCTCGGAAGCAGAGCGTGGCGGCCGCATATCTCACGCAAGGCATTGCGACAGACCGCCCGGAGCCGTGGTGTGAGATCGGGGAGATCCAAGGCCTGGTCAGCGGAGGTGAAGGGTCGAAAGTGCGGATCCCGAAGAGGGTGGAAGTAATCAGATTGCATGTTGTGAACGGAGGAATAGAGTATACCTCATGTATCACATCGACAAAGGTCTGGGAGTCGTCCCCACGGAGGTCACGGATCACCAGAGGTGCATCCTCACTCGTTAGGGCTGCCTCGATTAGAGAGACGACTTCGTAGGAAGAAAGTGTACGATCGATTAAGCGTTTCCATGGTGGCGTACCGAGGACGACCTGAGACACTTATTAAACCGGGACGAAAATTGTGGGATTGGGTATACCGAACTAACCTGATCTGATCCAGTAATGCCTAGTTGTACATCAGCCTCCCGTCCCTCGAGGTCCCCAGTACCTGGATGGTCTTCGGCTATAGGCAAGGTGGTTGAAGCTGGGTTAAGATCTTGAGAATGACTGCCACCCTTCTGGTGTGGGAGATCTGATGTAGGGATCTCGGGGGGTGTGGTCCCCGATTTCCGAGCTTGAGGCGGATGTTCTCCAAGGTAATTAAGTGGGGCCTAGGTGGGATAGTGAGTCGATACCAGAGCTCGTAGAGGACTTCTCCAACCCACCTGACTGGCAGTTCCTACAGATTCCTCCGGGTCCATCTTCTCCGATGGCTGAGATGGGTAAGATGCCTCACTCTCATCCCCGCGTTCCGCAGTAATTATGTCAGAAGATCCCTTTGGGAGCGAATCGACTGTGGGTGAAACCGCCAACAACCGAGGAGGTGGGGCCGAAGACCCTGTAACTTTCCACTCGAAAGTGAGTCCTGGATTTGTAACAAAATGGGGAAACATACACATATAGCTTCCCGCGAGATCCCATTCATCATCAGAATCCACCTGAACATCATCCACCGTAGGAGATGGCGGACGCCAAACCTCAGAGGCCCGTCCCAGACATTCGAGCACCGCTTCGACATTGGGTCGGCTTTTTGGTTGAGTCGCCCAACATTGGTTCAGCATCCACCATAAATCATCCGTGAACCACACCCCCTCCGGCCCTTCCGGTCTTTCTGGCCGTTCGCCCTCGACGACCATCCGCATTACGATGAAATCCCTGACTGATGTGAAGGGAGCCTTGCCGCTGAGGACTTCATGTACTGTCATCCCTAACGCGTAGCAATCCGATTCCTTTGTTGATCGACTATCCACGAGACCGAACCGGTCTGGGTCTAGGAGTTCCGGGCTCATCCATCGTGTTGTGCCACCTGTCGCAACGGAGCTTGTGGTTGGGAAGTTGGAATCTGAGACAATTGTGAGGAGCCCGAAATCCGCCAGGCGTGCGTGGCCACTTTGGTCGATCAGGATATTGGCCTTGATAAAAAGCGCGTTAGAAGGCGGGGCAGCGGCTAGCATCTGAAGCCATACCCCTTTCAGATCCCCGTGTATCATTGCCTGATCGTGCAAGTATATCAATCCCTGAGCAACATCTTTGAGCTATCAGAACCGATTATCAGTGACGGCTGTGTCCATCAGTTAGATCGGAATCCTACAAGCTCGAACCGATTTACGTCCCGATGAGCCTTGACGAATTCGTTGATGTTCCCGTTGACCATCCATTCAGTTACCATCACAAAGCGGTGGCTATCCATTTTCACTCCTAAAAGTGGCAGCACGTTTGGGTGACGAAGAGTCCTCCATGTCACAACCTCCTTGCAGAACCTCTACAATGGTCAGCATCAGCTCGGCAGCGCGCGTGTTTCGACAGACTGAGAACCTACGCTCGTGAGCCTATGAAAGTCACTCGTGGAGTAAACCCTCAAAACCTTGACCGCGACATGGCGGCCCTGGTGTTCACCCTTCCAGACGTCAGCGTACCCGCCGCTATACAGCGGGGTATCCAACCGATCGTAGAAAAGTGGGATCTGGAGTGATCTCGGAAGCAGGGCGTTGCGGGCGCACAGCCTCCGCAAAGAGATCAAACACTTCCTCCGGAGCCATGGTGGGAAATCAGGGAGATCAAAAGTCTGATCAGCGGAAGTTTTGAAAGCGAAGGAGCCAAATAGAACAAGGCAATCAGACGGTGCCCGAAACGAAGGGGTGTGGCAGCCCACCTCGTCTATCACATCGATCAGGGTCTGAGCGTCGTCCCCACTGAGGCCACCGACTGCCTTGAGTCCGTCCTTGCTTGCGAACATTGCCTCAATTAGAGAGACAACTTCATACGGAGCGAAGGTACGATTGATTAAACGTATCCAGGCCGGCGTGTCGGTTGGGTCCGTTCGTAGGACCGGCGTAGCGAGGTGAGGGGATGTAACGCCTGATTGCGTCAGCTTTCTATCTTCTCCGCAAACAATCGTCCCCACTAGGGAATAATGAGGCCACGAGTATCCACATATGATGGGGCTGACCTCCACTTTCATCCACTACGATAGGCGGCCTCTTCGTAGCCAATAATGACGAGATGTCACCCGAACCTCCCGCCTGTCCAAAGATGAGAGACTTTTAAGTTCTGTATCTGTGGTCAACCTACCGAACAAACCTCCGCAAGATCTCGATGGTGCATCAATACGGATTTGGCGTTAGAGTTCTGCCATTGAGAGGATTGAGTGGTGCGGCGACGACACGGGGAAGTGAAGTACCTGGAATACGTAATCTGCAACAACATCCCAGGTGTCATATTCCTCCTGGAAGAATTCAGAGTAGATACAGAAAGGGATAGCAAGAACCATACGAGTTTTGGGTTTCGAACAACAGTATCCGACCCGGAGCTAGTGTCATCCGTGGCAGGGTCCCACTTTCCTCTGGGACCCTGATCGTCGCTCTCGATGTGTTCAGGATTGTATTGTACCGCCAACTCCGGAAAGGCACCTCCTGTGTTATCCCCTGGGCCGAGATCGTGTGGTCCCGCACCGGCTTGGATCACTTTTGGAAACATCGGTAACCATTTTTTCCACCGCATAGTGTAGTACCGAATGAAGACGCATTGATTAGATTCGTTGGTAACACTTCCTACGCCTGCCAATTGCGAGGAGGGAGTGCACGTGCCTCGTCCGCGTGAAGGGAGGCTGTGTTGCTGTGGCCCTTCGTTAGTGTGAATTGGGAACCCAGACCGCCATGTCCCTAGAAAAGGAGGGGGGGTGGAAGCGAACATTGGAGTAGCGGTGGTGTCGTCGGATATCAGAGTATCATCTTCGTTCGAATACACCACCGCCGAAAAATCCCTGGTCATATCGAAACCGGACACGAGAACAGGGTGAGTGTCATTTGTGGGGTGCTTGCGGTGGGCGAACTCTACCCATGACTTGTAGTGACGTTTAATATATGCTTCAAATGCAGTTTCGAACGGAGTGTCTTCTGGACAAATGTCGTGCCTGGTCACTAATGCTGCACCGCGATCGCCGGTGAGCTCGAATGAGAAACTTGCATCATGTTCCAGGAGCCTGGGTGGAGTTTTTTGAGAACGGTGGAGAACGGTGTAAGGGATAGGCCTACACGGTAGCGAAACCCTTGGTATCAAGGTTAACCCCGAGTTGTTGAACAGTTGAAGTACGGAGGCAACCAGGTCGCCGCGGCTCGACAGGTGTTGGAGTTCCAACAATCAATTGCTCGAATGTGGCGGGAACATCGTCTCCCAGTCGGCGATCCCCTAACGGTGAACCTGCGGAGAACAACAAACTGAATTGCCCGTCGCGGATGAAACCCACGTCTCCAATGCTAATACGCGGATAGTTGTGTGCAGGGGAGGGCTCCCTAAGCGTTGATCTTCAGATATCATCCGGAGCGGTTGAGAAAACGATACGCTACCAAAGGGCATCGCCGTAACAAAACAAGTCCATCTCTCTATGAAAGGGAACCTCGAGCATCAGGAGGTCGGCGCGACATACGAAAGGCGAGTTCAGAGGCCTACTCCTTGTATACCCGCCATTTTGATTTACGTCCGCGTGGCATCGGGGAACCTGGCGGGGGCGGATGTGTGGGTGATGGGAGATAGGGGATAAAACGACGCACCTGCACCCACTCCTGGTTTATGAGCGCCCTCCTCGTCGATATCCCATTCGGGGTGTACATATAAGGTGATGACGAATGCAGGGTGTTTGTTCTGCGATACCCGGCGCGTGCCGGCCGGTTGAAGGTTGGGTTAAGGGCAAACCGGGCCCCATTGAATCCACCGTCCGCACGACAATACTGGGTCCGGGCGCGAATCTTGGCCGTTGAATAGCGGTGACGTCCCCCGGGCTAGCATCTTCTTGATATCCTCCCTCCATCTCTTTTCCTATGTCAGTCGTCAACCCGTCAGCTCGTCCGAAGTGCCGGGGTGACCACTGGTCAGTGGTGACGCACTCACTACTCGAACCCTCCTGTCTTAGCGGTTTACAGACACGCCCATCGACGGCCGTCCTCTCGGTAGTTTCTGTGGTGTTGTGTCTGGTTGGTGACGGATCCCGCGCACGTTCTGGAGGATTGTTTGGATCAGTTGACCTGGGACAGCGCAGCTGACCTGGCAAAGGTTTGGCGCCGAGTCACGATCATAGTCGGACTCTGTGGACAGAGAAGTATCTTATCGATCTTTGTGTCTCCTGGAGGTGGGCACTAAAATGCTGAGGCCTAAGGAGGTAGACAAAGAAATGGACGCGTCGTCTGAACGACCTGGAATAGTCCTGCCCCGTAGCACAAATGATACGTGTATCCGTAATCACAAAATTCAGATCCGTATATCGAGAGGTGACTTGCAAAGATCCGTGCTTTCCTCCAGAGGCCTCACAAGGTACCTGCGCCTCATTTCCGTTATAGTACTGTTGTCATCTACTGTTCTCTCAACAAGGAGAGCTCCTATTTCAAAAAACAACTATCATTATCGAATCGGGTGGTTGCGTGCCGAAGCGTAGCACGACGGTGCAACATCCAAAGATAGGGCATTACAGCTGGGAATGAAGAGCGCATCGGGGCGTGGTCAGCACCCTGTATAAGATCGGCGAACGTGGGTGTCATGAAAATGAACAGGTACTAAGCGGGTGGCACATCCACCCACATTGAGGCCTTCATCAAAGGCGAGCTCTGTGCGTTGAGAGCCCTAAGTATCTTTTTTATCTCCAGCTCGTGCCTCTCAACCTTTCCCTCGTGGTATTGAATGTATGACGTTTTCGTCCCCCTTCTGAGACTCTGCTCAATTTCACACATGATCCTGGGGTTGCTTTGTGGGAATTAAAGAGGGCGAAGGGTGACCGACGTACCTTTCCGAATCCACCAGTACCATCCAAACAGGTCCATTGAAATCACACATATTCTTCCCTCGGATTGCGGTTTTCAGCGCCTCGCATACGTGGAAACAGTACTCAGACAATTGTACGAAATCCTTGTCAACAGTCGTGTCCTGGTTGGGCCATCAACGAGAGCTCACAGATAAACGCAGAACGAGAGTACTAACCCGAACCAAAACCATGATAGCGCTCGCCGCCCCGAAGACCCCCCTCGCGTGGGAGGTTTCGACTGCGTTCCTGTTCAGGATGTTGATTCTATGGTTGAGGACCGACGCTTGAACGTTGCGAGTGTGTGTCGCCACTATCACCGGCTGACTATGAACGAGGACCTGTGGCTCAAGCTGTGACTCCTTGGGAGGTTGAGTAGCGGCCTGAGGTTCTTCCTGCGGTGATCCAGCACACTGAAGGGACAGTACGCTCGGACGGCTCGATGGCTCAAAGGCGGTTTGCTGCTTGCGGGGCTGTGGCGAAGCTCTGCCGGAGTCGTGGATTTGTTGTACGGGATTGGGTGGAATCATAGGGATGTCTAGCTAAGGCAAAAACCTTCAGAGTTGAATGAATAGACAACGGAAAGGCAAATTACCACGTGCCTTGTTCGATCCTCGAGGGTAGGGGGTGGAGCAGTGTGGCGACCGGTTGCGTCAGTGGCATATTATCTCCGTGAATAATTCTGCCCACTGAAAAGAATGAGACCGTGAAAATATACTTGTGATTTGAGCTGACCTCCACCCTCATCCACCACAATACGCGGCCTCTTCGTGGCCAACAGAGATGAGATGTCGCCCAAACTCTCCTCCTGTCTAAAGATGAGACCCTGAAGTCCTACACCTGCGGATGACCCACCGCACGAATCACCGTCAGGTCTCGATGGTGCATTAATACAGATGCAGCGTCGGAGTTCTTCCATTGAGAGGGTTGAGTAACCTGGGGGCGACATGAAGAAGGGGATTACCTGGAATACGTATTCTGCAACGGGATCCCAACTGTCATATTCATCCTCAGAACCAGTATCATCCGCGGTAGGGACCGACTGTCGTCCGAGATCCTCATCGTCGTTCTTGGTATCCTCAGCATCGTATTGTACCGTCAACTCCGGAAAGGTGTCTCCTCTGTTATTCCCCGAGCCAAGATCATGTGGCCCCGCACCGGCCCGAACCACTTTGGGAAATATCGGAAGCCATTTTCGCTGGCGCATGGTATAATACCGAATGAATACGCATTGATTGAACTCATCGGTGATAGTTCCTGCGCCTCCCGATGGCGAGGAGGAAAGGTCTGCGACCCGTTCGCGTGGGGAGGAACTACGGTGATGTGGTCCATCGGTAACATAGACCTGGTGTTTAGTCCGCCACGTCCCCCGAAAAGGAGAAGAGGTGGAAGTAAACATTGGAATGGCGATAGTGTCGTTGGATTCGTAAACTTCACCCCTGTTTGAATATGCCACCATCGCGAAATCCCTTGTCATGTCGAATCCAGACACGAGAAAGGGACGAACGTCGTTTCCATACTGCTTATGGCGGGCGAACTCGACCCAAGACTTGTAGTGACGCTTAGTGTACATCTCGAACGCAGATTCCAACGAAGCATCTTCTGAGATTGTTTGATGCCTCGTTACCAATGCTGCACCACGATCACCGGTGAGCTCGAACGAGAAATTCGCATCCTGTTTCGAAAGTCTAGATGGCGCTCTTTTGAAAACGATGGAGGATGATTCAAGGAAGGGGCCTACTCGGTAGTACGTCCCGTGGCATCAAGGACACCCCCGACCTCTCGAATAGTTGATGTATGAAGGCAGCCGGGTGGCCGCGGGTCGCGGGGTGCGAGAGTTCCAACGTCCAATTGTTTGAATGTGGTGGGAACATCGTCTCCCAGCTGCCGATCTCCTAACGGGGAACCAGCGGAGAACAACAAATGGAATTTGCCACGGCGGAGGAAGCCCACGTCTCCGATGTTGACACGCTTGTAGTTTGGTATGGGGGCGGGTTCCCTGAGTTCCAAATCTTCAGATGGCATCCACAACGATTGATAAGATGATATGTTACCACAGGGCATCGCCGCAACAAAATACGTCCATTTCCCTGTGAAAGGAAACCTCAGATGTCAGGAGGTCTACGTGCGATGCGAAGGATGGATTCGAAAGTTTACTCCTTGTATATCATCCATCCTGGTTGAGGTTTACGTGCCATGGGGAAGATTGTGGAGTGAATGATGGAGGATGAGTCTGAGGGGGAAAAGGCGCCCACGATTCGTGGTTTATCTCGTCGATATCTGGCACGTGTCAGGCTGGGCTGAGGGCAAAACAATCCTGTTGGATCCATTCAGCACGACAATACTGGGCCCGGGCGTGAATTCTGACCATTGAATACAGCGGTGATGCAACACGGCACCGGACTGCTTAGCGTCTTGATCCTTTCGTCCCGTATCTTTTCACACCGTCCGCCAGTCGTCAGTTTGACAATTCATCCGAGGTACCGGTCGACGGGACGACAACTGTGGGAAATGGGCGGAAGGAGACGCTCTATACGACACGGTTGGCTATGCTCAGTGACGGACCCACGCACATAGTAAGGGGATGCCCAAAGCCCGCCACGCCGGCTGACCTGTCCTATACTTTCATCGTCGCTGGAGCTGGCACCACCTCCGTCTCGGCCCCGAGAGTCCGCAACCACCCAACTCGACCCGAAGTGGCGCGCTGACCCCGTTTGGCGACGGTCAGAGCGCCGACGATAACCTTCCGCCAGTCTCCATTCTACCCCCGAAGAATTTTTCAACCCACTGAAGACCAATAACTCGCGCACCGACTTCTGCACCGTGTACCGCAATGAATTGAGCAACCTCGACCGGGATTATCTAGGCAGGTACGGCGGGGGCTTGGACGCCACCTTATCTTCGTGAGTCGTCCCGTTTTCGTCCCCGTCACCGAACCCGGAGGTATCTAAGCTGGTCTATTCTCCGCGCTCAGTGCAACATCCGCTGCCGGCGCCCAAGTAAAACCTGAGCAGGATCCGAAGGATGAAATTGTTGTCTACATGAAATCCTCATCCACGCCTCGAACGACACCCTCTTCTCCGATGTAGGCCTCAGCTCCGCCACTTGGGACGGCCCTGCCCGAAAGTTTGTCATTGTCCAGTCGTTTCTCTACGCAAGCCTCACGACCTCACTCTTCGCCACGTTTCTCGCAATACCCGGGAAGCAGTGGGTCAACCGACGTCTCAGGAACCGCAGAGGCTCTGCTTTTGACAAGAGTCGCGACAGGCAGCGCAAAATGGATGGACTCGAGAAGTGGTATTTCTACATTGCCATCGAAAGCCTTCCAGTGATGCTCTAATCCGCCGTGCTCTTGTTTGGGTGTGCGCTATCGGTATATCTCTGGACTATCAGTCGCGTCGTCACCGGGGTCATCCACGGTTTCACTTTCGCTGGGATCATCGTATTCGCATTCTTCACCCTCACTGCGACGCTTAGGCTGCTGCAACCGCCCCTATCAGATCCCACTTTCCCATCTTCCATCATCCGAACCCTCGTAAGGTACCCGAAACGTGGTGACTCCACCTTCGCCCGCTCGGTGCGGTATCGTATGAGATCCCTTATCGGGGTTTACTCCCGCTCTGAAGACGTTTGGACCAATCAGGGATTGGTCATAGTAGCACTCGCCGCCACTTCTTAGATGGATCACCCTGTAGTAGTCTTCCAACCGGATCAATCATCATCGAGCTAAAAGTTGGACACCGTAAAACCCGTCACGAAGACCGTGTCCCGGGGCACGGTCGATGATTCCGACGTAGTCTCCCTTGTTAAAGAGACCTTCGGCCCGTTGGAGGCTGATGACCCTCATACCAACTTTTTCGTCGCCTACCACGAGGAGTCCAGTAAATTCGACTGAGACTATGAGGAAGTGTTTTAACACTCCCCTTACCTTCGTACGATGTCCCAATGCCTGATAAGGCGTAGGGCCGACGGGCGGCACAGCCCGGGACGTGTAGCAAGGGTGTTGTATTTCAAGGGGCGGAGATGGGAATTAAATTAGGGTGAGTTCGAAACGATTCTTGGTCACGAACGGGCGTCG
>Ga0307513_10006890_pt1 | contig 14789 bp, 16 predicted proteins | sample 15_EM_MG_FD_202174 | JGI IMG/M metagenome (GOLD analysis project Ga0307513, IMG submission 202174) | Populus trichocarpa ectomycorrhiza microbial communities from riparian zone in the Pacific Northwest, United States - 15_EM | ecosystem: Host-associated > Plants > Roots > Unclassified | place... | reverse complement strand
CAGTCCGGGCAGGGTGACCGGGGCGGCCTGGGCCACGGAACTCCACGCCAGGGTGGCGGCGAACAGCATCAGGCGGATCATCGGCGGTCCTTCAGGTCAGCGGCATGGTGAAGGTGAACCGCGTCTCCTCATCCGTCGAGGTCACCGTCAGGTCGCCGCCGTGGGCCCGCGCGATCTCGGCGCAGATGTAGAGCCCAAGTCCCAGTCCCTTCTGGTGCGGTTGGGCCGCCGCGCGGCTGAACGGCTGGAAGAGCCGCTCGAAGGTCTCGGGTTCGATCCGCTGGCCGGCGTTGGCGACGCTCAGCGAAAAGACACCGTCCTCCGTGCGTCCCAGCACGCGCACCGGCGCGATGTCCGAGCCGTGGCTCAGGGCGTTGCCCAGCAGATTGGAGAACAGCTGCACGACCCGGCCGCTATCGCAGGAGACCGGGACGTCGAGCGCGATGTCGGCGGTGATCTCGCGGTCGGGATGGGCCAACCGCGTTTCTTCCACCGCCAAGTCCAGCGTCGCGGCCAGCGACGGGTCGGGCCGGAGCGCCACCTCGAAGCCGCCGCCAAGGCGGGCGCGGGCGAAGTCCAGCACGTCGTCGATCAGCCCGGCCATGCGGTCGACGCTCGACAGCATCAACCCCACGATCGAGACCGCCTTGTCGTTGAGCTCGGTGCGGCTGATCAGTCGGCAGCCCGCCTGGATCGAGGCCAGCGGGTTGCGCAGATCATGCCCCAGCACGGCGATGAACTGTTCGCGAAGCTCCGCGCCCTCCCGGGCCGAGAGCAGCGCCGCCTCGCTCTCGGCCAGCCGTTGGTCCTTGTCCAGGTGCTGCGCGATCAGGTCGGCGAACAGGTTGAACATGCCGATGGTCGCCGGGTTGTTGACCCTGGCGGGCCTGGGATCGATGGCGCAGAGCGTGCCGAAGAACGCGCCATTCCGCTGGATCGGCACCGAGATATAGCTCTGGAAGCCGTACAGGGCCGGCGTGGGATGGCCGTTGAATGCGTTGTCCGTCGACACTTCGTCGATCACCACCGGCAGGCCGCTCTGGCGGATCTCGTTGCAGATGGTCGTCTGCAGCTCCAGTTCGCCGCCGGGGACGAGGCCGAAGGCGATCTCGTCGCGCACCGCGCAGGCCACCCAGCGGTCCTCGGTCACCCGCGCGATCGCAGCGAAGCCCATGCCGGTGGTGCGGCAGACGACCTCCAGCATGTTCGCGACCATGTCGATGCGGGCGACCGCCGCCACATCGTCCGCAATCGTCGCCATCCGGCCCTCGCCCCCCGTTCAGCGCCACCCTACGCGCTGCCGGCGCGGGATAACGTCGCGAAGCAGACATAGGGCTTCGGGAAAGAAGATGCGGATCAGGGTCCTGACGCGTATCGCCGCAGCCGCCGTCGCGGGGCCCGGCCCTAGCCCTGGCGGACGTAGGGCATCTCCAGCCGGTGTTCGATCACCTGCATCCGCCACAGATAGTCCCGCGGATAGCCGGGATAGGCCTCGCAGGCCTTGCCGTTCAGGTCCTCGTCCTGGCTCGCCACATAGCCGCGCGAGGCGCGCGGGATGCTGAAATAGCCCGCCCGGTGCGCCACCGCGCAGTTAGGAAAGGGATGCTGCAGCTCGAGCGCCGGATCCTCGAAGGCGTAGGCGATCTTCTCGCCCACCTGCGGGAACATCTGGTTCAGGCCCATGCCGATGATCGCCAGGCAGGTCAGCCAGTAGAATTGCAGCAGTCGGCGCAGCAGCAGGTGGAACAGCCTGCGCGTCGCATGAGGCGTGGCGTCGAGGCCCGTCCCCAGGTGGATATGCTCAGCCGTGCTCCGTGCCATGTGTGCGTCCTCGCACCAGCGATCCCAGCCGAGACTTTAAAGAAACAGGGTGAAGGCCCTGTTCATGCTTGCGGTTAATTGTGCTGATTTTCCGCGACAAAACGGTTTTTCGCCCGGCCTCCAGGGGGATCGGCGGCTTAAGACCTGCGCGAGGCGGGGCGGCGCGGGAGGTGTGAACGTCCGTTGACCATGGCCGGTCAGGACGATCCGGGCCCGGCGGGCCGCGTCGCGAAATTCACGTACCAAGACTATCAGAGCTTGCTAGTCTTCGCCCAACGCGCCCGTCCGCGCGGCCAGAGCAGGAGAATCCCGTTGCGCCGACTTCTCAGCCTCACCGTCATTGCGCTCTGCGCGCCGCTCATGCTCGCCGCGGGCCCCGCCAGCGCTCGCAACTACGACTGCACCAAGGCCGGCAACGCCAACAAGGCCGAGTGCAAGGCCGCCGCGGCCAAGCCCGCGCCCGCCGCGAAACCCGCCGCCGCCGCGAAGGCCCCGACCAAGACCGCCGCCGCGAAACCCGCGGCCACGACGGAGCGCAACTACGACTGCTCCAAGGCCGGCAACGCCAACAAGGCCGCCTGCAAGGGCGCAGCGAAGCCCGCCGCCGCCACGACCTCCATGGCCGCGGCCAAGCCGGCCGCGAAACCCGCGGCCACGACGGAGCGCAACTACGACTGCTCCAAGGCCGGCAACGCCAACAAGGCGGCCTGCAAGGGCGCAGCGCCCGCCGCCACGACCTCGATGGCCGCGGCCAAGCCGGCGGCGAAGCCTGCCGCCACGGCGGAGCGCAACTACGACTGCTCCAAAGCGGGCAACGCCAACAAGACGGCCTGCAAGGGCGCGGTGACGACCGCCGCCGCGGCCCCGGCCGCCAAGCCGACCCAGACCGCCTCGATGTCCAAGGCTGCGGCGACCAAGCCCGCGGCTGCGGCGACCGCCGGCGCCGTCACCGCCCGCAACGCCACGGCGCAGTGCAACGACGGCAGCTACAGCGACAGCACCAACCGCTCGGGCACCTGCTCGCGCCACGGCGGTGTCGCCAAGTGGATGGACGGCAAGTAGGCCGCAAGCCTAGCCGCCGCCCGCTCTGACCTAGTGCTGCTTGGCGGCCGCGTCGGCGGCGGCGTCGGCCTTGCGCGCGGCGACGCCCGCGGCGGCGGCGGTATTGTCGGCTGCGTTGTCGGCGGCGACCGCGGCGTTGTCGGCGGCGTTGCTCGCCGCGGCGGCCGTGCTGGCGGCGGCGGCATTGGTGTTGGCGGCCGCGTCACTGGCGGCGGAGGTGGCGGCGTCGCCCGCGTGGTCGGCGGCGGCCGCGGTCTCGTTCTCGGTCTTCTGCGAGCAGGCGACCAGCGCCAGGCTGGCGGCGGCGACGGTGACGATCAGGGAAAGGCGCATTCAGGTCTCCAAGAGAAAGTCGCGCCCCCTCAGCGAGGCGCCGGAGCCCTTCAACGCACGGCGGAGCTTCCGGCTCCCGCCCTTCACCCCGCCACGCGATAGGTCTTGGGCGTCAGCCGCCCGATCCGCCCCTCGATCCGCGCCACCTTGCGCTTGATGGCGCCGAACTGCGCGGTCGAGGCCGCGCCCAGCGCCCGGTCGGCCGCCATGTCCGCCTGGAACGCCAGTCAGCTCACCCCCTCGCGGCCACGTACATCGCCACGAACTCCGGCTGGCGCTTCGGCCAGCGATAGACCGCCTTGCACAACGGCGTCCCCGGCTCGGCGCAGATCCGATAGACCACCTCGCCCTTCGCCACCCGCGCGCAGAACGCCTGCGCCCACCGGCGCTCATAGGTGCTCTTTTGCCCTGAGACCCAGGTCCGCGTGCGCCGCCGGCCGCGCCATCACCTGCCGATAGCGCCCACGCTCCACCGTCATCCGCTCATAGGCTCGCCCGAACTCGGGGTGCATGTGCCGCCACCGGTGGAGGGTCGCGGCCTGACCCGGCCTTGCATGGGAACAAAATAAGAACGAGACTTTCTCTCTCAGCGGGAAAGGAGCCGAGCGTGGGACCGCCGAAGCCGCCCTATCTGCTGCATCAGCTCACCCGCGACCCCGGCTCGCGGCTGAAGCTCTTCTGCGGCGCCTGCACCTGGTGGCGCACCTACGACGCGGGCAAGATCGCCGAGCGACTGGCCGCCAGGAACCTGCTGCGCCCCTCCACCCTGATCGCCGACGTCGCCAAGCAGGTGCAGTGGCCATGCCCCGCCTGCCACCGCACCCGCTGGGCCACCGCGCCGGCCGAACGCCGCAACGGCGAGTACCTGGAAAACCCGATGGTCCGGGCGAAGGGGCGCTGAACAAACTCCGGGAAGCTTCACCTTGGCCCGCCAACGTCCTAGGCTGCGCCCATGGCCACACCCGCCAAACCCAGGCGCTCCCCAGCCGGTTACGTGCTGATCGCGCTGAGCCTAGTGTTCTTCCTGGGAACCCTCGGCGCCGTCGCGTGGCTCTACCTCGTCCCGCACCCCGGCGACGCTGCCAAGTCCCGCTGGAAATGCGAGCGCCTGGGCGACCGCGAGATCTGCCAGGGGCCGTCGCGGCTGACCCTGCGGCGCTGATCTGCGGGGCCCTGCGCAGATTTCCAAGGATCGACGACGAATCCTGACCGATCGCTTTGAGCGGGGGACGAGCCGTCCAGTCTGCGGGTATCGCCCGATCGTGGCCGCCCCTGGTGACCTAGAGGATAGGAATCGGGTCGCGGGGCGCTCAAGCAACCTGTGAAATCACCTCTTGCTGCGGCGACGATCATGGTCGCTCTCGCGGCCCAGCCTATGCGTGGATAAGGCTGTGCTTGATCGCGAAGCGCACGAATTGCGATGCACTGCTCACGTCGGCCTTGCGCATGGCGGCGGAACGGTGGCTTTCGACCGTCTTCACCGAGATGCCGATCGCCAGCGCGATGTCCCGGTTCGTCTGTCCCTCGGCGATGAGCTGACCCACCTCGATCTCACGCGGCGTGAAGCTTTTCAGCCGGTTGCGTTGGCCTCGCCCGGTCGCGGCATTGAGCAGCATCTCCGAGACGATCGAGGAGAAGCACGGTCGATTGGCCCCGACGGCTGAAATGGCGTCCCGCAGGGCGTCTTCGCTGTCCGTCTTCAGGATGTACCCGCGGGCCCCAGCTTCCAGGGCGGAGCGGACCGTCTCGTCGTCATCATGCTTGGTGAGGATGAGCACGTGCGTATTCGGGCCAAGTTCGCGCAGTCGGCCTGTGAACGTGATCCCACACATGACCGGCAGGTGGGCGTCGACGATCGCCACGTCGGGGCGCGTGTCCAACGCCGCAGACAGCGCCTCAACGCCGTCTGCCGCTTCACCGCACACTTCCCACCCCGAATGGCCTGCGACCAGGTTTCGGACCCCCTTGCGGAATACCGGATGAGCGTCAGCGATCAGGATCCGTAACATGTATCCACCCGCCTACGGTGTGGACCTAGGTGTCCCGGAAATGAGCGTCACCATAATAGGGTGAAGCCCTGAGTCGCAGTCGGGCCAATCCTGCGGCGCGTCTCAGGGCGCCGTGATGGCATCCGTTAAAGGGCTGGCGACGGCCGATCCTGACGCGTGACGGTCTCAGGCCGTGCGCGCGCGCGCCGCGCGGTGGCCGATCTTGTCCGAACACCCTTCCCGCGCCAGAGGCCCTGCGCGATACCTGAACTGCGGTAGGCCAGATTATCCGTGACTTCGGCGCCGACCCACCGCGGGAGCGCGAACGGCTGGTCGATGCGCTCCAGCTCCACCTCGGCCAGCACGAGGCCGGACGCCTGGCCGCAATAGACATCGATCTCCCACGTCATCCCGGCATGCTCCACCCAGTGCCGCGTCTTCTCGATGATCGGCGTGACGCACATGCTGCGAAGCATGAAGTCGGCGTGGGGCCCCGGAATACGGTATTCGAACTCGTGTCGCGCGATGCCGTTACGCGGACCCTTCACCGTGATCGTGGCGTCGTCTTCGGACCGACGCACCCGAACGCTGCTGTCCGGGGTCTTTGAAAGGTAGCTTTGACGATACCGGCGGGACGACGCCGCCCTGGCCTGCCATTCGTCGCTGCAGACCAGGAACCTTCGTTCGATCTCGATCGGCATCGCGCCATGCCTCCCAGGCTAGGGCCGCAGGTTGCGACGTTCCAGGCCGCGGGGCTCTCGGGTCGAACCATGAGACGGCGGCGCAGCTTCACGATGGATGATCCGTACCCGGCTCGGCCCGTACGTCCCTGATCGCAGCGGCCTCAGGTGTTTCCTCCCCGCAACCGGGGGAAATCACCAGTGGCGGGCGCTTGTCCGGTGGCTACCGTTCATTCAGGCCGAGCGCACCTTGCCGCTAGGCGCCTTCGTGGACAACGAAGGTTCGCGCAGTATCGACGACTACAGAGTCGGAGCCGGCTCGAAGAGGACGCAGCAACTCGCATGACCCACAAATCCAAGAAGATCAAGAATACTGAAGGTGCTCTCGATCAAGGACGCGAAAAGCTCAGCGGGAAGGACTATCTAAAGCAACTAAGGAAGCTGCAAACCGAGCTCTGCATTCTCCAGGACTGGGTCAAGGCGACCGGCCAGCGGATCATCATCGTGCTCGAAGGCCGCGACGCCGCGGGCAAGGGTGGGCTCATCAAGGCGCTCACCGAGCGGGTCAGCCCCCGGGTGTTCAAGGTGGTGGCGCTTCCGGCCCCGTCCGATCGCGAGAAAAGCCAGCTCTATGTCCAGCGCTACCTGCAGTGGTTTCCGGCGGCCGGCGAGGTGATCATCTTTGACCGTAGCTGGTACAATCGCGCCGGCGTCGAACGTGTCATGGGATTCTGCACACCTGAGGAACACAAGCGGTTCCTCAAGCTGGCGCCGCCCTTCGAACAGCTGGCGGTCGAAAACGGCGTTGCGATCTTCAAGTACTGGCTGGAAGTGGGCAATGAAGAGCAGGCGCGCCGGTTCGAGGCGCGTATCGAAGACCCGCTACGTCAATGGAAGCTGTCGCCTATGGACCTTCCTGCGCGCGAGCGCTGGTATGACTACTCGCGCGCGCGCGACCAGATGCTTGACGCCACCGACACCGATGTCTCGCCGTGGCGCATTGTCCGCTCCGATGAAAAGAAGCGCGCGAGGCTTAACTGTATCGCGGATATCCTGTCCCGTATTCCCTACAAGAAGGTGCCCCGCGAGAAGGTAAAGCTCCCGGATCGTTCCGACAAACACGCCTATGACGACGAGGCGTCAATGAAGGACCGCCGCTGGATTGCCGAACAATATTGATCAACCTGCTGTCGGGGAGAACAAATCATGACGCAAATTCTGAATCCGCGCGAACTCATGCAGATGGCTGCGGACCTGGCGCTGGCGGAACAGAAGGCGGCGGCGGCGAAGAGGCTTCAAGCCGATCAGGCGGAGGCGGGCCTGAGACAGGCCTTTGAATCGCGGGACGTAGCTCCCGAGGCGCCCGACCGCATAAATAAAGTCATTCGCGATGCGGCGGAACAGGGAAAGCACGAGGCCTTCATCATCAGATTTCCTTCGACATTCTGCAAAGACGGCGGGCGTAGCATCAACAACTTCGAACCTGACTGGCCGGATACGCTGACCGGATTCGCCAGGAAGGCCTTTGAGTATTACCAGAAGGAGCTCAATCCGTTGGGATATACGCTTCGCGCTGAAATCATGACCTTTCCGGGCGGAATGCCGGGCGACGTAGGCCTGTATCTGCGCTGGTAGGTGGGGCGCGTTCAGGCCGAGCGCGCCTTGCGACGAGCGGTGAAGGCGGCGAGCGCGTCTTCGATATCCTCGAAGATCATGTCGGGCCCGATCTTGGCCGCAACCCCTGAGCGAACCAGTGTGTCGAGCGGCTCGCTGTGCAGTTCCACAAACCCGAATTTCAGGCCGCGCTCCTCGGCCAGGGTGTGCAGGTCGTCGAGCATGACCACCGCGGTGCTGTCGATCTGGGCGGTCGCGCTGGCATCGAAGAGCAACCATTCGGTCCCCGGATCCAGGGTCTCGAGGATTTCGTCGATCCGGCCTTTGACGTATTCCACGTTGAAGAACAGCAGGTTGCCCTGCAGCAGGTAGATGGCTAGCCCTGGAACCTGCTTCGCATCCTTATGCCGGTGGAGCTTGTAGAAGCCATCGCGTCCGGGAATGCGGCCCAGCATCGCGTCACGCGGCTTCATGCCCCTCATGAGCAGGTAGAGCAACGTTGCGCCGACTGCGACGGCTATGCCGTTCAGGACGCCAAGGGCGATGACGCCCGCAATGCTGATCAGGGCAAAGACGAACTCGATCCGGCTGACCCGCCACAAGTCACGCAGGGTGCGCAAATCGATGAGGCTGACCGCCGCGGAGGCCAGGACCGCGCCGAGCGCCGGCGTGGGCAGGAGCGCCAGCGCATCGGAGAGGAACACAACCGCCAGCGCCAGGGCCGCTGCGGAAACGATGCCGGCCAGCTGGGTCTTGCCGCCCATCGAGTCGTTGACGGCGGTGCGCGAGTCCGACGCGGTCACCGGGAAGCCGCCAAAGAATCCGGAAGCGACGTTCGCCGCGCCGAACCCCAGGAGCTCGCGATTGGCGTCCACGGGATACTTGTTCTTCGCCCCGAAGCTTCGCGCGGTCACGATGCCCGCCCCGAAGCTCACGATCAGCACCGCCAGGGCGCCGGGGATCAGCTGGATGATCGAGACGTCGTGCGGGATCGGCAGCATCGGCAAGGGCAGCTGCGAGGGAACTTCACCGACAACGCGGATCCCCATTCCCGGAAAATCGAACGCCGCCGACAGCCCGGTGGCCAGCACCACGGCGACCAGCGGCCCCGGAATGGCCGGGAGCCACGCGCCCAGCACGCGGAGCATGACGAACAGCCCGGCGCCCAACGCCAGGGAAGGCCAGTGAATCTGGCCGACCTTCCCCGCGAATTCGAGAACAGGCCGGAAGAGCCCGTCACTCTCGATCTTGACGCCGGTGAAGCGCCCGATCTGACCCACAAGTATCGACAGCGAGATTCCCGTCATGAACCCGGTCAGGATCGGCCGCGACAGCAGATTGGCGATGAAGCCGAGCCGCAGGGCGCTGGCCGCGAAGCACATCACGCCGACAAGGGCGGCGATTGCGGCCGCGACGATGACACGCTCGTCAGTCGTTACCAGGCCAAGGGACAGGAACACCGCCCCCAGCATCATGACGGTGCCCGCGTCCGGGCCCGTGATGAGCTGTCGCGACGAGCCCAGCAGCGCATAGCCAAGGACCGCCAGGATACTCGAATAGAGTCCGACTTCCGGGGGCAGCCCGGCAAGCGCCGGATAGGCGATCGCGCTCGGCAATCCGACCGCGGCGATAGCTAGTCCAGACAGGATATCGTAGCGGAGCCACTCGGGCCGATACCCTCTCAGACTGGACAGAAAGGGCAGGGTTGGCATGTCGGGTCTCCCCCTAGACCGCTACCCGCGTCCCGGTGGCCTTTACCCTCGTATTCTCATTGCCGACGCCACGCTGGAATATGGGGTGAACACCCTACTTTTGGATGCAAGCAGCCTGAGCCATTCCTGCGAATGCAGGGCGGACTTCCTGCTTCTCAATCCGGGCGGCTAAACCCGCGAGAAAAACCCCGCCGGCTTCCACCGACGGGGCTCCCAACGCTCAGCCTCTCCCCCGAGCCGCACGAAAGCGCGCGGCCCGAAGCGGAGCGCCTACTTATCCGCTGACTTGGCCGTGTCGCCCGCCGCAACCGGCTCCAGCTTCAGCGTCACCGGGTTCGGCACCAGGTCCTGCGACGCGCCGGTCGCCAGGTCCACGCCCAGGCCGATGACCCCGCCCAGCAGCACGTTGCCCGCGACGCCGGCCGCGCCGGCGTTGGCGGTCTTGTGGTTCACCTGCACGGTCGCCGTCTTGTAGCCCGGCTTGGTGATGGTGGCGGTGAACTCGGACTTGCGGCTCATCTTGATGGCGCACGGAGTCGCCGGGCACTGGTGCCCGTTCGTCGTCTCCACCTTGGCACCGCTCGGCTCGGTGTTTACGACCCAGGCGTCGTTGGAACCGCGCGTGACCGTGGCGCAGGCTGCGGTCGACATGAGCGCAGCAAAACAAAGGGCCGCGCGTGCGGCCCGTTCAACGTAGTTCATTCGGTTTCCCCCCAAGGCGCCCAAGCGCCACGGTCAAGCTCTAGCAACCTGATAGGGTGGCGGCAATTCCCGCACGTGCGGCGCGCAGCCGCATAAGAAAGACCCCGCCGGCTCGTGCCGACGGGGCTCTCAACTCTCAGCCACTTCCCCGAGCCGCGCGAAGGCGCGCGGCTCGAAGCGAAGCGTTCCTAGTATCCCTGGATCTTGGCGTAGCGGTCGCGGTGGTAGGCCTGGTTGCCGAACGCGGCTTCCGCCGCCCGGGCTCGCTTCAGGTAGAAGCCGGCGTCGTGGGCGTCGGTCATGCCGATCCCGCCGTGCATCTGGACCATTTCGTTTGAGACGAGATGGAACGTGTCGCCCATCTTGGCCTTGGCGAGGCTGACCAGTTCCGGAACGTCCGGGCTGTCGGCATCGATGGCGGCAAGTGCGGCTTCCACCGCCGAGCGCGACAGCTCGAGGTCGGTGAACATCTTGGCCGCGCGGTGTTGCAGGGCCTGGAACGAGCCGATCACCTGCCCGAACTGCACGCGGACCTTCAGGTAGTCGAGCGTGGTCTCGAAGGCCTGTAGCGCCGAGCCCAGCATCTCGGCGGCGACGCCGGCGCGGGCGCGGTCGAGCACCTTTTCCACCAGTGCATAGCCGCCGGTCAGCGGCTCGGCGGCGGCGCCGTCGAAGCTGATGTTGGCGGCGCCGCGGCTGTCGGCCAGCGCCAGGCGTTGGCGGCTGACGTCCTTGTCGTCGGCCTTGACCAGGTAGAGGCCGATGCCATCCGGGCCCTTGGCCGAGACCACCAGCAGGTTGGCCGCCATGCCTTCCAGAACGAAGGTCTTCTTGCCGGTGATCTTGCCGCCCGCGAAGGTCGCGGCGGTCTTTTCCGGGTTGTGGTGCGGGCCTTCGTCGACGGCGAGCGTGGCGACGACCGCGCCCTCGGCGATCTTCGGCAGCCATTCCGACTTCTGCGCGTCCGACCCGCCCAGGATCAGCGCGCTCGCCGCGGCCAGGCCCGACGAGAGCAGCGGGGAGGCGGTCAGGGTGCGGCCGAGCTCTTCCAGGATCAGGCCCATGGAGAGGTAGCCGAAGTCCGAGCCGCCGTATTCCTCCGGAATGATCACCCCGGCCCAGCCCATCTCGGCCATCTCGTTCCAGGCCGCGGCGTCGTAGCCGAGCTCGGCTCCGCTATCGCGCATCTTCCGGAACGCGGTGACCGGGCTCTTTTCCTGGACCCAGCTCTTGGCTGCGTCGCGCAGCATGCTCTGTTCTTCGCTCAGAACGGCCATGTTGTTCTATTCCCTAGTGTTTTTCGTTGAATGATGTCGATTGAAATTAGTGATTCTGCGTCAGGTCCGGCAGGCCGAGGATGCGCTTGGAGATGATGTTGTTCTGCACCTCGAAGGAGCCGCCGTAGATCGTCACGGCCTTGCCGCCCAGCCAGCCGCGCACGGCGGAGAGCTCGTCGGCCGAGAAGCCTTCGCCCTCCCAGCCCAGGCCCTGGCTGCCCATGATCTCGAGCGTCAGTTCGGCGCGGTCCTGCATCACGCGGGTGCCGGCGTTCTTCATGATCGAGGTGGCGGCCGACGGGCCGGAGTTGCCCTTGGCTTCCATCATCGCGCGCACCGCCGTCTGCTGGAAGGCGCGGGCGTCGATGGCGTTGTTGATGATCCGGGTACGCAGGTCCGAGTCCGAGATCCGTCCCGCCTCGTCCGTCCCGACATACTCCTTCGCCAGGACGTCCAGCGACTTGGCCATGCCGAACATGCCGCCACCGCCGCCGCCCGCGCCGGACAGGCCCGAACGCTCATGCTGCAAGAGGCGCTTGGCGATCGTCCAGCCGCCGTTCAGGGGGCCCACCAGGTTCTTCTTGTCGGCGGTCGCGTCCGTAAAGAACGTCTCGCAGAAAGGCGAGTTGCCGGCGATCAGCGGAATCGGCCGTACTTCGACGCCCGGCTGATGCATCGTGAACAGCACGAACGAGATGCCTTCGTGTTTCTTTGAGGTATCCGTCCGCACAAGACAGAAGCACCAGTCGGCGAATTGTGCGCCGCTCGTCCAGATCTTCTGGCCGTTAATGACAAAGTGGTCGCCCTTGTCTTCAGCCTTGCATTGAAGACTTGCCAGGTCCGACCCGGCGCCCGGTTCCGAGAACCCCTGGCACCATTGCACGTCGCCGCGCACGATCGGCGGGATGTGCTCCTGCTTCTGCGCCTCGGTGCCGTATTCCAGCAACGTCGGGCCGAACATCATCACGCCCATGCCGCCGATCGGGTTGTAGGCTCCGGCGCGGTTCAGCTCCAGCTGGATCACGCGGGCCTCGCCGCCCGAAAGGCCGCCGCCGCCGTAGGCCGCCGGCCAGGTGGGAACGCCCCACCCTTTTTCGCCCATGGCCTTGCGCCATTGTTCCTGCTCGGCCGAAGGTTTGCTGCGCTCTTCCCGCATCATCGGGTTGGCGCGGCCCTTCAGCGCGGCGGGGAAATTGGCCGCGATCCATTCACGGACTTCGCCGCGAAAGGCCTCGAGGTCGGTCCCACCAAAATCAGCCATCAAATTCGCTCCTGAAAATCTCGGTTCATATTACCTCCGCTTTTCCCCGCGGAAGCGGGAACCCAGGATTTTTTCGTTGCGGCATATGGCCCAACGAACCCTGGGGAACGGAAGCCCTCAAAAACACTAAAACACTTGGGTCCCGCTTTCGCGGGGATAAGCGGCGTTTGTTATCAACGATCTCTACCGCGCCTGGGTCACCTCGGGGAGTCCCAGGATTCGCTTGGAAATGATGTTGTACTGGATCTCCTGCGACCCGCCGGCGATCGTGCCGGACTTGCCGCGGAGCCACGCCCGGGTCGCCATCATCTCGTCGGGGCTGAAACCGTCGCCGGTCCAGCCCAGGCCCTGATGCCCCAGGATCTCGACGGCCAGCTCGGCGCGCTCCTGGCGCACCTGGGAACCCACGTTCTTCAGCACCGACGAGACCGCGCTGGGCCCCGAGTTCGACCGCGTCTCCGCCGCCGCCCGCTGGCCGGTGAGCTGGAAGGCGCGGTCCTCCATCAGATGCCTGGTCAGCCGCGTGCGCAGGTCGCCGTCCGCCAGCCGCCCGTCCTCGCCGACGCCGACATAGGTGGTCGCGAGCTCCGTCAGCGGCGGCCCGGTCAGGCTGCCCGGGGGCGGCGCGCCCGTGGTGTTGGCGCCCGAGATCCCCTGGCGCTCGTGCTGCAACAGCCGCTTGGCGATCGTCCAGCCGCCGTTCAGCGGCCCGATCAGGTTCTCCTTGGGCACCTTCACGTCGGTGAAGAAGGTCTCGCAGAAAGGCGTCGTGCCGTTGATCAGCAGGATCGGCCGCGGTTCCACGCCCGGGCTCGTCATGTCGATCATCAGGAAGCTAATCCCCTCGTGCTTCTTCGACTGGTCGGTCCGCACGAGGCAGAAGCACCAGTCGGCCAGGTGCGCCCCGCTCGTCCAGATTTTCGACCCGCTCACCAGGTAGTGGTCGCCCATGTCGACAGCCTTGGTCTGCAGGCCGGCCAGGTCTGAACCCGCGCCGGGCTCGCTGAAGCCCTGGCACCAGCGCAGCTCGCCTTTGACGATCGGCGGGATGTGCCGCTTCAGCTGCTCCTCGTTGCCGTATTCCAAGAGCGTCGGACCGAACATGATCACGCCCATGCCGCCGATCGGGTTCGACGCGCCGATCGCGGCCATCTCCTCGGAGAGCACCTTGGCCTCGGCGCGAGAAAGCCCGCCGCCGCCCAGCGCCTTCGGCCAGGTGGGCACGCCCCATCCGCGCTCGCCCATCCGCTGTTTCCAGAGCGCCGCGTCGCCGGTGGGTTCGCCGTCCAGCTCGCCCGGCGCCGCCGAGCCGCGCCTCAGCGACTCGGGAAAATTGGCCTCCAGCCACCGCCGCGCCTCCGCCCGGAAAGCATCCAGTTCCGCGCCGCCGAAGTCAGGCATTTCTCCCACTCCCTCCATCCGTCATCCCGGAGGGCCGAAGAGCCGATCCGGGACCCAGGGCCAAGCCCACCGCGGTTGCCTCTGGGTCCCGGCTCTCCGCTTCGCTGCGGCCGGGATGACAGTTGTTTTGCGATTACCCGTTCTGCGTCGTGTCCGGCAGACCCAGGATCCGCTTCGACACGATGTTGGCTTGGATCTCCTGGCTGCCGCCGAAGATCGTCGTGGCCTTGCCGGAGAGCCAGCCGCGCACCGCCTCGCGCTCTTCGCGGGAGAAGGCGTCGCCCTCCCAGCCGAGGCCCTGGCTGCCCATGATCTCCAGCGTCAGCTCGGCCTTCTCCTGGCCGACCCAGGTGCCGGAGTTCTTCATTACCGAGGTGGTGGCCGACGGGTTCACATTACCCTTGGCCTCGGCCATCGCCCGCTGGATCGTCAGCATGTGCGCCTTGGCGTCGATCAGGTGCTTGGTGATCCGGGTGCGCAGGTCCGGATCGGCGATGCGGCCCTGGTCGTCGACGCCGACGTACTTCTTGGCCAGTTCCTCGACGCTCATGCCGGCGCCCATCATCCGCCCGCCGCCCTGTCCGGAGCGCTCGTGCTGCAGCAGGCGCTTGCCGACCGTCCAGCCGCCGTTCAGCGGCCCGACCATGTCGTCCTTGGCCGCCTTGGCGTCGGTGAAGAAGGTCTCGCAGAAGGGCGAATTGCCGGCGATCAGCTTGATCGGCCGCGTCTCAACACCCGGCTGATGCATCGGGATCAGTACAAAGCTGATACCCTCATGTTTCTTTGAAGTATCCGTGCGGACCAGGCAGAAACACCAGTCAGCATACTGCGCCCCACTTGTCCAAATTTTACTTCCGTTGATCAACCAGTGATCTCCGGCGTCTACGCATTTCGTCTGAAGACTGGCGAGATCCGAGCCGGCCCCCGGCTCGGAATAG
>Ga0307513_10006889_pt1 | contig 14791 bp, 12 predicted proteins | sample 15_EM_MG_FD_202174 | JGI IMG/M metagenome (GOLD analysis project Ga0307513, IMG submission 202174) | Populus trichocarpa ectomycorrhiza microbial communities from riparian zone in the Pacific Northwest, United States - 15_EM | ecosystem: Host-associated > Plants > Roots > Unclassified | place... | reverse complement strand
CAGTTCTACTTCGCTTGCAAGCAGGACGGTGCGCGCCTTGGTGTAGGCGGCGCTCTCGCCGGGGTAGGGCCGGTGCGCCTTGGCGGCGAGTTGCTCGGCTGGAACCAGTTCGGTCATCGCTCTCTCCTTATTTTTGTCGCATCATCTTTACTGAAAACCGGTGCCCACTTTTCAGCATGATGCTCTAGTCGTCCTCGTCTTCGTACCCCACCAGCGCCAGCGCGCGCGCCTTGATCTGGCGGGTCATGCACCAGTGGATCAGCGCTTCCTCGCGGCCGTGCGTGACCCACACCTCTTTCGGCGCGATCTCGGTCAGTGTGTCGGTCAGCTCGTCCCAATCGGCATGATCGCTGAGGATCAGCGGCAGTTCGACCAGCTTCTGGCGCGCGCGTTGCCTGATGCGCATCCAGCCTGACGCCATGGCGGTGATCGGGTCGGGCAGACGGCGCGACCAGCGATCGTTGAGTGCGGACGGCGGGCACATCACGATATGTCCGGCGATCGCCGCCTTGGACACACCGGTTGCGGGAATCAGCTCACCCAGCTCGACGCCGAGCTCGGTGTAGAGGTCGCATAGCCGCTGCAGGGCGCCGTGGAGATAGATTGGCGCCGCATGGCCCCGCGCACGCAACTCGGCGATGACGCGCTGTGCCTTGCCCAGCGCATAGGCGCCGACCAGCACGCAACGCTCGGGATTGGCGTGCAAGGCGGCGAGCAGCTTGTCGATCTCGTCCCCGGTATCGGGATGGCGGAACACCGGCAGGCCAAAGGTCGCCTCGGTGACGAACACATCGCACGCGACCGGCTCGAACGGTGCGCAGGTCGGGTCGGGGCGGCGCTTATAGTCGCCCGACACGACGATGCGCTCGCCGCGATGCTCGAGCAATATCTGCGCCGAGCCCAGCACATGGCCGGCGGGCACGAAGGTGACGTCAACCTCGCCGAGGCGCATCTTTTCGCCATAGGCTACGGGCGTGCCGGCCTGGGGGCCGTAGCGGGTTGCCATGATCGCCAGCGTCTCGGATGTTGCCCAAACCGCAGCATGGCCGCCGCGTGCATGGTCGGCATGACCGTGGGTGACCAGCGCGCGCGCGCTCGGCTGCGATGGGTCGATCCACGCATCGGCGGGCTTCACGTAAATGCCGTGCGGTTTGGGATCGATCCAGTCGCCGAGCTTCGCCATGCTACCTATATGGTGGGGAAGGCGTTCTGGTTCCATCCGATCGCTCGGCAAGGGAGATAAGGTATGCGCGACGCGGTGAACGACAGGCCCGAAACGACCGCGACCGATACCCGGCTGGCCAGGCTCGAGCGGCAGGTGCGGCGACAGCAGGTCGCGTTGCTGGCGATGGGGTTGGTCGCCGGCGGCGGTCTGCTCGCGGCGTTCGCGCCCGGGCAGAAGACGATCGAGGCACAGGCGATCCGTATCGTCGATGCGAACGGCAAGCCGCGCATCCTGATCGGTGCGCCGCCGCCTGTCGTGGGTCGTTTGCGCAAGGACGGCCAGACCGCGTCGATCGTGTTCCTGGGGAGTGACGGCGCGGACCGGCTGATCGTCGGTCAGGAGCCTTTGCCGCGGGTCGAGGGCAAGACCTATCCGCGCGTCGCCGATGGTTATGGCCTGGTGTTGCACGATGCGAAGGGCTCGGAGCGCGGCGCCGTCTCGTTTCTCGACAATGGGCGCGGCGTCATCGCGCTCGATCGCCCGGGAGGCGACGCGGTGGCGATGATCGTCAACGACAGGAGCGGTTTTGCCGGCGTGACGGTCAATTACGCCAATACGCTCGGTACTTATCAGGAGGGCGTTCGCCTCGGCACCAAAGGTGACGAGGCGTGGCTGTCGCTGCAGGATCGGCCGCAGGGCGAGCGCGCGCGCCTGTCGACCGCCGGCAGCGCCGCACCGGTGCTGGTGACGCGCCCGGCCGGGGCGCCACCAGCACCTTGAGTCAGACACTCCCCTTACCCCTCACCGACTGGTTCGCATCGCGTGGCTGGGCGCCGCGGCGGCATCAGCTCGACATGCTCGCGCAGGGGCGGGCCGGGCGCCATGCGCTGCTGGTTGCGGCGACGGGCGCTGGCAAGACGCTGGCCGGCTTCCTGCCGACGCTCACCGAGTTGATCGAGCATCCGACCGAGGGGCTGCACACGCTCTATGTCTCGCCGCTCAAGGCGCTGGCGGTCGACGTGCAGCGCAACCTGCTGACGCCGATCGAGGAAATGGGTCTCGATCTGCGTGTCGAGACGCGCACCGGCGATACGCCGTCCGACCGCAAGGCGCGGCAGCGCATCCGGCCGCCACAGATATTGCTGACCACACCCGAATCGCTGTCGCTGCTGCTGAGCTATCCCGACAGCTTCCTGATGTTCGCCGGCCTCAGGACGATCGTGGTCGACGAGGTGCACGCTTTTGCCACCGGCAAGCGCGGCGACCTGCTCAGCCTGTGCATGGCGCGGTTGCAGGCGATCGCTCCGGCGACTCGGCGTGTCGCGCTGTCGGCGACGGTCGCCGACCCGGACGGCTATCGCGCCTGGCTAGCGCCCGATGGCGATATCGACCAGGTTTCGCTGGTGATCGGCGACAAGGGCGCCGACCCGAACATCGCCATCCTGCTGCCCGAGGGCAAGATTCCCTGGTCGGGGCATAGCGGGCGCTATGCCGCCGAGCAGGTGATGGCCGAGATCGAGACGCACCGCACCTCGATCATCTTCTGCAACACGCGCAGCCTCGCCGAGCTGATCTTCCAGGATCTGTGGAAGGTGAACGAGATGCGATTGCCGATTGGCATCCATCACGGCTCGCTCAGTCTCGAGGCGCGGCGCAAGGTCGAGGCAGCGATGGCGGCGGGCAAGCTGCGCGGGCTGGTCGCCACGGCGAGCCTCGATCTCGGGGTCGACTGGGGCGATGTCGATTGCGTCGTCCAGATGGGGGCGCCCAAGGGTTCGTCGCGCCTGCTCCAGCGTATCGGCCGCTCCAACCACCGGCTCGACGAGCCGAGCGAGGCGGTGATCGTGCCGGGCAATCGCTTCGAATATCTCGAGGCGCGGGCGGCGCTCGATGCGGTGACGGTGGGTGAGCTCGACCCCGATATCTTCCGTGCCGGCGCGCTCGACGTGCTCGCCCAGCATGTCATGGCCTGCGCCTGCGCCGCGCCGTTCGAACAGCAGGTGATGCTCGATGAAGTGCGCTCGGCCCTGCCCTATTCGGCGCTCGACGCGGGCGTTTTCGAGCAAGTGCTCGGTTTCATCCGTGACGGCGGCTACGCGCTCAAGGCCTATGAGAAATTCAAGCGGTTGACGCAGGATGCCGACGGGCTGTGGCGCGTGTCGCACCCGAAGTTCGTCGCCCAGCACCGGCTCAATGCCGGGATCATCGTCGAGGCGACGATGCTCACCGTCCGCTTCAAGAACGGACGCGCTGTGGGCAAGGTCGAGGAAGCGTTCGCCGCTACGCTTTCTCCGCGCGACACCTTCTTCTTTTCGGGTATGAGCCTCGAGGTCGAGCGCGTCGACACCGAGGATGTCGTGGTCCGCGCGACCAGCCGGCCGGCGCGCATCCCGACCTATGGCGGCGCCCGCATGCCGATCTCGACCAACCTTGCCGACCGGGTGCGCGGCTTTCTCGCCGCGCCCGAAGAGTGGCCGCGCTTTCCCGACGATGTGCGCGAATGGCTCGAGGTGCAGCGTTATCGCTCGGCGCTGCCCGGGCCGGATCAGTTGCTGGTCGAGACTTTCCCGCGCGACGGGCGGCACTTCATGGTCGCCTACAGCTTCGAGGGGTGGAACGCGCACCAGTCGCTGGGCATGCTGCTGACGCGGCGGATGGAGACGCGCGGGCTGCGGCCGATCGGCTTCGTCGCGACCGACTATTCGATCGCCACCTATTCGCTCGACCCGGTGACCGATCCCGCGGCGCTGTTCTCGCCCGATATCCTGGAAGACGAGTTCGTCGACTGGGTGCAGGGCTCGTCCTTGCTCAAGCGCGCCTTTCGCGAGGTGGCGGTGATCGGCGGGCTGGTCGAGCGCCAGCATCCCGGCAAGCGCAAGACCGGCAAGCAGGTCACCTTCTCAACCGACCTGATCTACGACGTGCTGCGCAAATACGAACCCGGGCATCTGCTGCTCAAGGCGGCCTGGGCCGATGCGCGCGCGAAGATGACCGATGTCGGGCGGCTCGCCGACCTGCTCGACCGGGCGGCGGGGACGATGTTGCATGTCGATCTCGATCGGGTCTCGCCGCTCGCCGTGCCGGTGCTGACGTTGATCGGGCGCGAGCATGTCGCGCAGGGACTGGCCGACGATTCGCTGCTGATCGAGGCCGAGGCGCTGGCGGCGGAGGCGATGCGGCTCGATTAGGCGACCAGGCGCTGGTCGTCCGGGTGATGCGCCAGCCGCTTGGCAACCCAGGAAGCGATGATCCCGGGGCCGTCGTCCCTTGTCATGGCGGGCGCGAGGACGCGGGCGCGCTCGGTCGCGTCGGGCGAGCCGAGCAGCCGGCTCAGCGCGGCGAAGGCGCGCTTCTCGCCATAACGGCTGAGCCGCACGACGCGCGCGACGCCGAGCCGCTTGAGCCGCTGGCCATTGTCGAACTGATCGCCGAAGAACGGGCACACCAGCTGCGGCACGCCGGCGCGCAGTGCCTGTGCGGTGGTGCCCATGCCGCCATGCTGGATCACCGCCGCGGCGCGCGGGAACAGCAGCGAATGCGGCGCATAGCCCGCGACGGCGATATCGTCGTTCGCCAGGCCGGCATAGTCGTCCAGGGCATGTTGCCCGACGAGCAGGATCGCGCGCCGCCCCAGTCGGTGCGCGACGCGCGCGCTGGCATGGTAGAAATTGCCCGGCGCATAGGTAACGAAGCTGCCGAGGGTGAAGACCAAAGGTGGCGGGCCGGCATCGAGAAAGGCGTTCAGTGCGGGATCGAGCGTTCCCGTCGTACCGTCCCGGCCATCATAATAGGCGAAGCCGGCGCTCTGCGCCTGGGCCGGCGCGTCGACCGGGAGCGGGGCGAAGGCCGGCGGATACATGGCGAAGATGCGTTCGCTGCGGCGCGGCCCATCGAGCAGCTCGTCGCGCACCGGGGGCAGGCCGAGGTCGCGCCGCAGCCGGGTGACGGGGCGCATGCCCGGCCGCCCCTGCGCACTGGCCACGGCATAGAGCAGACGCACCACGCCCGGGCCGCAGGTTCTGCGCAGCGCGGGCAGAAACGGCATCTCGCGCATCGCTGGCGGCTCGGCGACTGACAGGAAACTCATCGGTTGCAGCGCGATCGTCACCACCGGCACGCCGGCCGCCTCGGCGACGATCCGCGCCACCGCCGACAGCGTGCCGCAGATCACCAGATCGGCGCCGGCGATGACGGCGCGCAGGTCGTTCAGCGTCAAGGCGAGATGCGGCAGCATGATGTCGAAGCCGGCGCGCAGGTCGCCGGTGACCGCGCACGCCACCGCCGCCTCGTCGAGCCCGGCGGCTTCCATCTCGCGATTGCCCGGCCGCACGGCGTGGAAGGCGATGCCCTCTGCCTCGACCACGGCGCGATAGTCCTCCATCGCCGCGATGATCGGCCGAAGCCCCTGTGCGCGAAGCTGCAATGCCAGCGAGACGAAGGGATGAAGGTCGCCGAGCGTGCCGGTAATGGCGAGAACGACGCTGCGCACGATCGATTTTCTTCCTGACGACGACGACAGTCAGCGGCATCATAACAATGTCATGTGACGCCGCCGTGACGGCATCGGCCATGTCCACCAGCGGCCAATGTCCCGATACGAACGCATCTTGCGGTCGAACGGCGTTTACACACCCACCAACGACATTTTCGCGGCGGTTGTTTCGCTTGTGAAGGTCCCGATTCGGGCGTAGCTTTCCACCATGGAGATGGGTCTGGCTTTTGCCTTGTCGCTTGCGGCCGCCGCTGCCTTGCAGCCTGCGCCGTTCACCCAACCTGCCGTCCAGCCGGCGCCCCCGGCGTCGCTCACCGAACCGCCGGCCAGCCTGACGCCCGCGGCCGATCTGCTCGGCTTTGGCGATGCCGATGAACGCATGACCGTGCCGGTGACGATCGGTGCCGGCGGTCCTTATCATTTCATCGTCGATACCGGCGCACAGCGCACCGTCATCTCGCGCGAGCTGGCCGGCACGCTGCGCCTCGCGCCCGGGCCCGACGTGCATCTCACCTCGATGTCCGGCCAGGGCATGGTCAATACCTTCGTCATCCCGGCGATCAGCGTCGGCGCGCTCGGCGGCACGCGGATCGAGGCGCCGGCGCTCGAAACGCGTAATCTCGGCGCGCCCGGCCTGCTCGGGCTGGACACCTTGCAGGGCCATATGGTGACGATCGATTTCGAGCGTCAGCAGATGACCGTCACCCCGTCCGAGGTGCGCCGCCGCGCCGCCCCCGCAGCGACCGACGAGGTGATCGTCCACGCCCGCAGCATGTTCGGCCAGCTCGTCGTCACCGACGCTTATTATCGTGGCCGACGCATCCAGGTGATCGTCGACACCGGCTCGGTGGTCAGCATGGGCAACCTTGCGCTGCGACGCATGGTGGCGCGCAGCACCAAGCATATGCAGAGCATCTCGCTGCTCGGCGTAACCGGCGACGTGCTGGTCGCCGACTATACCCAGATCAGCGAGATCAAGGTCGCGGGTATCAATTTCAACAATCTGCCGGTGGCCTTTGCCGATGCCGAGCCGTTCAAGCGTTTCGAGCTGATCAAGCGCCCGGCGCTGATGCTCGGCATGGATGCGATGAAGCTGTTCAAGCGCGTGCAGATCGACTTTCCCAACCGCACGCTGCGCCTTTCGCTGCCCAGCGGCGCGGGGCAGTCGGACGCGCCGGTGCCGGTAAATTTCGGCTCGCAGGTGTCGCGCCTGAACCAGTGAGGGTGGCCGCGCCACCGGCATTGCCGGGGCGACGAACTGGCCCTAGCCTGCTCCCGACACAGGATCAGGGGCGGCGCATGCGATCGATGACACGGGCTTTTCTCGGCTGCGCGGCGGCGCTCGCACTGTTGCCGTTGGCTGCATCGGCGCAGGAATTGACGCCCGACCGCCAGGCCTTTTTCGGCCTGTACAAGGAACTGGTCGAGACCAACACCTCGCTGTCGGCCGGCAGTTGTACCCAGGCCGCCGCGCAGATCGCCGCGCGGCTGAAGACGGCGGGTTATGCCGATGCCGATATCACGCCCTTCTCGGTGCCCGATCATCCGCGTGAGGGCGGACTCGTCGCCATCTTACAGGGCAGCGACAAGCGCGTGAAGCCGATGCTGTTGCTCGGCCATCTCGACGTGGTCGAGGCCAAGCGCGCCGACTGGGTGCGCGATCCCTTCACCCTGATCGAGGAGGGCGATTATTATTATGCGCGCGGCTCGGTCGACGACAAGGCGATGGCGGCGATCTGGGCCGATGCGATGGTCCGCTTCAAGACCAGCGGCTACAAGCCGAAGCGCACGATCAAGCTGGCGCTGACCTGCGGTGAGGAAACCACCTTCGCGTTCAACGGCGCGGAATGGCTGGCCAAGAACAAGCCCGAGCTGATCGCCGCCGAATTCGCGCTCAATGAGGGCGGCGGCGGGCGGCTCGACGATCAGGGTCATCGCCAGCTGCTCGCCGTGCAGGTCGGCGAGAAGGCGGCGCAAAACTACACCTTCACGGCGACCAATCCCGGTGGTCACAGCTCGCAACCGGTACCGGAAAATGCCATCTACCAACTCGCCGATGCACTGGAGGCGGTGCGGGCTTACGAATTCCCGGTCAAGTTCACCGACACCACCCGGGCCTTTTTCAGTGCGAGCACGGCGGCGGTCCCGGCGCCGGTCGGCGATGCGATCCGCCGGCTGCTCGCCGATCCGACCGACAAGGCGGCCGACGCACTGATCAGCCGCGACAAGGCGATGCACTCGACCTTGCGTACCACCTGCGTCGCGACGTTGCTGAATGCCGGTCATGCCGAGAATGCCCTGGCGCAGCGCGCCACGGCGAACGTCAATTGCCGCATCTTCCCGGGCGAGACGGTCGAGGAAACGCTCGCCACGCTGCAACGGCTGGCGGGCCCGAAGGTCACCGTGACGGCCAACCAGCCGGTCCGCCCGACAGCGATCCCGCCATCGCTCGATCCGAAGATCCTCGGGCCGATGCGTGCCGTCGCGGCGAAGCATTTCCCCGGCTTGCCGCTACTGCCGCTAATGTCGACCGGCGCGACCGACGGCATCTTCCTCGAGGCGATCGGCATCCCCGTCTATGGTGCGCCGGGGACCTTTCTCGACAGCGATTTCAATGGGGTGCACGGCCTCAACGAGCGTATCCGCAAGGCGTCGCTCTATGACGCGCGGGATTATTTATATGATCTCGTCAAGGCCTATGCCGGATAGATCACGGATGCGTCTGGAGCGCGGCGCCCAGGCTCTGTAAACGGGCACCGGCCCACTGCAGCTCTCCACCACAGCGCGTGAATTCGCTCGCGCCGAGCTTTGCCACGACCGGGGCGGCAGCGCGTACCAGCGCCTCGAGATCGGCATCGGGATGGCGGCCGATGATCTTGCCAGTGAAATAGGTCAGCCCGCTCCCCAGCTTCTCCGCCTTGCTCTGGTCCTGTCCGATCATCGATGCGACGACGATGAAGCATTGCGCGTCGGCCTGGTCCGGCGTGGTGGTCGGCGCCGGGGTCGCCAGCATCATGGCGGTCAGAATCGCGATCGTCATGCTTCAATCCCCCTGCTCGTGCCGTAGCGGCGGTGCTGCTATACCGTCACTTGTTCGCCCAATTCCAGCACCTTGCCCGGCGGGATGCGCAGGAATTCGGTTGGATCGGCGGCGTTCCTTTGCAGGAACATGAAGATCTGGTCCTGCCACATCGGCATGCCCTCGTCGGCCGAGGGCTTGATGGTGTTGCGGCCGATGAAATAGCTCGTCTTGGCCGGGTTCAGCAGGCGCCGCTCGCCCGAATGCTCGAACCCCAGGTCGCGCGGCACATCGGGCGTTTCCATAAAGCCGTAATGCAGCACCACCGTGGTGAAATTGTCGTCGACCCGGGTCACCGTGGCGCGGCTGTCGGGGTCGGTCATCGGCCGGTCGGCGGTGCGCACGCTAACCACCAGGTTGCGCTCGTGCAGCACCTTGTTGTGCTTGAGATTGTGCATCAGTGCGCCGGGGGCGTGATCGGGGTTGGAGGTGAGGAACACCGCGGTGCCCTCGACCCGCTCGGGCGGGCGCTTGGCCAGCGCCGCGGCAAGATCGGCGAGTGGTATGCTCTGGCGCTGTTCGAAGGCACGCACGATGCCGCGCCCGCGCACCCAGGTGAAGATCAGCAATCCGATGCACGCGGCGATCACCAGCGGCACCCAGCCGCCCTCGATCACGCGCAGGATGTTGGCGCCGAAGAAGACCAGGTCGAGCGCCAGAAAGGGCAGGATCACCGCGATCGCGGTCGGACGCTTCCAGTGCCAGCGATGCCTGACGACGATGTAGGCGAGGCAGGTGGTGACGACCATCGTGCCGGTCACCGCGATGCCGTAGGCCGCCGCCATCGCCGAGGAGTTGCGGAACTGCACCACCAGCACCAGCACGCCCGCGAGCAGCAGCCAGTTGATCGCCGGCAGATAGATTTGCCCGGCATGTGCCGCCGAGGTCTGGCGGATGCGCAAACGCGGCAACAGGCCGAGCTGGATCGCCTGCTGGGTCAGCGAATAGGCGCCGGTGATCACCGCCTGGCTGGCAATGATCGTGGCCAGCCCGGCAAGAACGACCAGCCATGGCCGCAACGCGTCGGGCGCCATCAGGAAGAACCAGTCGCGGTTGAGGAACGGCTGGTGCGCGGCATTGGCCGCCTCCAGCGCGTTGAGCGCATAGGCGCCCTGACCGAAATAATTGAGCATCAAGGCCGGAAAGGCGAGCACGAACCAGCCGATGCGGATCGGGCGCGCGCCGAAATGGCCCATATCGGCGGTCAGCGCCTCGGCCCCGGTGACGGTCAGGAATACCGCGCCGAGCACGAACAGCCCGAGCCTGCCATGCGTGGCCATGAATTCGACCGCGTGGGCCGGATTGATCGCTGCGAGGATCGTCGGCTCGTCGGCGATGTGCCACACGCCGAGTGCGCCGATCACCAGGAACCACAGGATACAGACGGGGCCGAACAGCTGCGAGACCCGCGCCGTACCGCGCGCCTGCATCAGGAACAGGCCGATCAGGATCACGACCGTGATGGCCATGATGGTGTCCTCGTTGAACATCGCGCCGGCGCCTGGGATGGTACGCAAGCCCTCGACAGCGGACAGCACCGACAAGGCCGGGGTGATGATCGCGTCGCCATAGAACAGCGCCGCACCCGCCGCGCCGAGCGTGAGGGCGATCAGCGAGCGCCGGCCCAGCGCGCGCCGCGCCAGCGCGGTCAGGGCGAGCACCCCGCCCTCGCCCTGATTGTCGGCGCGCATCAGGAACAGGACGTATTTGACCGACACGACGAGGATCAGCGACCACAAAGCGAGGCTCAGCACGCCGAAAATCTCGCTCGCCACCATGCCGTCGGAGGCGGCCAGCCCGAGCGCCTCGCGGAATGCGTAGAGCGGGCTCGTGCCGATATCGCCGAACACCACACCGATCGCGCCGACGGTCAGCGCGATCAGAGCGGGATGGGGGAGGTCGTGCGGCCCGGGTTGTTCGGGAACGGATGACATGCGTGCGAAACGGCCTGTCGTTGGGACGGCGCGCTTTACGCTTGTTGCACCGCAGCGCAAGCGCTTTTGTCAGGTGTGCCGGCAAGTGGTTGATCGCGCGTCGATAGCGGGGCATAGCGGCGCCATGGTTCCCTTTTCGTTCGCCGGTCATGCCCTTGCCGCGCTCCCACAGGGCGCGCTGTTCTGGCCCGCACGGCGCGCCTTGCTCGTCGCCGACCTGCATTTCGAGAAGGCGAGCTGGTTCGCGCGCTTCGGTCAGATGCTGCCGCCCTATGACTCGATCGCCACCCTGACTGCCCTCGCGGCGCTGGTCGAATCGACCGGCGCGACGGAGATCTGGTGCCTCGGCGACAGCTTCCACGATGCCGCCGGCTGCGAGCGCCTGTCGCCCCACGCGCAGGAGATGCTGCGAGGGCTCACCGCGACGCGGCGCTGGATCTGGATCACCGGCAATCACGATATCGGCATGGTCGATCGTTGTGGTGGCGAGGTCGCCGCCGAGGCGCTGGTCGATGGGCTGGTGCTGCGTCACGAAGCGCAAAGCGCCGAGACGCGGCCCGAACTGTCGGGTCATTTCCATCCCAAGCTGCGCGTGCGGGTGCGCGGGCGCAGCGTATCGCGGCGCTGTTTCGTCGCCACTGCGAGCAAGCTGATCCTGCCCGCCTTCGGTGCGCTGACCGGCGGGCTGGACGCCGCGCATCCCGAGATCGTTCGCGCGGTGGGCCATGATGCCGAGGCGCTGGTGCCGGTCGAGGACCGGCTGCTGCGTTTCCCGCTCGCGGCCTAGCGGTTACTTCGCCAGCGTTGGGAAGCCGGCCTTGAACGCGGCGACCTTCGGCTTGTCCCAATGCACGATATATGGGTGGGTCGGATTCCGGTCGAAGAAATGCTGGTGATAGTCCTCGGCCGGGAAGAAGCCGCCGGTCTCCAGCTTCGTCACGATCGGCGCGGGGAAGACACGGGCTGCGCCAAGCTGCGCGATATAGGCCGCAGCGACTGCGCGTTGCACCGGATTCTGCGGGAAGATCGCCGAGCGGTAGCTGGTGCCGCTGTCCGGTGTCTGACGGTTGAGCTGGGTCGGGTCGTGCGCGACCGAGAAATAGACGCGCAGCAACGTCGCATAGCTGACCTGTGCCGGGTCGTAGACGATGCGGATCGCCTCGGCATGGTTGGTCGTCTCGGTGGACACCTGGTCATAGGTCGCCGTGGCGCGCGTGCCGCCGGCATAACCGGCGGTGACCGACTTCACGCCCTTCACCCGCTCGAATACCGCTTCCATGCCCCAGAAGCATCCGCCGGCCAGCACCGCTACCTGGGGCCTGGCCGTGCGCGATACGTCGTGCGTGGCGACCGGAATCGGAACGGCGCGCTCGGCCTGCGCCATGCCACCCGACAAAGCGAGCCAGGCGATTCCGCCTGCGGCAACGGTTGCGATCAGGGGACGGATCATGGCTTTTCTCTTCCGTTGCGGAACACAAAGCCGAAAATAAGTACCGGCGGCCGCACCGGCAATGAGTGGGTCAGCGTGTGGCGTGCGCTGCCGTCGCGGGTCGGTCGCCATGCGTCCCGGCGATGCTCGCCGCGTGGAAACCGACCACGCCGATTGCGCCGAGGACGAAACCCCCGATCAGGCGAAGCGTGAAACTATCGCGCAAAAAAGTGCGCATCGTCATCGTCCTTCTGAATCTTTGTGTCGCACGACAGATCGTGTCGCGCGGCGAATTGGCAAGACCCTGCTTCGTACCCTCAGGCTGAACGCAGGGTTTCCAATCTGCGTATCAACGTACGGCCGCGCAGGCCGTCTGGATGCGCTCGCACGCTTCGCGCAGCAGATTTTCCGACGTCGCATAGCTGATGCGCAGTGCCGGCGAGAGGCCGAAGGCTGCACCCTGCACCGCGGCGACGCGGTGGTCGTCCAGCAGATAGGCGACGAACGCCTCGTCGGAATCGATCAGTCTGCCGTTAGGCGTGGTCTTGCCGATCAGCTCCGACAGCTCGGGATAGACATAGAAGGCGCCCTCGGGCCGCGGGCAGGTGATGCCATTGGCCTGGTTGAGCATCGACACGACAAGATCGCGCCGGCCCTGGAAGGCCAAAGCGCGCTCGGCCAGAAAACTCTGATCGCCATTGAGTGCCGCGGTCGCCGCCGCCTGGGCGATCGAGCAGGGGTTGCTGGTCGATTGCGACTGCAGTTTCGACATGGCTTTGATCAGCCATGAGGCGCCAGCCGCGAAGCCGATGCGCCAGCCGGTCATGGCATAAGCCTTGGAACAGCCGTTTACGGTCAGCGTGCGCTCGTAGAGCGACGGGCAGACCTGCGCGATGGTGGCGAATTCGAACCCGTCATAGATGATATGCTCGTACATATCGTCGGCGAACACCCAGACATGCGGATGGCGTTCGAGCACCTCGCCCAGCGCTTTCAATTCCGCGACCGAATAGGCGGCACCGGTCGGGTTGGACGGCGAGTTGAGGATCACCCACTTCGTACGCGGGGTGATCGCCGCTTCGAGTTGCTCGGGGTTGAGCTTGTAATTCTGCTCCGGCCCAGCGGGCACGAACACCGGCGTGCCGCCGGCAAACAGCACCACGTCCGGATAGCTCACCCAATAAGGTGCCGGCACGATCACCTCGTCGCCTGGATCGACCGTCGCGACGATGGCGTTGAACAAGGTGTGCTTGCCGCCGACGTTCACGCTGACCTGGTCGGCCTTGTAGGCCAGGCCATTGTCGCGCTGGAACTTGGCGACGATCGCTTCCTTCAGCTCGGGCGTGCCGTCGACATTGGTATATTTGGTCTTGCCGTCGCGGATCGCCTGGATCGCGGCTTCCTTGACGAATTCGGGTGTGTCGAAATCGGGCTCCCCGGCGGCGAGGCCGATCACGTCGATCCCCGCGCGCTTGAGCTCCAACGTCCGCGTGGTGATCGCCAGTGTCGGCGATGGCTTGATGCGGGCGAGCGCGGCGGAGGGGTGCATGGTCAAGGGCCCTTCGGTTCAGGAGGCGGCGGCCCTATAGCTCGCTTTTCTTCGCAGTCGCAACAAGGACTGGCGCAACAATCGCCGGCATCAATCCGCGCAAGGCGTTGCCGATGAGGAATCCGCCAGCCAGATCGGCTGCGGTCAACTCGCCCTCGACCGCCTGCCCGGTATCGATCAACTCGGCGCGCAATACGCCCGGGAGCAGGCCACGCGATAACGGCGGGGTGACCAGCACGCCGTCGCGTTCGACGAACAAGGAGGTGAAGCTGCCTTCGGTGAGATAACCCTGATCGTCTTCGAAGATTACCTCGTCGGCGCCAGCCGTCTGTCGCGCCGCATCATGAAAGGCGCGGTCGCTGGTCTTGTGATGCAGGCGGAAATCGCGCGGCGCGACCGGGGCACGATCCGCACCGTCATCGGGCCGGTGCACGCCTCGGGCAGCGGCGCCACCTCGATGGCCAGCGCGCCCGACGCGGCGAGCACCAGCCGGATGCGGCGTGGTGTGCGCAGGCGGAAGGTCGCGGCCTGCAGTTCGTTGCGCGCGCCGTGGCGATCGAAGCTGAAGCCGAATAGATCGGCGCTCGCCTTCATCCGCGCCAGATGGCGTTCGAGTCGCGGCAGGCCGGCCTCGGGGTCGAACGCCATCGTCTCGATCAGGTCGAAGCGGCGCTGGCCGGCGGTGACGAACAGGCCCTTGGCGGCGCATTCGGCCCATTCCTCCGCTGCGCGCGAATCGGCGACGATGCCCGAGCCGAGCCCCAGCGTCGCCGCGCCGCCTTCGATCGCCAGGGTGCGGATGGCGACGTTGAACATCGCATCGCCCGTCGCGTCGATCCTTCCGATCGAGCCGGTATAGAGGCCGCGTGGTACGCTCTCGACCTCAGCGATCACCGCCATGGCGCGCGATTTAGGGGCGCCGGTGATCGAGCCGCACGGGAACAGCGCCTCGATCACATCGATGGCATCGCGGTACGCCGCGAGCGTCGCGGTGACGGTCGAGGTCATCTGCAACACGGTGGGATAGGTCTCGACCGCGAACAGCGCCGGCACCGCGACGCTGCCCGCCACTGCGACGCGCGACAGGTCGTTGCGCATCAGGTCGACGATCATCAGATTCTCGGCGCGCTGCTTGTCGTCGCT
>Ga0307513_10006888_pt1 | contig 14791 bp, 6 predicted proteins | sample 15_EM_MG_FD_202174 | JGI IMG/M metagenome (GOLD analysis project Ga0307513, IMG submission 202174) | Populus trichocarpa ectomycorrhiza microbial communities from riparian zone in the Pacific Northwest, United States - 15_EM | ecosystem: Host-associated > Plants > Roots > Unclassified | place... | reverse complement strand
GTCGTCAGGCACACTGATATCCGCGGAGACTACGCGCACTTCCACGCCGCGATCCTGGAGCTCCGCTACGAATTCAGCGGCTTCCGGAGTCGAAGCGCCGCTGCGGCTCGTGAGCACAAGATGGCGCGCACCGGCGGCAACCAACCATCGAGCCAGCACCTTGCCGTATCCGCCGAAAGCGCCGGTGATGAGATAGCATCCGTCCGATTTTACCTCGAATCCCGGGCCGGGTAATTCACCGCGCCGCGGAACAAAAGGCGCCGGGAATGCCACCACGACTTTGCCAATATGTTTCCCGCTCGACATGAGACGAAAAGCAGAATCGATCCGGGAGGCTGGAAACGAGCGATAGGGCAGCGCTCGCAACGTGCCTTTTTCGACCAACCCTGAAATCTCCTCCAGCATCCGGCGAGTCAATTCTTCGTTACCGTGGAAAACGGCATCCATCGCCACGACGTGGAACGACGCGTTATTGCGAAGCGGCCGAAGCGGGATGCGTGCGTTTTGGTAAATATCGCGTTTGCCGATCTCGATGAAGCGGCCGAATTCGGCGAGACAGGAGAGACCCATCGGGATCGCTTCCCCAGCGAGCGCGTTCAGAACCACGTCCACTCCTTTGCCGTCAGTCAATTTCATCACCGCCTCGGCAAAATCGCCGCGGCGCGAGTCGATCACGTGTTCGACGCCGAGCGTCTTGAGCAGGGCACGCTTACTCGGGCTGCCGGCCGTCGCGATGACTTCCGCGCCGAGGTGCTGCGCGATCTGGATCGCAGCCATGCCAACTCCACCTGCGCCCGCGTGCACGAGAATGCGCTCGCCCTCGCGCAATCGCGCGACGTTCCGCAGCGCATGCCACGCAGTCATGAAAACGACGGGTAATGTCGCTGCCGCCTCGAACGTCAGGTCGGCCGGTATGCGCCGGACGTCACCCGCGCGCGCGACGGCGTGCGTCGCGATTCCGAAAACGGCGAGACCGAAGACGCGATCTCCGGGCGCTAGATGCGTCACATCCGATCCAACTTCCTTAACGATACCGCCAACTTCATCGCCAAAAACTCGCGCGTCCGGAGCATCGCCCGGATAAAGTGCCAGGGCCTTGAGCACGTCGCGGAAATTCATTCCCGCCGCTTTCACTTCGATCAGAACCTGACCCGGCCCGCACGGCGGCAGTTCAAATGGTGAGAAGCGCAAGGTGTCGAGACGACCGCGCTCCCGGGATTCCAAACGCAACGGCAGCGACGGATCGAGCCAATGTTCGCGGGTGGGACGGCCACGATCGAGTCGCAGCACATAGCGCGCTTCACCTCGCAACGCGATTTCGCGTTCGCCATGCTTGCGAACTATTTCGCTCCAAAGCAATTCTGCGTCACCTTCCGGCGACAGATCGATCGCCCGCCAACGCAGGTTGGAATGTTCGTTCAAGATGACACGCATCAACCCAATGCTCGGCGCTTGCGCGACTGCCGTCGGTTGCAGATCGTTGCCGGCCGGCTGCGCGTTACGCGTTATCAAATCGAGACGAAGCTTCGCCGCCGGCTGAGCGGATTCGAGCGCCTGCGTCAGATGGAGCAAAGCGTCGAGATTCGCCGCCATGTCGGCTCCGTCATCAAGATTCCAAAGATAGACGATCCGCTCAGGCAACGAATCCGCGCAGGGCGCCAGGAGTTTGTTCCAATCCTCCAGCGTTCCCGGGCGCAGAGTAAAGGCATCGTTGCCATCAGACTCGAAACTCTCTCCCTGCCCAACGACCCGGCATCTGGCGCCAGACTCGCGCAGCCGCGAAATCAACGCATCGCCCACTCCTGAGGTGTCCTTGAAAACGAGCCATGATTTCTCGTCCGGAGTCTCGATCTCGCTCAAGACCGATTCTTCCTCATACGACTTACGCGCGAGCAGGCCGACCTGACCTTCGCCGCCAGTTGGACCGATCAAACCGGGCAACGAAGCCGTTTCAGTAAAACCGGTTTCCTGCAACACAGCCTCCCATTGTGCTCGCTTGAGCAATGGTTGCTCCGGCCGCAGATCGCGATCGGTAAACCGCCACCAGCCACTTGTTAGGCCGAAAACGCTTTCCGTCCAGAGTTGAGGCGTCGCCGTGTCCATGAAGATAAGGCTGCCTCCCGGCGCCAGCAGGCCATGCAGGTTGCGCAAAGTGTCGCGCACATCCTTGACCGCGTGCAGCACATTGGTGCCGATAATGAAGTCGAAGGTTCCCAGCTCGAATTCCTGCTCGACCCCAGGTTTTTCGAGATCGAAAATCTTAAACTCCACCTCTGAAAACGCCGCCAGCTTCTGCGCGGCGCCGGAAAAGAATGCGGCCGAGACATCGGTGAACGTGTAGGAATGCAAGCAACGCTCGAGCAGCGGTAAAACTTGTGAAGCCAATCCACCGGTTCCCGCTCCGATTTCCAAAATGCGCAGGCCGCGCCCTTCCGGCAGGCTTCGCGCGGCCGTGCCCACCGCTGCGCCGATGGCTGCGAGCCAGTGACTGGTGAAGAGGCCGTCGCCATAAAAGTGATCGAGCAACTCCGCGCCGATCCCAGAGAACAAAACCTGCACAGCGTCTTTTTCACCGCGCAAGATTGATCCCAGCTCAGCGCAGTTGCCCACGCAGAGAAGCGCTTCGGCAAGATGTCCCGGGTGTTTCTCGACGTGGTTGCGTAAAATCTTGTCGGCGGAATCTGCCGCCTGCGTAAAATCCGGGGTCAACTCCAATTGCCCGACTTTTTTCCGAAGCAAACCGCGCCCAACGAGACCAGCCATCAATCGTTCAAAGACGGGACGCATCGGCGCCGCCACGCGCAGGGTCGCTGCATCAAAGGGAATATTTGGAGTCACTCCCATTTCCCGCAGCCCGCGAGTCAGTTGCGCGGCGGCAAGATCGTCCACGGCGCAAAGCGCTGCCTGAATTTCGAAGGGACCGCGAACGGCGAAAACACAATCCAATACGCCTTCTGCCGCCGCCTTTAGTTGCGCCAGCGGGAGCGGTGGAAGCGGCGCTTTAGGCGACTCGTTCGGCAGCCGTTGCCAGGCGGCGTGATAGGTCAAATCGCGCATGCCGCCAGGTGCTGCTGAGCGACCCGCGCCGGAAAGGCTGATGGCCCGGAATCCATCTACCAGCACACAAGGTTTTCCTCCCTCATTATATAGAGTGATGTCTCCTTCGAGGAAATCATCGCCAAAGTCGCGCACCTTTGCACAAACACGGCTGGAGGATCCGGGCGAACCGAGAAAGAGAATGCGGCGGAAACCGACCGGGAGTTTCATCCGCGCCTGACGTCCTTCAACGGTGGCGGCTCCGGCGGAGAATACTTGCAACGCCCCATCGAAGAGAACCGGGTGCAGAGCGTACTCACCGGCGCGGGGAGAGATCGCGTCCGACAAAACGACCTGCCCTGCCGATTGCCCGGCGCCGGCTAACAGTTCGCGAATGGGTCGAAATTCCTCGCCATAGCGCAAACCCAGATCGCTCATGTGACGGTAGAATCCGTCGACGTCGACGGCTTGAGTGCTCAAAGGTTGCGCCCACTTTGAGGAGGCAAAGGTCGATTCCGTGCGCTCGCCCCGCAGCGAGCCGACCACGTGGAGGGACCACGTAACGCTCTGCTCGAAACGGCTCTGAATGGCAAACGTGCGTTCGTTCGGCGAATAGCTGAACTCGATCTGCACACCCGATGGCGGATCCGGCAGGATGAGCGGCTTACGGATTTCAAAATCCTCCACGACGAACGGTTGCCCCTCGAATAGCTGCACGCCTGCTTCCAGCGCCATCTCGACGAATGCCGCCGCCGGAAAAATCACATGGTTTTCAACCTTGTGATCTTTCAAAAAGGCCATGTGCCTGGAGTCGAGCCTGACGATCCAAGTCGGCATCGCGCGTGGCAGCCGGACATCAAACAGGCCGCGACCACCCGGTGCGAGCCGGCCTTCGCGAGCGTCGCTGGTTTCGTTCCACCATCGCGTCTTTTCCCATGCGTAAGCAGGCAGGGAGAGAAGATGCCGCGAGGGTGTCAGCGCTGAAAAATCGAGGGAAACACCCGCGCAGTGCAGATCCATTGCCGACTCGAGCATGGACTCAAATTCGCGGTCGCGGCGAACCGAAGAGATTACCGGTGCTTTAGTTCCACGTGTCGTCAGGCATTCCTGCGTCGCATGCGCGAGCGCGGGATGCGCATTAAGTTCCAGCCATACGTCCACGCCGAAATCCGCGAGCGCGCCAACCGCCGAAGCAAAACGGACCGGCTCGCGAATGCCGCGGGCCCAGTAGGCGGCATCGCACGATTCGCCAGCGCAACGCTCCCCCGTCACTGTGCTGAAGAACGGGATGGCACCCGGTTGAGGTTTGATGTCGGCGAGTTCAGCTTCCAACGCCTCCGAGGCCGGTCGCATGAGCGGATGGTGAAACGGATGATCGACCTTGACGAGGCGGGCAAAGGCGCCCTGCGCCTCGAGTTCGACGGCGATCGCCTCGAGCGAAACGCGCGGACCTGAAAGTGTGATCGACCGTGGTCCGTTGAAAGCGGAAATCGTTACCGTTCGATCGTGGCGCGCGATGAGAGCCAAAGCTTCATCTTCGGGCAACCCAATCGCGAGCATCGTCCCTTCGCCGCGTCCGCACGATTCCATGAACCGCGCTCGCAGTGCAACAATCCGGGCCGCTTCTTCGATGGAAAAAATGCCGGCAACGCAGGCAGCGGCGATCTCACCCACGCTATGACCAACAATGGCTGAAGGCTCAACGCCCCAGGATTTCCAAAGCGCCGAGAGCGCCACTTGCATCGCAAAGATGGAGGGCTGTCCAATCTCCGTTCGGTGCATTTGGGACGTTTCCTCGGAGCGGCCGAGTTCTTCGAGCAGCGAGAAGTTCGCCCAGGGACGGAGCGCGGCGTCACACTTTTCCATCGCCTCGCGGAACACCGGCTCGTGCTCCATCAAATCGCGACCCATTCCCCACCATTGCGGGCCCTGCCCACTCATGATGAAACCGATGCGCGGCGCTTGCTCTCGGCGGGCCGTGAAAGCCAGGCGGATCTTCGGGCTCTCCCCTTTTTTCGCGAACGCGTCGAGTTCCTCGGTCAGATCGGCCCAATTGGAAGTGACCAGAGTTAACCGATGCGGGTGATGATTTCTCCGAACGCCCAATGTATAAGTGAGATCCGGCAGAACGGGCGAGCTGCCGTTAGCATTGGCATGTTCCTTGATCCACGCGCTCGAATTCGCGGCTGAATTCCGAAGCGAGGTTTCCGAACGCGCGGAAAGGACTACCGGCCAGGGCCGGCAGCTTGGAATAGCAAAAGATTTTTCCGGCTGCCGCGGCGGAGGTTCGGCCAGGATGACGTGCGCATTTGCTCCTCCGAATCCGAATGAGTTGACCCCAGCGATGCGCTCGGTCGCCCCGTTTGGGAACGGTTCGAGCTGGGTCGGCACGCGCAACTTGAGCTTCGCAAAATCAATATGAGGACTCGGCGTTGTAAAATGCAGACTGGGCGGAATCTGTCCGTGCTTCAGCACCAGCATGGCTTTGAGAAGTCCTGCGATTCCCGCGGCGGTTTCCAAATGGCCAAGATTAGTTTTGATGGAGCCGATCGGGAGTGGCGTGTCGGCGGATCGATTGCGGCAGAGAGCTTCCGCGAGAGCATGCGCCTCAATCGGATCTCCCACTGCGGTGCCAGTCCCGTGGGCTTCGACGAAGCCAATCTCTTCGGGCTCAATACCGGCATCCTTGCAAGCGTCTTGCACCAGTCGTGTTTGCGCCTCCGGGCTAGGCAGCGAGATGCCGTTGGTGTGTCCATCCTGATTGAGCGACGTCCCCAAAATCACGCCTTGAATCAGATCGCCATCCGCGATCGCCCGCGAAAGCCGCTTGAGCAGCACCATTCCCGCACCTTCGCCGCGGACGAATCCGCTGGCGGATGCGTCGAAGGCCGCGCACCGGCCCTCAGGCGAGAGCATCGCAGCCTGCGAAAAGCCAATAAACCCGCCGGGCGTAATCATCACGGTCACGCCTCCCGCCAGGGCGGCGTCTCCGCGCCCGGTCCGGATATGCTCGCAAGCCGCATGGACAGCGGTGAGCGCGGATGAGCAGGCCGTATCCATCGCGACACTCGGACCGCGTAGATTCAAACAATACGAAATTCGATTGGCGGCGATGCTATGCGCACTTCCGGTCGGCGTATGCGGGCCGATGCCGAAATGATCGAAACTCGTGCTTTGAATTCCCTGGTAATCGTTATGCGAAATTCCGACAAATACTCCGAGATCGGTTCCACGTTCGAAATCGAGCACGAGCCCGGCGTCTTCGATCGCCTCCCAGGCTGTCTCGAGGAGGAGCCGATGTTGCGGATCCACGTAGGGAGCTTCCCGCGGCGAGATGCCAAAAAACTGCGGATCGAATTGATCGATCGCGTCAATGAATCCACCGCGCATGGCGATGGACTTGCCGACCACACCCGGTTCGGCGTCGTAATATCGCTCGACGTTAAAGCGATCGGGCGGCACCTCGACGATGCCTTCCCGGCCTTCGACGAGAAGTTTCCAAAGGGATTCCTTCGAACTCACGCCTCCGGGAAAACGGCAACCGACTCCAATAATTGCAATACGTTCGTTGGGCATGGCCGTGAGTTGCTCCGCCGGGGCGGACTGTTTAGCGCTGTCTGTGGGCATGTCAAGTCAGCTACCAATCCGGACGCGGGGAAATGATGTTCACGGACGGTAAGATATTCACTGATCTAACAGCAATTCGTTTATACATGCTCAACGTGTGTTCTCACACCATTTTTTCCTGTCGCTGTCTCGTTAACGGCGTTGGTGGGCGCTCATTTCCCAACTTTTCTCTTCAGCTTCCTCTGCGATGGTGGCCGGGAACGTTAATCTATCGAACGAATCATGTGCGGCATCGCGGGGATAATTGATTTGGTTGGGCAACGCCCGGCGCCGGAGGGCGTGGTGCGCCGAATGGCGCGTGCCATCACTCACCGCGGGCCGGATGAAGAAGGTTTTCTCGAACAACCGGGAATCTCCCTCGCTTCGCGCCGGCTGAGTATCGTCGATCTGGCTGATGGGCAGCAGCCGATGACGAATGAAGACCGCAGCCTCTTCGTGGTCTTCAACGGCGAATTATTCGATTACGTCGAACGACGCGAAGAACTCGTTGAGCAAGGGCATCGCTTCCGCACGCACTGCGATACGGAAATCATCCCGCACCTTTGGGAAGACCATCACGAAGGGACGTGGGAGCGGCTGCGCGGACAATTTGCCATCGCTTTGTGGGATCAGCGGCAACGGCAGCTCCATCTCGGCCGCGACCGCTTCGGGATCGCGCCACTTTTCTGGAGCCGGCAGGGCGACTGGTTGCTCTTCGCTTCCGAAATCAAAGGTCTGCTCGCTTCCGGAATGGTACCGCCGCGACCCGACCGCAAGGGCCTCGATCACGTCTTCACCTTTTCCGCGGTCCCGGGCCCGAGGACTTGTTTTGAAGGCGTTCAACTTTTGCCGGCGGGACATTGCCTGCGCATTACGCCAGGAAATTCGGGCCAGAGTCCGGTTATTACGGAGCGTGCCTACTGGGAAATGGATTTCCCGGCGCAGGGTGAAGAGGAATGGGGAAAGAATCCGAGTGCGCTGGTCGATGAATTCGAGCAGCTCCTCTTGCACGCTGTCGAAGAGCGGCTGCGCGCGGATGTCCCCGTGGGATCGTATCTTTCCGGTGGGGTGGATTCGAGCATGATCCTCGCCCTGGCCTGCCGTCTCAAAGGTCCGGCGATCAACACTTATACCGTGCGCGTGAATGAACCGGAGTTTGATGAGCTGAGTGCGGCAAGCCTCTCGGCCCGGCACATCGGGGCCAAGCCGCCGATTGTCCAGGAGTACGGCGATCGCGAAGCGCTCGAAAGTTATCCGCGTCTCATTGAAGCCGCCGAAGCTCCGGTGATCGATACAGCTTGCGGCGCCTTGCTCAAACTGGCCGAGCGCGTCCATGCCAATGGCCAGAAAGTCGTCCTCACCGGCGAAGGCGCCGACGAATGGCTGGTCGGTTACCCGTGGTATAAGGCGTCCAAGATGCTGGGGTTCCTCGACGTCATGCCCGGATTAAAGCTGAGCGACTGGGCGCGCCGCGGTTATTTGCGGCTGAACAAAGTGCCGCATTTTCCGCCCGAATGGCGCCGGCGCGTGGAAGCCTCCATCGGCGGGACAAACGCCTGGATCGATTCCTACGGCATGCTCGCGATCTCGAAGCTGCGCTTTTACTCCGAACAGATGCGCGAGGTGATGAACGATAGCCATCCTTGGGGCGAGCTGGGCTTCCCCGTCGAACGAGCCAAACGCTGGGCGCCACTTAATCGCGGTGTCTGGATGGCGGCACGGGTCCTCCTGGCGGGCCATCTCTTGCAGGCCAAAGGCGACCGCGTCTCCATGCACTCGTCCGTCGAAGTTCGTTATCCGTTCCTGGATGAAGAGGTCTTCGATTTCACCGCGAAACTACACCCGCGCTGGAAGCTGCGTGGATTCCGCGACAAGTACCTGCTGCGCCTGCTGGCGGAACGCTGGATTCCGAAATCGATCGCCCGTCGGCATAAAGTCATCTTCCGCGCGCCGCTCGACAGCTTTCACATGGACCCGGAGCCACCTTACGTTACCCAACTCCTGAGCGAAGATTCGCTGCGCCGCACCGGCTATTTCGATCTAAAAGAAGTGGCTCACTGGCGGCGGAACTTTCGCGGCATGCGCGCCGGTTCGCTGCCGCGGCTCTCGGTGGAAATGGGACTCACCGCAGTCGTCGCCACTCAGCTTTGGCACCATCGATTCATGGGTGGCGGTTTAGCCGATCTGCCGGAGTGGTCTGCCTCCGAAAGGTCTTTGCCGACAACGTAGGCTGGCGCGCGCTATTCCAGCTTTTGCAACGTCTCCTGTCCGATCTCTCTCATCTCCGGGTCGTCTTTCTCTTTGTTCGGCATCGCCAGCCCTTTCTGAAGGTACTTCCGCGCCTCTTCTTTGCGTCCCATTTGCGCGTAGATTCGGCCGAGTTCGATGTAGTGCATGAGCCGATTGGGATTAAGTGCGATGGCCTTTAAGAGACATTTCTCCGCCGCTTCATTCGTCGTCACCGGCAAGTCGCCATAGAGCGCTTTGGCGAGAACCCGTTTCAGGACGCTGATGTTCGCCAGCACGCGATTCCACCGCCCCAGAACGTGCCACGCGTTATCGTTGGTCGGATCAAGCTGAAGGGCGCGGTCTACCGCCGCCTTGATGCGGGGCGAGGCATTGACCTGATCCCTGCTGCCCATGTAGGGAACCATTTTTCCGTAGCTGATCGCCGGCGAAAGTTGCGCTTCAGGATTTTTCGGAGCGAGGGTCGCGGCGCGATCGGCGTATTCGAGCGAGATGTTTCCAAGCCGCAGCTTTTCTTTTTTCGATGACGTGTCGCTCATCAAATGACGGTATTGCCGCGCGATGCAGACGAGAAGGTGCACGTTGTCCGGTTCGAGCTTGTTCGCCGGCAGATATTCTTCGAGCGCTTCCTTGGGTTGGAGTCGTTTGTCGAATTGGTCGCCCTTAGCGATCAAAGCGTCGGCGTCTTCTTCTGCCCGCGCCGCGCCGCCCCAGAGGCAAAGCACCGCAGCCAGCAACCTGAAAATGCGAAGGAGATGATTGGGATTCACGAATGTAAATAGTGGTGCCGGGCGTCCTTTCGATTCGCCCCTGATCACGATCTTGGCCGCGAAAACCGTGCCCAAAAGCAGACTACCACCTGAAGGCTTCCATGCATCTGCTGGTTCTGCGCCCGTTAATTCGAGGGCGGCGGACGCAGGACCGGCGTCTTACTTCGGTGGCCGCAGCGCGAGTTGTCCCTTGCGGGCGAAGTTAATGGATTCGCCGAGGATCCGCAGCGCTTCCTGCGGCGCGTGAAAGCCGGAAGAATTTTCGGCTTCGACGAAATCGAGGTAGAACTGCGCCTTGCGCTGGAAGTCCTGCGCCGCCGTGATTTGGTCCGCGGGCGCGCTGCTGGCGTTCGCCGTTTTCAATTCGCCAATGAGCTCGACGAGCGCGTCCATCGCGAGGTTGCGCATATTTTGCGTCCGCTCCTGGATGGCTTCGACCCGGCTCTTCAACTCCTCTTCCGGCCATTTGTGACAGGTCTGGCAGGCGCGGTTGATGTTAAGCAGCGGACTGCGCACATGATGATCGCTGATCTTGAGCGCGCCCTCTCGTTTGTAGGGCATGTGACAATCGGCGCAGGCCACACCGGAGCGCGCGTGGATGCCCTGGTTCCACATCTCAAATTCCGGATGCTGCGCTTTGAGCACCGGCGCGCCGCTCTCCGCGTGCGTCCAGTCTTTGAATTGCTCCTTGTCGTAGTAGGCCAGGATGTTCTCGACCTTTAACCCGTTGGCCCATGGATAGACCAGGCGTTTCTCCGGTCCCTTGAAGTAATACTCCACGTGGCATTGTCCGCAGACGAAGGTGCGCATCTCCTGCCGCGTGGCGTCGCGGTTCACATCGTAATTCTGCACACCTTCGCCGGCTTTTTTCACGCGGATTCCTTCCATAAAGCCGGGCCGCGAGACGCGAAGCTGCATCGTGGCCGGTTCATGGCAATCGATGCACGCGACCGGATGCGTGACGAGCTTGCGCGCTTCGGCAAACGGCATCTGGTTGAACTTTTCGAAGCCCTTCATCAGGTCGCCATCGCCCGCTTTTTTGTAAGGCCCTGCGATCGAGGCATGGCAATGGAGGCAGGCGCCGGGCTGCTTCGCCGCTTGCTGGCGCTCGGTGTAAGTCTGGTCGTCGAGCATGAAAGCGTGCCCGCGCTCTTCGCGAAAATCTTTCGCGAAAGCGTAGCCTGCCCACATCGTCTTCAAACGCGGGTCCTCCTCGAGGCGTGATTGCGCGACGACCGAGCGCGGGTCGGCCTGCGTGGGTGTGCGCGGCTCGGCTTCGCTCCCGCCGTAGCGTGTGCGCTGCTGGTCCACCGTGCGGCGGTAGTCGTCATACTGCAGCGGGAAATTCTTGCCCCAGATGGCGGGGTCCTCGGTTTCCTCGGTGAGTTCCACGACGCGAAAGAACGGATTCTTCGCCTCCTGCTTGTGTTGGAAGACCGAGACGAGTACGACCATGCCGAGGACCGAAGCGATGGCGGCGAGCAGTACGAGAACGCTGAACATGGCCCATGGTCTTCCGCGGTAAAAATTCAGCAGGCGTTCTTTGAAGGTAAGTTTTTTCATAACTTCTTATTTCAAGTGACCCACACTCGCGTGACAGCGAATGCAGGACAGGGCGGCGTTGGATGCAGCAGTCAGATCGATATCGTGGACGATGTCTTGATGACATTTGCGGCAGGCGTTTTCCGTCACACGCCGGCTGCGTTCCTTGATCTGGATCGGATCGTGAAATTCGCCGGTGGTGAAGGCGAGCGAATGAAAGAAACCGTGCTCGGCTTTCGTGAAATACTTGGGAACGAACCCCGATGGCGTGTGGCAATCGTTGCAAGTCGCGACTGAGCGATGGCTGGAGTTATACCAACCATTGAGATGGTCCGTCATGATATGGCAGTTCGCGCAGGCGTTGGGATCGTTCGCGAGATACGATCCACCCTTGGCATACACGAACGTGTAACCCCCGAGGCCCGCCGCCGCACCGACAGCGACTGCAATCACAACCGCGAGCATGACGGTCACCCTGGTCTGCGGTCTGAGTGAACCGTTTGACCGTGCCGTCTTCATGATGTGAGTATCGGACTTTCGGCGTGTTACCTAGGCTGCCGCGCCACGAGTCATTCTAAGCCGCGCTCTTCATTACCGTTACGCTTCGCTTTGGATTCCTTCGATGAAACCTTGCGCCCCGGTCTGGACGTGGGCGGCGTTGGCTTCGTCGGTGTCGATGTGCATGGCGAGCGCGAAGCTCGGGTCCACCCGGATTAGCACGTCACCAAAAATCAGCTCGCGATCGCCGGACACGCGCACGCGCACGATGGACTTGTCGCGCACGCCGTAGCCGAGGGCGTCCTCGGGCGTCATATGAATATGGCGAAACGCGCAGATAACGCCGCGCTCAAGCTGCACGCTCCCAGCCATGCCTTCGAGCGTGCAACCGGGGGTATCCGCGATGTCGCCGCTCTCGCGAATCGGCGGATGCACTCCGAGCTTGAACTGCTCGGTCATCGCAATCTCGACCTGGGAGTATTTTCGCGTCGGCCCGAGAACACGGACGCGCTCGATGCGGCCTTTCGGTCCGACGATGGCGAGTTGTTCCTTGCAGGCATACTGGCCGGGCTGCGAGAGGTCGGCATGTTTTGTTAGTTGGTGGCCCGGGCCAAACAAAGCCTCCACGTCTTCCTGCTTGAGATGAATGTGATGCGCGGAGACCTCGACGAGAAACGACCGTTGCTTCTGCGCCTCCAGCGCGCGCATGATGTAGGAGCGGCTTAGCGTGCGCAACGCCTCCCGGGCCATCATGCGTTCCTCGTCCGTTGGGACAACGAGCACCGTCACCTTCGAATCGTCCGTCGAAATCCGGCACACGTCGTCGGAGCTGCGCGCGTCGCGATTGCGCTGCTCGTCGAGCGTGATGCCCATGCAGTCCAATCCCTGCAACGCCAGGGCGCGAATCTCTGCGCTGCCCTGGCCAATGCCACCGGTAAAGATCACCGCGTCCAATCCGCCCATGGAAGCGACGTAAGCGCCGAGGTATTTGCGGACGCGATAGCAGTAGGCCTTGAGCGCGAGCAACGCGCGGTGCTGGCCATCGTCCGCCGCCTTCAAAATTTCGCGCATGTCGCTCGAAATACCGGAGAGGCCGAGCAAGCCGCTTTTCTTGTTTAGGATTTCCTCGCTTTGCGAGGCGGTGAGGCCTTCGGTGCGTTCGAGAAAGGCGAGAATCCCGGGATCCAGGTCGCCGCAACGGGTCCCCATGATGAGGCCCTCGACGGGTGTGAATCCCATGGTCGTGTCGACCGAGCGTCCGTGGTCCACCGCGCAGAGCGACGAGCCGTTGCCGAGATGACAGCTGACCAGTTGCAATTCGTTCGGACGGCGCTGCAAAAACTGCGCGGCGCGCAGAGAGACGTAATGATGCGATGCGCCGTGGAAGCCGTAGCGGCGCACGCGGTGCTTTTCGTAAAGCTCGTAAGGGAGGCCGTAGAGATAGGCGTAAGCCGGCAGCGTGTGATGGAAAGCCGTGTCGAACACCGCGACCTGGGGCACGGCCGGAAAGAGACGGCGCATCTCGCGAATGCCGGCAACCATCACCGGATTGTGCAATGGCGCGAGCGGGTTGAGCGCTTCGATTTCCGCCAGCAGTTCGTCGGTGATGAGCGCGCCTTCCGTGAATTTCTCGCCGCCGTGCACCACGCGATGAGCAACCAGACTTATATCAGCTGCACCGCTGATGACGCCCGTCTCCTTCGAGGTGAGTTCGGCCACCATGGTCTTGAACGCGTCCGCAAAGTCGCCTTTCGGCAGGTCGCGCTTGACCTCTCCTTTCGGTCCACGATGGCTGAGCTTCGTTCCCTCAATGCCGATGCGCTCGATTTGCCCGCGCGCCTGGCGCGACTCGTCCACCGTGTCGTGGAAACAATATTTGAGCGACGACGAGCCACAGTTAATCACGAGGATTTTCTCCGGCCGCTCCCCTTTGAGCTTGAGGCCATAAGGGTCATCGCCTTCCCGGAGTGCCGCACCCGCTTTCGCCGGATCACTCAAGACCGTTTTCATTCGTTCCGTGATCGTCCGCGAAATGCGCTGCACTGCGCCCGGTTCGGCCACGATGACAGACTGGAAGAGCGACACCGGAATCAACAGCACCTCACAGCGCGACTCGGCGATGAAGTCCGCGAGCACCGCATCCCCGGTCATCAGCGCCATCTCGTTGAAGGTGTCGCCAGCTTTCAGCTGTCCGAGAACCTGCCGCGTGCCGCCGTCGCCCAGGGCCGAGGCAGCCACTGTGCCGCTCAACACGACCCCGAAGTGAGTGGCTTCCTCGCCCCGGTGGGCAATCGCTTGCTTGGCTTCGAAAGAAACGACGCGCGAGCCATCGACCAACTGTTGCAGGCGTTCGGCGGAGAAGTCCTGGAAGAGTGCGACCTCTTCCTTGAGAAATGTTTGTGGGTTCATGGTTTTGGAATGCGTGGTTGTCGACTGGCAGGGTGAACCGGCCGCGGAGCGCGGGCTATTGGACTAAAGTCTTACTGAACACCGGAGCGGCGCCGGCTTTCTGCCGTATGAGACCAAGGTCCAATATGCCGGCGCGTTCTAAATACTAAGCTGCGGTATGAACGAAGAAGCCGCCGCGAAAATAGTGTGCCTGGTTGATGATGATCAATCCGTCCTGCGGTCGATGCGTCGCTTGCTAGCCTCGGAGGGCATCGAGACGCGCGGCTTTAATAAACCGGACGAATTCCTTACGCACGCCGCCGCGCATCCCGTGCGGGTGCTCGTAACCGACATCTGGATGAAAGGTGTGACCGGTCTGGAGATTCTCGCGCGAACGTGTGCGATGTCACCGCGCCCGCGCGCCATTGTTATTACGGCTCGCGATGACCGCGCCGCCCGGACAACGGCATTGCAGATCGGTCCAGTCGCCTTCTTGCTCAAACCATTTGATGACGAGCCGTTCCTTACTGCGGTGCACGCCGCACTGGCTCAGGCCGCGGTCGTCCATTCCTGATTGGAAGCTGCCGGACGCCCTTCTAGAAAGGTACACTCCCTGAAGCAATTGCCTGACGTTGAATGCTTCAATGCGATTCGATTTGACCTTCGATTATGTAGAACAGCATGACGCGCGAAGAAGGATCTGA
>Ga0307513_10006887_pt1 | contig 14791 bp, 16 predicted proteins | sample 15_EM_MG_FD_202174 | JGI IMG/M metagenome (GOLD analysis project Ga0307513, IMG submission 202174) | Populus trichocarpa ectomycorrhiza microbial communities from riparian zone in the Pacific Northwest, United States - 15_EM | ecosystem: Host-associated > Plants > Roots > Unclassified | place... | reverse complement strand
TTCGTCCCTTATCTCTACTCACCATCGCGTTCCGCGACAGAGTGCGTATTGGATTATTCGTCCCCCTTGCTGTCACCCCGCTACAGACCGGTCGACGTTGGCATGTTCCATCGCGAGGCTCCAGTACCGCACAGAGTCTTGGGTAATGGGCACAAAGTTTGACTCTTGTGTGTCCCTGAGGTATCTTGCGACGGTGGCCCCCTATGGAGTAAAGCCTTCTAAATCCCTTAGATATTAGACATGTACTCAGACGGAACCTCCGTTGTTGTCCTAGCATGTCCCCACTGCTTGGAACAGGAATCTCAATAATCTCTTCACAATCATTGCTTTTTACTTTGCAGATTCATACGCTTCAGAGATTAAATTTTAGGGTACCTATACGGAGGATTTTGCGACCTGTGTTCTCATCATAAACAGTTTTGCGTCCCGAATATCCCCATCGTTTCGGATCATCTTCCCGATTTCAAGAGGCAGGCATGCATAAGGCTGGGTGGCAAGGTTCGATTGACAAAGATCGTTCGTGATCATGGCACGGCCGGGTAGAATTACCATACGGATACATGGTCGCTAGAATTCATCATGTGAATGCAGTAAACGGCCGTGGTTGGCAGATATTCTGGCGGCCCCTGGTTTGGTACGTGCGCCGTGATGAACAGCGGTGGTAGTAGAACGTGTATAGCAGTTTCCGAAACTCAAATAGTCCCATACATGGTAGATTAGTAACTCAACGACCCATGCTGTAGCCAACCAAGAAGCCAACACATGCGGCAGTCTGGTCATCAGACCTTGGCCCTGACCGCACCTCCGCAGCTCCGAGGACCACATAGAGGACCACACCCACCTCACCTTGTTGTTCGACATCCACGCCGGCCTAGCTTTGCTCTACATCAGCACAATTTCGGACTACCCGTGTCCGGGTTTGTTGCAAAGACTTTGAAGCCATTAACCATGTCCCTCAATGCTACTCTAAACGCTTCGCTATCCCATGTAAGATCAAAAGAAGTCGATCATCGCATACTTACGAGCAAGAGAACGCACGGCAGCCACTAGAGCGGCTTTATTTGCCAGAACACCTCAAAATGCGCATGTTGCGTGGGGACCACGAGGACGCGTGGAAGCCCTCAGGCCAGACTGGTGCACTCTGGTTTTGGCAGAAGTTGACATTAGCATTTCGCGGAGGAGAGAACAAACTCAATGAGACTATTGGCACTTCAGCGCTCGCGGAACTGGTTGAGGCCATGCCGCCTTTGGAACGCTTTCCATCCTCAAGGAACACGGACCCAAGCCACTCGCAAAATAAGACACCTGTGTTCCAGCCTTTGGACACCGTCGAAGAGCAGGAGGTGGGCCATAGCAATCGAGAAAGAGCTTCAGAGAAAATGAGGTGGATCGCCGACCAAGCTGACGTTGGTTCTTCCAAGATTAAAGCGAAGGGCCACAGTGCGAGGGTACGAAGGATAAGGCACCCTGACTTCATGCGAAGACTTGCTATCTTCGGGCAGTACTCGCAGCACCGCAGCGGTCACGACGACAGCCGCGACAACGACTACCTTTTCGCCATCGAAATGTATACCGTACAAGTCTGGCACGATCGGGAGACTGTCCTTCGTACAAAAATGAGAGCCGATTAGGGCGTCCATCAATTGCAGTTATGGTCGAAGAGCCCGGCGCTTTGGAGATTTTATGCTGAAACCTATTGTGGCTCCTTTCTGGAGGGGCCTTTTAGGAAGCGGCTCCATCCCTATCACCCTATCAAAGCCCGCGGTTGGCAGACTGAGACGTCGACTTATATTAAACCACGAAAGCTGGTCGTGTCCAAACTGTACGGCACCAATCTCCGGTCTTCTGTATCATGAAATGCAATGCCTATGTGCACATGTTCTGGTATCCCTAGCGTGCACTGAGATAGGATGAGAGGGTACGATAGGGTGGTGAAGGACCAAACCTTACCCAAACCTTACAACAACCCAACGTCATTTATGGGTATTGACATCTCGGCGATTTTCGGGCTTCGTATAACAGATATCTGAAGTCATGGAGTGTGATACAAATGCAAAACAGTCGTCGAAGCGGCACGAGTCCTTATATTATGAATTGCTGGCATGCGATAATCAAGTTCCCCCTAAGCAAGGGTGTAACCGTGCGGGGAGAATTAATTAACCTTGGTAACGAGACTGTTGACTAAATGAACACTAGCAAAGGTAAATATACGAGTGGACAATCCAGGTATTCAGAGAAACCAATATCCACAGCTGGGCAGAGATGAAAGTGCGGGTGGGCATGAGTGAAGCACACTGGAGTCGTGACATGTCAGGAACCGACTTGACCTCTCTTCGCAAAGGCGGCAAGTGGAAATTTCTGGGCTGGGCTGAATCACCGCCCGCTGAAATCGCATATGGTGGCACGATCGTAGAGAGGGAATACATTCATGGTCTTTATTGGTACCCACCATGACGTTGTGATTGATTACAGAGGAAAAAATCCTTGTGACAACGACAGAATGGTTGCATAGGTTTCGGATGCCAGGCAACAGTTTGCATAGTCACATAGACGGAGACAAAGGGTATAGCTATGAACGAATACTGACTTTTTGAGCGAAGGGGCATATACTTTTGAGATTGTCCATATGGTCGAACGAAACCAGACGTGAGCTTAAAGGTTTAATTTTGCTTACGACAGCGGTGGCTACTCATTTCACCGGTTGTATAAGCAAGTTTTCCACTAAAAAAACGTGAATATGCAGGACAACTTCTGCTGGTGACCGAGACGGCACGCACCAGTCGTCGCATTTGTCCGCCAACCCAAAATGTTCTCGTCGGAGGTGTCGTAATACGTCCCTCCTATGCTTCCAAGACATCTCTGTACCGGTAGGACAAAGCCGGCACGTATACCGAGCGTTTCTCTCTGCACGCAGGAAGCCTACATAAACTTGCCCCAATTCGCCACCAAATTCGCGACTACCGAATTCTTTGGCCGACATTCTCCTAGTAAGGGAAGATATGTCCACCTTATCCACGAAAACCTTCTCTATGAGAAGTACTGCCTGCCCCTCCGCCCCTCCCTCCTTACACCTGTGCTGGAGTTTTTTGACGTCTGGCTCAAAGTCGACAGCAGGACGCTTCTTTTGTGGGCGCCGATAAGGACAGAATCTGGGAGACGTCACCCGATGCGAGGTAGATAGGTCATGAGCAACCGTCTCTCGCCTTGCTTTCGATGATTGTAGTTGAGAATTCCCGAGAGGGTTTGTGGAAGGAGGTGACTCGTGAGGTTCCGGGCGATCCGACTGGCTAGGTGGAGGGTGGGCAGGCGGATGGTTGTCCAATAAAGTTGATGATTGTTCGTTGACGGATAAGAGGCCACTGGGTGGCGGTAGATGCGTGGCCATGAGGGGGTGGAATAGAAGTTCCATAGTGGGGGGGAAAGTAAGGCCCATAGGATAAGGGGCTGTACTGGAAGAGTGAGGGAGACCAAGTGGAAGATATGGCGGTGTCCAGTGCCAGATTGATTGATGATCTTCCATATTGGATTGAAACATGGTCGTGCCAGATAAGAGGTGTCCGGGTGTGTTTTGGAAGTTGTTCACATCCTCAACGCAGGTAGAATGATTGTCATGCGACGTTTGTGTCGTGTTACTAGACGCAAGAGCCGCGTTAGGGGGCCCGGAGAAGGACGTAGGGTCGCAGTGAGTTGCCGAAGACCCGATAGATGACACTGGGTGTACACGACTATTGAATGTGGTTGTGTAGGGTGATGGCCAAGGTGTATTGGTCCAGGGGATTCCCTGCTTGACACCAGGACCCTGGTTAGAGAGTAGTCGGGACGATCTTGGGGTAAGGAGAGGATGCTAAAGAATGGTAAATACCGGTTGGGCGTGGTGGTAGTTGACGTGAAGTGGGCGGTGGTGCGTGTTTTGGAACGCCTTTTGCAGATAGGGTGAGTCCTGTGAATATGGGAGGGCGACAAACGGCGATTCAAGTGTTGATGCACCGATCGTTCCGGCATCTTGATGCACAGAGCTAGAGAATACGCATGAGAATATCACGAGCTCGTCAAGGTGGTGACCTTCACTACCTGTTTGGTAAATTCGAGCTCTTTTGCGAGAGTACAGGTGTCAGATAGGCCGAGCGATTATCCATTGAAGTGGCAAGGGGAGGGTTTGAGGGGCACAATGGTCGGATGGACGATCAGGATGAGCAGTAGGTGAGGAGTGGTAGGCGGGGGAGAGAAACCTAGAAAAGCGTCGCAACTCTTAAAATCAGTTCAAGAAACCACGGGTTTTCGGCCACGTCCTTTGCGGAACGGTCCGATTGGGGTCACTGCAGAGAAGGACATATACTCTTTAAGAATCTCCCACGAGTGTGATCCTATCCACCTGCCATAGGTACATACTCCACGGAATTTCCCTTTTATCGTGACCCCCAAATCTCTGCGATGTCGTCTCGCTCTATAAGTAAATCTGAATTGAGACTGGAAATGAAGGTGATGCTTAAGAAGGGCCCTTCCCAAAATTGAGAATGAGAAATCGTCATCTTCGCGGATCGAGGTCCTCAAGGTTTCTCGAGGGGCTCAGATGTATGTGCAAAAGGATGGTATATATGCGCATTAGTCCCATACTACGGTCGAGGGGTGCATAAGATTTTTTTAATGCGAGTTATGATCACGACGGAGGCGGAGGCTGGCCATATGCGTGGAGGCCCCACCGCAACAAGTCGAATCATGCCCCAGCCTCCACTCTCAGGTTTATTCAGGGACCTGAGGTGACCGGCAGCGGACGGACGACGTCGTGGGGAGCTCTTGCGGCGAGGAGCGAGGCTGGTGTGTGGTGTAGTAAGAGGAGGACATATGCGACAAGGTGTTGCGCAAGGCATATGACCTGTCGGATGCGTGGCTGGCTTGTCATTGGAGTTGTTCATTGGAATGGAGCAGCGCGGCCGAACAAAACCCGAAAGGCGAACGCGAGAGGCGAACGCGAGAGGTGAGGCTACCGATGCATTGTCGGTGCACATCCCGGAGTCTGGATTCAGGCCCCGAGTCGCGAGTCGATAGGGGGGGTGGTTCAAGAATGCACAATGCGGCTCGGTGTGGCTGTGCGGCTGTGTGCGAGCGAAGTGGAAGTGGACCGCCATACCAAAGAAAATAAGAAACGCACACACAGATCGCTTTGGAAAAAGGCGTGAATAGTATGCCTCACACGAGGCTCAAGCTTACAGACGGAGTACGGCAGGACGAGCGAGCTGAGCGGCCGAGAGACTGGACAAGACGAAAAAAATGCGAGACGGTCCAGGGACGATTCGAATCGAGATGACTACCACCTACTCTCACTCTTATTCCACTCCTTCCGCTGCCGATGAGCCTCTCTACGTTCCACTTTACTTAGCCGTTCCTTCCCTCCCTTCTTCTTCGTCCCTTCAACACCCATAGCACGCATGAACGACCCCATTGCAATATCCTCCTTCTCATCCTCGGGTGTATTCGTTCCTTCTATCGCTTTGAGTCGCCTGATACCCCGATGGCGAATGACTTCGCCATTCTTAGGGTCATGTGGGAAAAGATCCCCCCAGCCTGACTTGCGTGCATCGTAATATTCTTGCTTGCCTTGCGATTTGGGTATCACTATGCGTGCTATCTCACCTGGCGGACGACTCTTCTCAGAAAGTTTCTTCCTTGCAGACGGCTGCTCGAGGCACTCACCTTTCCGCGTGCAAGTATCCATAGTAATATGCCCACTGCCCTTTAGAGGGTTGTAGATGATCCTTCTCCAGTGGTAAGATTCCTGCTTGAGACGTTCGAGTTCGTCCTGCTCGGCCTCCTGCTCCCGGGGAATCCTCTCAACTGCCTGTCGTTCACTCTCCACGGAATACTCCGATCGAGGTAACCTCTCCACGGGTTCACACGGTCCACCACCGATGTCGACCGGCTCTTCCGGCACTTTCGTCTCGTCCAGATGCAGAGCAGACCGGAGTAGTTTGAGAGGCCGCTCCCCCCTTCGTATCACAACGTAGGAGTAGGTAACATCCTCAAAGTCTTTCTTTGCATGTTTGGTCTTTCGGAGAAAGGCTGGTCGGGTGAAGCGTTGTGGGAAGGCGCAGACATCTGAGGTGAGGCGCAGCGGACAGAAGCCATCATGTGGGCACTGGGACTAAAGTGTCAGAATGAAACTCCAGATAAGACGGGAGAATGTAGTCCACCGGTGCCACAACATGGGTCCCGCCCTGGGTAGAACCTATTCGTAAGAGGTATTCTCGTGCATCTGCTACAGCGTGAAAGCCTTCTTGCGTCCCATGGTCGATGATTATCTATGTTTTTTGTGAGGACCAGTAAGGACCGAGTTCAACCAGCGGCCTTACCATCATATCTGCCCCTGTCTCCCAGATCTCCTTCACCATTCTCTTTTGGGCTGCAGCAGAGCTGAGCTGGGATAGTGAGAACGCACACAACGCTACGGTTTGCTTCGACTCGGACATGAGGTCCAATGCCATTGACCTATCTATACCGGACCAGCAGTCTCGTTGCGTCACAATACAATTGCCAGTAGCGATCCCTTGAATTTGTATCAGTATAATGTTCAGTAGAAGAATTGCAGTAGTACGAACCACTCATGATTGTCTTGCCCAGTCGCTGAAGCCCAGTTCGATTCTCCAACGCGATGTAGCGAGAAAGAGTTGTGTCGGAAGGAGCAGTCTCCTGCCCTTCCCAGCCTGTTGGTGCACTTCCAAAGAACGTTAGAGTTGCCCTGTCTGATGGATTAGAAAGTTCCTCGATTCTTTGGCCATATGCGACATACCAGAAACCAGCTCCAGTTTGACTCCCAAAGTTAATGACATTCTTAACGGTCCAGTCGTTCGGCATTCGAACGCGTAGTTGGTGGAGGACGGATTTTATCGCGACGATATGAGGGGGCAGAGCAATAGCGGCATATGCAAGACCTTCACGAGGTCCCATAATGCGTTCCTCCCGTGCTCGCTTGTATTTAGGCATTTCGGTCGTCCACTGGTTTCCCCAACTGGTACTCCCAGACGTTGAAGGCTGGAGTAGCAGTCGTTTAGCATCTGACCGTAATTGCTCCTTATTCTCAGCTAGAAGCAGGAGATAGTATTAGCGCCTGGAAGTCTTTTCACATGAGGGGACGGTGGTCCTACCAATAAGTCTTTCCATCGAACGTTGCAGTTCAAAAGGTAGCGCGTATTGTCCGACTTTGTCGCTTCCAATACGGGCTTCAGGCGATTTTCGATTCCATCGTGTATTCAGACCACGTTCAGAAAGCCCTGCGCCGCCTTCCTCGGCTCCTTTCAGCTCGACTGCCACTGCTTCGCTTCTGGGTTCAACAAAATCGAGTATTTCTGCATCACTGGTTACCACGGGCTCCTGCTTCTTGTGCCATTTAAGGCTGCTGTCGATGTCTTTCCAGAGACGAAGGTACGAAGGGTCGAGCTCAACGGGCGTCGGCGCCTCTTCAACAGGATTATATGGAACTTGAAATATTGTACGAGCTATTTGAGCGGTCCGTGGCACTAGAGGAAGCGCAGGGACCCGACGAGCGAACATAGCAGGTCTCAACCTGTCTGCTTTGTCTTGCCATTGAAAAGGCAACAGAGCTTCGGTGTTTACGTGCTTATAGCATGAAATATACCACCAGACTCGTAATGTTACGGTGTAACATGGTTTCGTGTCCCTCACCTCGACCTGACCTGCGATGCATCGGAGCCATACACCCTATAATAATACTAATTATCCCAACGAGACCTGTACTCCTGATGCATTCCTCTGGACTGATGCATTACCCTCATCCCGAGTGTGACGGCCCTTCACATCATATTCGCTCGTACTCCCCACCTGATCCCCACCTGATCCCCACCTGATCCTCAAATGGGAGCAACTAAGTTCTTACCGTCCCAAGGTAGTTAGTCGAGTAACGACATCGCTCGCCATTGTGGTCCGATCCGCCAGGTGTCGGACAAGTTGTGAAGCAACAGGCTCGATCACTAGGTCTCGTTGAGGGCATTTCTCGCACAAAGTATAGGGTGTGTACTTGTATATAGGTGCTTACCATCAATTAACGGTAAATTTCTCCAGCATACACCCCACTCCCTTGAAAGTCGATAGGGTTTGTTTGAAATTGTCCTCGAACTCAATGTCTTTGGTACTATGAAAGCTTGGACCCATCGAGTGAGAGATTTGAATGACGAAAGGTGGGCGTCGTCGACCATGGAACCTTTGAAATAGATGTCGAGGGCCTCAGAGCACGGTAGTTACCAGTCCTCGACATCGAGCGGTGGATATTTGTCTGCGAGAATAGAGGTTATTTGGATTTGGCGGCGTGAGCACTATTCCTTGCGGCTCGATCCGACCAAATTTGAGCAGTTCCAGACACGCGCGCGCGAAAAGTCAAGAGTGAGAACGGGGACTACAGAACCGCGCCATGACACCGCAAGGGCGTGGATGCTGGGCGTGTTTAGCCCCAGTTGGGATATGTTCGAAGAATCTTGTCTTCCTCGATAAAGATATTCGCGGTGTGGCGGGATTAACGTATGGGTTGTCAATAGAGCAACTGGGATGCGCAAGAGGTACATAAACGTTCCACGCGGGCTTGCGAACGCGGCCGGGATGTGAAGGTTGATACCCCTTGTAAGAAACTCCCCAATGTAAATAATCAATTTCCGAGTAATAAGTCAAGCGTTTTTCAAACGAGCTCACGTTTCTTGAGGCGTGGTTGCACATTAGAGCCCGCGTCATGACCCGACCACCCCTTCCAACAATCCGACTGAGAAATTCATGCGGCCACAAGAAGCTTCTAGAGTACATCCGACGGTATGCATAAGGTACATTTCCTCCCAGAGCTCCGCGGGTAACAGTTTCGAGGGGTGCCTTTGCTGTTGTGCATCTCCCACGCCGCTTTCGACATCGCACTACGAGGGACTATATTAACGACCCATGAGGCCCCGGCTTAGTGCAGTGACCTGGAATAAAAGTTCAGCAACGATGGTTGGGTTCAACTCGTAACAAAACACGCCACCCAGCTCAGCCTTCTCCGACACCACGATGTCAACACGAACTCGGAGCAAGCGAAAGCCTGCTGCTGCACCAGAAGAAGAGGTTACTGCTCCTTCAAAACCAGCAAAACGCGCGCGGCGTGGCAAGCAACAACCCGAACAACCTCCTCCAGAGCCAGCGGCGCCTCCGCCAGACGTCCCACCACCGCCAATAGTACTGCCCTCTGAAATACTCCCTGCGACGGACGTAAAGATGGCGTATTCCGGAAAGGACAGCGAACCAACAAAAAGCCATGAACCGTCCTTAGACCAGGAACCTTCTCACCCGGAGGCGAACGAAGAACCAGAGGAGGATCCACTAGAGGTCGTTGTACAACAGAGAGCTGCGCCCGAACGAGCGGCGGACTTGTACCTAGACACCGTCAACCGCGCGGCGCTCGATTTCGATTTTGAGAAAGTTTGCTCAATCTCACTATCAAATCTCAACGTCTACGGCTGTCTTGTATGTGGAAAATACTTCCAAGGACGAAGTAAAAAATCTCCCGCGTACGCGCACTCCATCTCCGAGGATCATCATGTCTTCATTAACCTCGAATCGGCACAGGTGAGCGTCCTACCCCGCTCTTGCCGCCTGCTACTCATGCGTTACTATCTTGTAGGTATACGTTCTCCCAGATGGCTATCCAGTCTCCGACCCGTCATTAGAGGACATCTCCCATGTGCTCGCCCCGAAATTCACTCCAGCATCCGTTCGCGCGCTATCCGAGCCTCAGCAATCCTTCGATCTAAATTCGAGTCCGTATACACCAGGTTACGTCGGGCTCAACAACATCAAAGCCAACGACTATCTCAACGTCGTCCTCCAACTGGTTTTACACGTGGCACCCCTTCGTAATCACCTCCTCCTTTCCTCATATTCTCCATCAGGGAAGGAGTCTGAGCTATTGAAGCGTTTCGCCGCTCTCGCAAAGAAACTCTGGAACCAGCGATTGTTCAAGTCGCAAGTCAGTCCGCACGAGTTCCTGCAAGAAGTTGTGCGTGTCAGTGCAGGGCGGTTCCAGATCACCAAACAGGGTGATCCAACTGAGTTCCTCGGGTGGTTATTGAATACCCTACACAAGGACTTGGGTGGCACGAAGAAGCGGAATTCGAGTGTCATGTATTCGACATTCCAGGGAGAGCTGAGGCTAGATACACAACAGGTAATCACCAAGGATGCCTTGTCCGGAAATATTGAGACCGTGCGACCAACGTTTGACATCGATCGGGGTATGTCCTCTCACTTTGCCGGCTTTGCTGGGGTAACGGAATCATACAGAGATCAAGAGCGCACGATCCCCGTTCCTGTTTCTTGCCCTCGATTTACCACCACCTCCACTCTTCCAAGACGCAATTGAAGATAAAAACATCATCCCACAAGTTAGCATCTACTCAGTACTTGCAAAGTATGACGGAGTGACCTCTCAAGAGTTCGCTGGGAAACTGAAACGGTTCATGTGTCAACGACTGCCGCCCTACCTAATCGTCTACTACAAGCGGTTCACGAAGAACAATTTTGTCGAGGAAAAGAACCCCACCATTGTCAACTTCCCACTGAAGGGGCTGGAAATGAAAGATTGTACGTGATTGCATTGCCAATCGGGGATGACTCACTCACATTCTTTTCCAGTCGTCGAGCTACCCGAAGGGTCTTCCCCAGTACCAACAACATACAATTTATTGGCAAATGTGACGCACGAAAGCGTTACAAGCATCACTCGAGATAAGACGGATACAGCATGGAAAGTCGTTCTACGAGCCCCACCACTGCCCTCGTCATCCAATAACGAGCAAGCAGGCAATGAAGGAGAAGAGCGATGGATTGGCATACAGGACCTCATCGTCGAGGACCTCAGGAAGGAAATGATTTTTCTCGGCGAGACGGTGCTACAGGTTTGGGAACGCAAAGATTTAGCAGAAGCACAGAGTGGCGGGAAAAAGGCAACGAGTGGAGATCAAAGAATGGACGTTGATTTGTAACTTGTTCGGCATACTTCGTCCTTTCCCCAGGTTCAATGCCTTATTCAGGTTAAGGGTGGCTCACTTTGTCCGAATGGCACTAGCCACCTCCAACCAGCAAATTGATAGGGCTCATATGGAATACGGATGGGTGCTAAATATACCTCGGACAAACCGAAGAGCTATTCTGGGATACTGAAGTAGTCTGGAGGATCCTCGCCCAAATAGGGAAATGCATGCTGTGGCACTGATATAGCACGCTCAGTCTCCATAGCCAGAGGATCTTCATCCTGATCCTGATCCCCTTCCCCATCCTTCATGACCTGACCAGACCGGTAAAAGACGAACAGCGGGTGCCGATTTCTCCATTGGATATTCTCCACTAGATAGCCCATACGCTTTTCATCGTCGAGTCCTAGCGGTTGGTCGGCATAGACCGTCACGTACTCTAGGGGTTGGTAACCTAAATTGTTACGGTAGTTAAGCCACTGAACCAAGTCCTCTATCCTTCCGTACTCTGATAATGCAATGCGTAGCTCACGCAAGTTCGGACACAGTTCCTTCCCTACAATCTCCCAGAACGGTATCCCGACCAGTGGCAGTCCGCTTATTGGTACCCTTGCTGGTGTATCTTTAACGGAGAAATTGACTATCTCCAAAACTTCGAGGCATGGAAACAAGCCGACCAATTGCTGGATCGCTCCTGTGCCAAAGAATAGTCCTTGAAAACGAAGGCGTTTGATACTTTGAAATGGCAAATTAGAATGCCGAATTGGATCCACCAGAAGGGCGGTGCGGCCAGTCGCCAGTCGTGGACTGGAGAGTACGAGGTCCAGAGAGAAGTGAGCGAGCATGACACCCGCTTTCTTGCTCACAACCGAGCATGTGGCACCTTCAAATCCTGCTCCGCTGATTATAAGCTCATCGGCTTTCGAATTTAACTCCCAGGGAGTGTCTTCACGAATGCATCGTACGGGGAGGGGGAGAAAAGTGGTCGATGAAATACCAAACCGTAGATATGGACTCGTATGGAGCTGTTCTATCAGTGAAACGATACTTTGGAGGGAATCTGCCACAATTGAAAGGTGTCGAAGTAAAGGGAGGGCAACCAATGGCAAAAGATGTTCGCCATCGGACTGAGCAGAAAGTGCACGACAAAGGAATAAATAGTGGAGGTTCGGGCATCTTTTTAGGATACCGAGCATTTGGGGAACGGAAAGTCGTGAGATGGGTCTGATTAGCCGGAGATATGTGAGATTGCTGAATAGCGGGTCGGTCCACTGCGGAGAGAAACGGACAAATTGAACGTGACGCAGTTGGTGTGTATGGCCACCGAAAAGGGGAAATGGGATCGGTGGTGTGGCAATTAACCTTGAATCCCCAATGTCTGTAAGCCAAAAAGAACGCAACCTCGGCACCGTACGTTCTAGAGTTCCCGGTGTAACTGATATGTTCTGGTCGAGATCCATGAAACTGGCACGGGGGCGTGAATTTATTGATGCCACAAGGACGGTACAGCGAACAAGAGCATCACCGAACCGTTGTATGGGTAGTTGTGCAGGAGATATTGATGTTGGATTTGTCCAAAGGACAGTACCCTGATACGGCATCCCTCTATCACTGCACATGCCCTTGGTGTAGAGGTGAAGGTCAGCCGTTGCAGCTCTCGCAAGTAATGCGTCCGTTTTGTTGGGAGAAACCCAAGGAGTGATATCAATGAATCTCCACAGCCTGCCTGACGCAAGGGCAACACTGCGAAAGCGCCGGGACACTGCTGGGATTTGAAGTCGGTCGTTTAGAGACAGATGATCCCAGATTTCGAGTAAAAGGTCATCAGGAAGACGACAGATGGGTGTGTAATGGTTTGAATCGCTCGCTAACTTGCTGTAAAGCGTGTCGAAGGTGACTATAATCTTTTCGAGACGCGGTCGGACTGTTAATTCAGATAAAAATGCCCGGACTCCAGTAGGATTGTTGATGAATGAGCATCTGACGATTAAAAGTGAGAATGAGAAAATCGGAAGGAGTGAAACCGCTCTCACCGACCACTCTCCACGTGGGCGCAGAGAGTAGATAATATAGATTCAAGTTTCTGGCTATTTTCTTTGTCAGGGAGGTTGTAATAGAGTAAAGCTCGGTCTCACCACCACTCGTAGTCAAGCTCCATTTGTGACCGAGATCAAGAGTAACCCTCTTGCAGTACCCGGATGACCCAACGATTGACATATACAGAAGAAGAATGGGCGAGGTAATATCAAAAGTCCACATAAGCAACAGTAACACTAAGCATCAGCAACGAAAATATTGACAAACCAGATACGAGACGAAGTATTACATTAACAACACGTGACTTGCCATCACCCATTACCCTCCTCACTACTATCAGTATCCGACTCATCACTCTCACTCTCCTCGTCAAGGAAATGATTTTTCTCGGCGAGACGGTGCTACAGGTTTGGGAACGCAAAGATTTAACAGAAGCACAGAGTGGCGGGAAAAAGGCAACGAGTGGAGATCAAAGAATGGAAGTTGATTTGTAACTTGTTGGGCATGCTTCGTCCTTTCCCCAGGTTCAATGCCTTATTCAGATTAAGGGTGGCTCACTTTGTCCGAATGGCACTAGCCACCTCCAACCAACAAATTGATAGGGCTCATATGGAATACGGATGGGTGCTAAATATACCTCGGACAAGCCGAAGAGCTATTCTGGGACACTGAAGTAGTCTGGAGGATCCTCGCCCAAATAGGGAAATGCATGCTGTGGCACTGATATAGCACGCTCAGTCTCCATAGCCAGAGGATCTTCATCCTGGTCCTGATCCCCTTCTCCACCCTTTATGACCTGACCAGACCCGCAAAAGACGAACAGCGGGTGCCGATTTCTCCATTGGATATTCTCCACTAGATAGCGCATACGCTTTTCATCGTCGAGTCCTAGCGGTTTGTCGGCATAGACCGTCACGTGCTTTAGGGGCTGGTAACTTAAATTGTTACGGTAGCCAAGCCACTGGACCAAGTCCTCTATCCGTTCGTACTCTGGTAACGCAATGCGTAGCTCACGCAAGTTCGGACACAGTTCCTTCCCTACAATCTCCAAGAACGGTACCCCGACCAGTGGCACTCCGCTTCTTGGTACCCTTACTGATGCATCTGTGACGGAGAAATTGACTATCTCCAAAACTTCGAGGCATGGAAACAAGCCGACCAATTGCTGGATCGCTCCTGTGTCAAAGAATAGTCCTTGGAAACGAAGGCGTTTGATACTTTGAAATGGCAAATTAGAATGCCGAATTGGATCCACCAGAAGGGCGGTGCGGCCAGTCGTCGGTTGTGGACTGGAGAATGCGGGGTCCAGACAGAAGTGAGCGAGCATGACCCCCGCTTTCTTGCTCACCACCGAGTATGTGGCGCCCTCGAATCCTCTTCCACTGATTATAAGCTCATCAGATTTCGAATTTAACTCCCAGGGAGTGTCTTCACGAATGCATCGTACGGGGAGGGGGAAAAATGTGGTCGATGAAACACCAAACCGTAGATGTGGACTCGTATGGAGCTGTTCTACCAGTGAAACGATACTTTGGAGGGAATCTTCCACAATTGAAAGGTGTCGAAGTAAAGGGAGGGCAACCAATGGCAAAAGATGTTCGCCATCGGACTGAGCAGAAAGTACACAACGAAGGAATAAATAGTGGAGGTTCGGGCATCTTTTTAGGATACCGAGCATTTGGGGAACGGAAAGTCGTGAGATGGGTCTGATTAGCCGGAGATATGTGAGATTGCTGAATAGCGGGTCGGTCCACTGC
>Ga0307513_10006886_pt1 | contig 14792 bp, 11 predicted proteins | sample 15_EM_MG_FD_202174 | JGI IMG/M metagenome (GOLD analysis project Ga0307513, IMG submission 202174) | Populus trichocarpa ectomycorrhiza microbial communities from riparian zone in the Pacific Northwest, United States - 15_EM | ecosystem: Host-associated > Plants > Roots > Unclassified | place... | reverse complement strand
TCGGGGCCGGCCCTATTTTTTTGGGATCAGGCGCTGAGCCGGTCGGCGGGCGGCGCGGCGCGGTGGGTCCAGACCTCGGACAGGGTGTGCAGCAGGGCCTCGGCGGTGATCGGCTTGGTCACATGGCCGTCCGCGCCGGCGGCTGTGGCGGCCTGGGCGTGCTCGGGCATGGCGTTGGCGGTCAGGGTGTAGATCGGCGTCGGCGGCAGGCCCGCCTCGGCCTCGCGGCGGCGGATGGCGCGGATGGCGGTCAGGCCGTCCATCACCGGCATCTGCATGTCCATCAGGATCAGGTCGAACCTGGCGGCGGCCTCGGCCGCCACGGCCTCGGCGCCGTTCTCGACCATGGTCAGGTCCACGCCGGCGCCCTCCAGGATCAGGTCGACGACGCGCCGGTTGGTCGGGTGGTCCTCGGCCAGCAGCACGCGCATCCCGTCCAGGGCGGGGGTCTCGTCGGCGGGGCCGCCGGTCACGCACCACAGGTCGACCTCGCCATGGCAGCGGGGCAGGTCGAGGGCCAGGGTCAGGGTCGCCCCCTCGCCCGGGGTCGCATCGGCGCTCAGCGAGCCGCCCATGGCCTCGGCCAGCGAACGGGAGATGGCCAGGCCCAGGCCCGTGCCGCCGTACCGGCGGGTGATCGAGCCGTCCGCCTGTTCGAACCGGCCGAACAGGCGCGCCTTGGTCGCCTCGTCGAAGCCGATGCCGGTGTCGGCCACGTCGATCGTCAACCGCGAGGCGGTCTCGCCGCGGTCCGCGCGGACGGTCATCCGCACCTGGCCCATGGAGGTGAACTTCACCGCATTGCCCAGGAGGTTGGAGAGCACCTGGCGGATCCGCGGCGCGTCGCCTTGGAAGACCCCGCGGGCGCCCGGATCGATCTCGACGACGAAATCCAGGCCCTTGGCCCGGGCGGAGGCCTCGAACAGGGCCGCGCAGGCGTTGACCGAGGTGATCAGGTCGAAAGGCTCGGCCTTGATCTCCAGCCGCCCGGCCTCGATCCGCGCCAGGTCCAGGATGTCGGTGAGCAGGGCCTCCAAGGTCTGGGCGGAGGTCTCGATCAGCCCGACCATGTCCCGTTGCGCGGGGTCCAGGACGGTCTTGGCCAGCGCGCCGGCCACGCCCATCACCCCGTTCAGCGGCGTGCGGATCTCGTGGCTCATATTGGCCAGGAATTCGCTCTTGGCGCGATTGGCCTCCTCGGCGGCGTTCTTGGCGAGGGTGAGTTCGATTTCGATCCGCTTCTGCTTCTCGACGCTGCGGATCACGCCGATGATGCGGACGATTTTTCCCTCCTCGTCGCGGACGGCGTCCAAGGCCGAGTGCACCCAGGCGTAGTCGCCGTCCGGCAAGGCCCTGCGATAGGTTTGTCGGAAGGGCTCGCCGGTCCTGGCGACCGCCTTCGACGCGGCGATGACCGCCATCCGCTCGTCGGGATGCACCAGCGCCCAAAGCTTTACGGCGACCGCCCGGAGGGTGGGCAAGGGGACGAAGGTGTCCGTCGCGCCGGCGGTGTGCAGCTCGCCCCGCTTGAAGTCCATGTCCCACATGTGCAGCTCGCCGATGTCCAGGGCGACCTTCAGGCGATCCTCGGAGCGCCGCGCGGCCTCGAGGGCGGCGACCACATGCGTCACGTCGACAGTGGTGACCAGGATGCCGCCGATCTCTCCGGCGGCGTCGCGCCACGGGTTCATCTCCGCGCGGATCCAGCGCTCGCCGCCGTCGGGCAGAACGATGAGATCCTGGTCGACCTGGATGGATTCGCCGGCCATGCAGCGGTCGTACAGGTGCTTGGCTGTCAGGGTCTCCGGACAGGCCTCGTACAGGATGCGGCCGACGATGTCGGGCTGCTGGCGCTCGATGCGCCACCGGGGGCTGGTCTCGATCACCCGCATGTCGCGATCGACCATGGCGATCGCCACCGGCGCCGATTCCACGTAGCCGGCCATCATCTCGCGGGCGGCCTGCGCCTGGCCCCGGGCCCGCGCGAGTTCGTGATGGGCGGTATGGCGGGAGCATTCGTCCGAGGCGATGGCCGCGAGGTCCTCCAGGGCGGCGGCGACGTCGGCGTCCAAGTCGCGGACTTCGGGGCCGGCGATGCAGACCGCGCCGATCCGCTGGCCGTCGGCCAGGCGAACGGGCGCGCCGGCGATGAACCGCACGGGCCGCGCCGGGTCGTGGATTTTCGGGTGATCGCGCAGGCGCGGGTCGAGGGTGGTGTCGGCGATCCACAGAACCCGGTCGAGATCCATGACCGCCCCGGCGAACGCCATGGACTGCCGCACGAGGGGCATCCAGTCCCCGTCGTGCTCGGAGTGCCAGATCTCGTCGTCGGCGGCCAGGAGGACCGAGGCGTACTTCGCCCCCGAACAGGCCCTCGCCACGCGACAGAGGCGATCGATGGTCGGCCGAAGTTCGTGGAGGCCGAGCGCGCGGATGGCCTGCACCCGCGTTTCCCCGTCCCGGGCGCCGCCGTTTTCAGCCATGTGTCGATAAGGCCCCATCAGATGGGGCACACCCTTAACGCGAAGCGGTTAAATTTCTGTCGCCTGCGTCGAATCGGGACGGCTAGAGCAGCTTGATCTCGCGCAGGCGCTGCTGGAGGAAATCATCGGCGGTGATCGGCGCGGGATGCAGGTCCGGGCGCGCCAAGCCGATGCAGCCGGGCAGGGTGCGGATTTCATAATCTGGATTAAAATGCAGGAAGAACGGCGTCGAATAGCGCGCGGCGCCGCGCCGCTCCGGCGCCGGATTGACCACCCGATGCGTCGTCGACGGCAGGACATGGTTGGTCAGCCGCTGCAGCATGTCGCCGATGTTCACCACCAGGGAGCCTGGCGGCGGGTTGATCGCCAGCCAGCGGCCGTCGCGGTCCAGCACCTCGAGCCCCGCCTCCTCCGCGCCCAGCAGCAGGGTGATGACGTTGATGTCCTCGTGCGCGCCCGCGCGGATGTTGGGCCCCGCCTCGGGCACGGGCGGATAGTGCAGCAGCCGCAGCACCGAATTGCCGTCCTTGACGGTCTCGTCAAAAAACCCGCGATCCAGGCCGAGATAGGCGGCGATCGCCGCCAGCAGCCGCCGGCCCATGTCGTCCAGCGCGCCGAACAGCCAGGCGACGTCGCGGTGGAAGCCCTCGACCTCCGCCGGCCAGACGTTGGGCGGCATGGTGTCGGCGTAGCGGTGGCCGGGCGGCAGGTCCCGGCCCATGTGCCAGAATTCCTTCAGGTCGAAGTGGGCGGCGTCCTTGGCCGTCTCGATCCCGAAGGGGGTGAAGCCGCGCTGGCCGCCGACGCCGGCGATGTAGCGGCGCTTGACGTCCTCGGGCAGGGCGAAGAAGGCCCGCGCGTCGGCCAGCGCCGCCGCGATGCGGCCCTGGGGCAGGTCGTGGTCGGCCACCACGGCGAATCCGTAGCGGGCGAACGAGCCGCCGAGCGCCTGGGAAAAGCCCGCGAAGTCGCGGTCGAAGTCCTGGAACGAAACGGGCCGGATGCCGGCCGGGTCGGCGGTCTCAGTCATGCCGCGGCTCCTACACCGGTTGGTCGTCGGTCTCCACCTTGCGCGCCGCCGCGGGGCGGGGCGGGCCGCCCGCCTCGTCGACCTCGTCGTCCTCGCCGCGCATCTGCTGCATTTCGGCCCGCAGCAGCTGGTCCATGGTCTCGCGGGAGTCGCGGGTCGCAAGGGTGTAGCGCTCCTCCTCGCCCCAGACCGGCGCGAGCTTCTGGAACAGGGCCGCGTCGTGCTGGCGGAAGACGTTGGCGGCGCGGACGGCGCGGCGCTCGCTGAAGCCCAGGCGCATCAGGGCGCGGCGGCCGAAGGCGAGCGCGCCCTCGAAGGTCTCCCGCTCCACCTCGTCGGCGCCATGGCGCAGCTCCTCATAGGCGTGCCGCCGGTCCCAGGCGCGGGCGATGATGGTCAGGTGCGGGAAGGCCTCGCGGGCGCCCTCGACCAGCTCGATGGACTTGTCCCGGTCGTCGATGGCCACCAGCAGCAGCTTGGCCTTCTCGGCGCCGGCCGCGCGCAGCAGGTCCAGCCGGGCGGCGTCGCCGTAGTGCACCCGCCAGCCGAACCGGCGCAGCAGGTCGATCTGCTCGATGCTGGAGTCCAGCAGCGTGATCTTGAAGTCGTTGGCCTGCAGCATGCGGGTGGCGATCTGGCCGAAGCGGCCGAAGCCGGCGACGATCACGTCGGGATCGCCCTCGTCGAAGGGCAGGCGCTCGGGCTCGGGCCCGTCCAGTTCGCGGCGGTCCAGCACCAGGCGCTCATAGGCGGCGAAGGCCAGCGGCGTGGCGGCCATGGAGACCGCGACGATCGCGGCCAGCAGCTTGGCGAGGTCGGGGTCGAGCACCCTTGCGCCCACCGTGAAGGTCAGGAGCACGAAGGCGAACTCGCCGCCCTGGGCCAGCGCCACGGCGGTGGTGGCGGCGTCGCGGCGGCGGAGGCGGAACAGCCGCGCCGCGCCGAACATGACCAGGCCCTTCAGCGCCATCAACCCCAGCACCGCGCCGATCACCGCCAGGGGGTTGGCCGCGACCAGCGAAAAGTCCAGCGCCGCGCCGACGGTGATGAAGAACAGGCCCAGCAGCAGGCCCCGGAACGGCTCGATGTCGGTCTCCAGCTCGCGCCGGAATTCGCTTTCGGCCAGGACCACGCCCGCCAGGAAGGCGCCCAGCGCCGGCGACAGGCCGACGATCTGCATCAGCGCGGCGACCGCGATCACCAGCAGCAGGGCGAAGGCGGTGAAGATCTCGCGCAGCCGGGCCGCGGCGATGAACCGGAAGATCGGCCGCGTGAGGTAGCGCCCGACCACGATGACGGCGGCGATGGCGCCCATCACCGCCAGCGCCCGCATCCAGCCGGGAAGGGGGTCGAGCAGGCTGCCGTCGTGCCCGCCCGCGGCGGCGGCGTGGAGCGGAGCGCCCACCGCCAGCAGCGGCAGGAAAGCGAACAGCGGGATGATCGCCAGGTCCTGGAACAGCAGCACGCCGAACGCGGATTCGCCCACCGGCCCCTGGCGCAGGCCCTTCTCCTCCAGGTTCTGCAGGACGATGGCGGTCGACGACATGGACAGGATCAGGCCGACGGCCAGCGCCATCCGCCAGTCCATCCCCAGCAGCATGGCCGCCGCGCCCAGCACGCCGGTGGTGGCCGCCAGCTGCGCCGAGCCCAGGCCGAAGATCATGGCGCGCATCCGCCAGAGCAGCGCCGGGCGCACCTCCAGCCCGATCAGGAACAGCATGATCACCACGCCGAACTCGGCGAACCGCATGACGTCGCCGGTTCCGCCCACCAGGTTCAGGGTGAACGGCCCCACCAGGATACCGGCGAACAGGTAGCCCAGCACCGAACCGAGGCCGAGCCGCTTGGCGATCGGCACCGAAACCACGCCCGCGGTCAGGTAAACCAGGGCCTGGATCAGCAGGCTCTGGCCGCTCATCGGGCGCCTCGCGGCCGGTCGCCGAGGGTCAAATCTGCAAGCATGCCGTGACTATGGACCGGCCCGCGCGCCCGGCGCAGGGGATTTTTGCGCGCCCCGGCTTGCAAATGCTGCGTTGCGGCGTAACACGAGGTCATGGCTGACAAGGTTCGCAAGGACGCGGTCGAGGCGCTGTCGGGGCTGCTGTTCGACGGCATGACCATCATGTCCGGGGGCTTTGGCCTCTGCGGCATCCCGGAAAATCTGATCACGGCGATCCGCCAGGCCGGCGTGAAGGACCTGACCGTGATCTCCAACAACTGCGGGGTCGACGACTTCGGCCTGGGCGTGCTGTTGGCCGGCGGGCAGATCCGCAGGATGATCAGCTCCTATGTGGGCGAGAACCGGCTGTTCGCCGAGCTTTACCTGTCGGGCAGGCTGGAGCTGGAGTTCAACCCGCAGGGCACGCTGGCCGAGCGCATCCGCGCCGGCGGGGCGGGCATCCCGGCCTTCTTCACCAAGACCGGGGTGGGCACCCTGGTGGCGGAGGGCAAGGAGATCCGCGAGTTCGACGGCGAACTCTATGTGATGGAGCGCGGGCTGACCGCCGACCTGTCCATCGTCAAGGCCTATGCCGGCGACGCCGAGGGCAACCTCGTCTACCGAAAGACCGCGCGGAACTTCAATCCGATGATGGCCACCGCCGGCAAGGCGACGGTCGCCGAGGTCGAGAAGCTGGTTCCCGTCGGGGCGCTGGACAAGGACAATATCCACACGCCGGGCATCTATGTGGACGCCATCGTCGAGGGCGTCGCCTATGAGAAGCGCATCGAGCAGATGACCACCCGCCCCAAGGCAGAGAAGGTCCCCGTCTGATGGCCTGGACCCGCGACCAGATGGCGGCCCGCGCCGCCGAGGAGCTGCGCGACGGCTTCTATGTGAACCTGGGCATCGGCATTCCGACCCTGGTGGCCAACTACATCCCCGCAGGCGTGACGGTGACCCTGCAGAGCGAGAACGGCATGCTGGGCATCGGCCCCTTCCCCTATGAGGGCGAGGCCGACCCGGACCTGATCAACGCCGGCAAGCAGACGATCACCGAGCTCGAACAATCGAGCTATTTCAGCTCCGCCGACAGCTTCGCCATGATCCGCGGCGGCCACATCAATCTGTCGATCCTGGGGGCCATGCAGGTGGCCGCCAACGGCGACCTGGCCAACTGGATGGTGCCCGGCAAGATGGTCAAGGGCATGGGCGGGGCCATGGACCTGGTGGCCGGCGTCAAGCGCGTGGTGGTGGTCATGGAGCACACCGAGAAGACCGGCGCGCCCAAGCTGGTGAGCGCCTGCTCCCTGCCGCTCACCGGCCAGGCCGTGGTCGACCTGGTGGTCACCGACCTGGGCGTGTTCGACCTGAGCCGCGGCCGCAAGCCGGTGACCCTGGTCCAGCTCGCCCCCGGCGTCGGCCTCGACGAGATCCGCGCCAAGACCGACGCGCCGTTCGAGACCGCGCTGGCGGCCTGAACCGGCCGGGATTCGCCGAGGCGGGGTGCGATCCGCAGCCATCCCGTGTAGAATTGGCGCCGCCCCTCAACCCCGCCGAAGGACGCCCAGATGAATCGCGCTCAAACCACGCTCGCCGCCGCCGCCGTGATGGCGATGATGGGGGGCGCGGCCCTCGCCGCCGACCAGATGGACCACGCCAAGGGCGCGCCCGGCGCGACGGAGAAGTGCTATGGCGTGGCGCTGGCTGGCCAGAACGACTGCATGGCCGGCCCCGGCACGTCCTGCGCCGGCACGTCCAAGGTCGACTATGACGGGGCGTCCTGGAAGAAGGTCGCCAAGGGCACCTGCACCCAGATCACCACGCCCAAGGGCCCGGGCTCGCTGACGCCCAAGGCCTGATCCCTCGCCGGGGTTCCGCGCGATGGACGCCGGACCGACCGCGGGGCTTGGCCTGAAGCCGCAACACTATGGCGACGCGGTCGCCTGCCGCGCGGCCGGCCGGTGGTTCGAGGTCCACCCCGAGAACTACATGGCGCAAGGCGGCCCGCGGCTGGCCTGGCTCGAGGCCGTGCGCCGCGAGGCCCCGGTCTCCCTCCATGGCGTCGGCCTGTCGCTGGCCGCCGATGGTCCGCCCGATCCGCGCCACCTGGCGGCCCTGAAGCGGCTGGTCGACCGTTTCCAGCCGTTCGCGGTCTCCGAGCACCTGGCCTGGTCGGCGCGCGGCGGCCTCTACCCGCCCGACCTGCTGCCGTTCCCCCGCACCCGGGCGATGCTGGACCAGGTCGCGGCCAACGTCTCGCGCATGCAGGATGCCCTGGGACGCCTGGTCCTGGTGGAGAACCCCGCGCTCTACATGCCGCTCGCCGGCCATGAAATGGACGAGCCGGCGTTCCTGGCCGACCTCGTCCGCCGCACCGGCTGCGGCCTGCTGGTGGACGTCAACAACATCCATGTGAGCGCCTGCAACCTGGGCTTTTCCGCCGAAGCCTATCTCGACGCCCTGCCGGCCGGGCCGATCGGTGAAATCCACCTGGCCGGACATACCCCCGACCCCCGGCTCGGCGAGCGGCTGCTGATCGACAGCCATGGGGCGCCGGTGGCCGAGACGGTCTGGGAGCTCTATGGCCGGCTGATCGCCCGGATCGGCCCGCGCCCCACCCTGATCGAGCGCGACGCCGACATCCCCGCCTTCGCCGAGCTGATGGCCGAGCGCGAGCGGGCCCACGCCCTGCTGACCGCAGCCGCGCGGGCGGAGCCGGCCCATGCGTGACGCCTTCCACGACGCCTTCGCCGCCGCCCTGGCCGGCGACGACGGCGCCCTGGGGCCCTGGTGGACCGACGCGGAGCGCGGCGCGGCCGGCCTGGCGGTCTATCGCAACACGGTCGCGCGCGGCTGCATCGAGGCCCTGGCGGGGCTCTATCCGACCGTGGCCGGGGCGGTGGGGGAGGACTGGTTCGCCGCCGCGGCCGGCCGCTTCGCCCGCGAACAGCCGCCGACCCGCCCCGCGCTGCTCGACTATGGCGAGGGCTTCGCCGACTGGCTGACGGGCTTCCGGCCGGCCGCCGGACTGCCCTACCTGCCCGACCTGGCGCGTCTCGACCGGATGTGGACCGAGGCCCACCTCGCCGCCGACGCCGTCCCGCTGGACGCCGCCGCCTTCGCGGCGCTGGGGGCGGAGGACTACGCCCAGGTTCGCGCCGTCCCCCATCCCAGCGCCCGCACGGCGTGGTTCGACACAGGCGCCGCCAGCCTGTGGCGGCGCCTGCGCGACCCCGCGCGCGACGACGGCGAGCTGGAGCTGGGCGATGCGCCGGAGGGCGTGCTGGTGCTCCGCCCGGCGCTGGAGGTCGAGAGCCTGATCCTGGGCCCCGCCGGCCTGGCCCTGCTCGCCGCCTGCCGGAACGGCCAGGCGCTGGGCGAGGCCGCCGCCGCGGCCCTGGCCGCCGAGCCCGACGCGGACCTCGCCGCCGTCTTCGCCGCGTTGATCGCGGCCGGCGCGTTCGCGCGGCTGGAGCGCTTGGAGTAAGGTCGCCCATCCGCAAGGGCTTCACGGCCCGCCCGCATTCGAGAGGCAGACCCATGACGTCGCGCCTGTTCACCACCGTGGCCGCCGGCTTAGCCCTCCTCGCCACGGCCGCGCCGGCCGCGGCGGCCTACCCGACCGCCGTGTTCGCCGGCGGCTGCTTCTGGTCGGCCGAGCACGACGTGGAGCACCTGCCGGGCGTCCGGCGCGTGGTCGTGGGCTATGCCGGCGGGACACGGGCGCGCCCGAACTACGGGAACCACGCGGGGCACCTGGAGGCGGTCCAGGTCACCTACGACCCCGCCCGGACCAGCTACGCCCAGCTGGTCGAGGGCTTCTTCCACCACATCGACCCCACCGACGCCGGCGGCCAGATCTGCGACCGGGGGCCGTCGTACCGGACGGCGGTGTTCGTGGCCTCGCCGGAGGAACGCCAGGCCGCCGAGGCGGTGAAGGCCAAGGTGGGCCAGGCCCTGGGCAAGCCGGTGGCCACCGCCATCCTGCCGGCGTCGAGGTTCTGGCTGGCCGAGGACTATCACCAGGACTACGCCCGCAAGAACCCGGCCGCCTACACCGCCTATCGGGTCGGCTGCGGCCGGGACGCGCGGATCAAGGCGGTGTGGGCAGGCCGCTGACGGGATCGCGCGGGCCTGGGCGGAAACCCTCGCCCACGAACATCCCGGCGCGCCGCTTGCGCTTGCGATCCAGATACACGCTGACGATCTCGGGGTCCGAGACGGCGGCGAAGTCGCGCTTCATCTCGTCGACATAGATCTGCTCCAGGGCGACGCCCAGCACCCGGCGGCCAAGCCCCGGCGTCAGCGGATCGGTGGTCTCGGCCTGGCTTTCGGGATGGTGCGTGCGCAGCCACATGACCAGCGGCGGGGCGCCCGGCCGGCCGAAATAGGCGCGGCCGTAATAGGCCGCGGCGTTGAACAGGAAGCGGTCGTTGACCGCCACCGCCGACAGGCCCCGGTCCCGTTCGCGCTCGACGCGGTCCAGCACCTGCTCGGTCATCTCGCGCCAGCCCTTGGCGCGCTTGAAGCTGTTGGCCAGGCCCATGGCCTCGGCGGTCGGGGGGACGGCGACCCAGACCAGGAAGAGCGCCGCCAGCAGGGCCTGGCTGGCCAGCGCCGCCAGCAGCCAGCCGCGCGCGCGCCAGCGGGTCAGCCAGGCGCCGGCCAGGACGACCCCGGCCACATAGCCCGCGCCGGCCCAGTTGGCGTTGGCGCGGCTGACGAAGGCCTGGCCGGCGACCAAGACCAGGGCCGGCAGGGCGAAGCACAGCAGCAGGCGGTCGGCGGGCGCCAGCCGGCGGCGCCCCGCCAGCACGGCCGCGCCGCCGACCAGGACGGCGAAGGGGATCGGTCCGAACACGCCGAACTGCGAGGCCACGAACTCGGCCAGCTCGGCGGGATTGAACAGCCGGTGGCCGCGCCAGTTGGCGTTGGCGGCGGTGTGCTGCAGCGTGGCGAAGCCGTGGGTCGCGTTCCAGGCCAGGTTGGGGACCAGCACCAGGGCGAGGGCCGCGGCCGCGGCGGCGATCGTCCCCGGCCGCCAGGGCGCGCGCGCCTCGCGCGACAGCGCCAGGTGCAGCCCCGCGCCCAGCAGCGCATAGACGGCGGCGTACTTCGACAGGAAGGCCAGGCCCATCGCCGCGCCGAAGCCCGCCGCGACGCCCAGCCGCCGCCGGCCCTCCGTATGCGGAAGCTCGACATAGGCCAGCAGGGCCAGCGCCAGGAAGAACAGCAGCGGGGCGTCGGTGGCCATGACCATGGAGGAGAGCTGCACCCCCGGCATCAGCATGTAGAGGGCGGCCGCGGCGAACCCGGCGGCCTCGTCGTACAGGCGCCGGCCGATGGCGAAGACCGCCAGCGTCGCGCCGGCGTGGAACAAGGGGGCGGAAAGCCGGACCCACGGCTCGGCGTCGCCGCCGAGCGCCGTCGTCGTCCAGATCGCCCAGGCCACCATCGGCGGCTTGGAATAATAGCCCCAGTCGAGGGTCCGCGACCAAAGCCAGTACTGGGCCTCGTCGGGATAGAGCTGCAGCGGGCTGACGAACAGCGTCACCACCCTGGCCAGGGTCAGCCCGGCCACCAGCAGGCCGACCGTGCGCCAGGGCGGGGCGGGTCGGCGGGTGGACGGAACGTCGGAAACCAAGGCGAAATCCCTGTGTCGGACCCAAGGCGGGGGCGGACCGTTGCGCGGCGAACGACCACTGTAAAGCGCCGGGCGCGCCTTTCCGGTCACAGTGCGGAAGGCGAGACGCAACCGTTACAAATCCGTCACCGCAGTCCCGGATATTGGCGCTATAGGGCGGGGAAAGTCGGGGTCGCGATCTGGTGCGCGACAGGGCTGATAGGGGATCTACATCATGCTGCTCAGCAAGAGGCTCGCCGGGGGCGCGGCTCTGACGGCGCTCGTATGCGCCATGTCGTCGGCCGTCTATGCGCAGGAGACGACCGGCGCGGTCCGCGGCCAGGTGACGGATGAGGCCGGCGCCCCGGTCGCCAACGCGACCGTGACCGTGACCCACACCCCCACCGGGTCGAGCGCGACGGCGCTGACCGGCGCTGACGGCGGGTTCTCGCTTCGTGGGCTGCGCGTCGGCGGCCCCTACCGGATCGGCGCTTCGGCGGCGGACTATGACAAGGGCGGGATCACCGTCCAGGCGATCGGCGTGGGCGACGCCGCCAATGTCGAGGTCGTGCTGTCGAAGCCGGGCGGCGCGGCGGTCTCCGAACTGGTGGTGACCGCGGCGAGCGCGGCGCCCAGCCAGGGCGGCCCGAGCTCGAACTTCTCCGAGAACACCATCCAGGCCCTGCCCTCGATCAGCCGCGACCTGAAAGACATCGCGCGGCTCGATCCCTTCGCCTCGATCGACCCCACCAACCAGGACGCGCTGTCCTTCGCCGGCGCCAACACCCGCTTCAACCAGCTGACCGTCGACGGCGTGCGCCAGAACGACGACTTCGGCCTGAACAACAACGGCTATCCGACCCAGCGCTCGCCGATCTCGCTGGACGCCATCGAGGCGGTGAACGTCTCGGCCGCGCCCTACAGCGTGATCAACAACGGCTTCACGGGCGGCCAGATCAACGCCGTCACCAAGTCGGGCTCCAACACCTTCCACGGCAGCGCCTACTATGAGCGCAGCGGCGGCGACTGGCAGGGCGACAAGGCCGACGGGACCTTCCTCGGCACCGACTTCAAGGAGAAGAACTACGGCGCCACCCTGGGCGGCCCGATCATCAAGGATCGGCTGTTCTTCTTCGGCGCCTACGACAAGTTCGACGGCTCGCTCGGGTTTGACACCGGCCCGGTCGGCAGCGGCGCCGGGATCATCATCCCGCGGATCACAACGACGTCCGTGGACGCCTTCCAGGCCGCGACCAAGACGCTCTACGGCTACGACCCCGGCACCTACCTCTCCGGGGCCTTCCCGGTGAAGGACGAGAAATGGCTGGGCAAGGTCGACTGGAACATCACCGACGATCACCGGGCCTCGTTCACCTACCAGAACACCAAGGGCAACTCGCTCAATGGTTCGGTGACCCAGTCCACGGCTGGCGCCAACAGCGTGACCCAGCCCCGGCTGGGTCTGGAGTCGGACCAATACAACAAGATCGAAGAGCTGATCTCCTACTCGGCGCAGGTGAACTCGCAGTGGACCCAGAACTTCTCCACCGAGCTGCGCTGGTCGAAGAAGGAAACCGACACCCAGCAACTGCCGCTCGGCGGGCTCTCGGTGGGCCAGGTGATCGTCAACGTCGCCGACCAGCCTGGCGTCGCCGCCGGCGCCGGCGCGCCGCAGATCCAGTTCGGCGCCGACACCTTCCGGCACGACAACTACCTGCATGTCGAGGTGGACACCCTCGAGGCCATCGCCCGCTACAAGCTGGGCGCCCATGACCTGGTGGTCGGGCTGCGGACGGAGAAGGACGACGTCTTCAACGTCTTCGTCGCCAACTCGATCGGCAGCTACACCTTCGCCAGCTATGCGGACTTCCTCGCCAAGCGGGCGACCAGCTTCTCCGTCACCGGCGGGGTCAACCCCACCGGCGGCACGGTGCCCGCGACCCTGGGCACAGCGCGCCTGGGCGCGGCCGACTTCAGCTACCGGCTGAACAGCGTCTATGCGGAGGACCGGCTGCAGGTGCTGCCGAATCTCGACATTTCGGCGGGCTTCCGCGCGGACTGGTACACGACCGGCGACATCCCCTCGCTCAACAACGCCTTCGTCCAGCGCAACGGCTTCTCGAACCAGGCGACCCTCGACGGCAAGAGCGTGCTGCTGCCGCGGGTGTCGTTCAACTGGGGGCCCATGGATCGCCTGAAGGTGACCGGCGGGCTTGGCCGCTTCTCCTCCACCGGCCTGAACGTGTGGCTGTCCAACCCCTACGCCAACAACGGGGTGAACCAGACCAACGCCGTCTGCCCGGCCGGCCCGTACCTGAACGTCGACCTGACCAAGGCCCCCGCCGGCTGCACCTTCACCCCCGGCAACGGCAGCACCAACGCGCTGGACCCGTCGTTGCTGATCCCGACGGTCTGGAAGGGCAATCTCTCCGTCGGCTACCGGTTCGACCTCGGACGGTTCGGCGACGACTGGCTGGTGCAGCTCGACTACATCAGGTCGGTCAACGAGAACGCCCTCTATTGGCGCGATCTGCGGGCGGTGCAGATCGGCGTCGCGCCCGATGGCCGGCCGGTCTATGGCCGCACCACCGGTCCCGGTACGACCGGCGGCAACGTCTTCGACTTCATGCTGACCAATATCGACAAGGGCGGCTCCGAGGCCGCGGCGATCACGGTGGCGAAAAACTGGAACGAGGGCTTCTGGGACGGCCTGAGCACGCGGTTCAGCTACACCCGCACCAACGCCGAAGACGCCAACCCGATGACCAGCTCGATCGCCCAGTCGAGCTATACCCGGTTCGGGACGTCGGATCCGGAGCGGCCGCCGTCAGCGACCTCTGACTACGAGATCCGCAACCAGTTCTCCGCGGACATCGCCTATGCGCGGAAGTTCTTCGGCGACAACGAGACCTCGATCCACGTCTTCGCCCAGCACCGGACGGGCCTGCCGTTCAGCTACACCTTCGCCAGCAGCAGCACCGGCGGGTTCGACAACGACTTCGGCTATAACGTCTCGAGCTATTCGGGCCGCCAGGCGAGTTCGAACGCGCTGCTCTACGTGCCGGCGTCGACGAACGGCAATGTCACCCTGACCAGCGACCCGAGGGTGACCTATGCGCCCGGGTTCAACATCGCCGCCTTCAACGACTTCCTGCAGACCAGCGGCCTGATGAACTATTCGGGCAAGATCGCGCCGCGAAACTCCTTCACCACGCCGCAGCTGACCACCATCGACCTGCGGATCAGCCAGGAGCTGCCGGCCTTCTTCCCCGGCGGCGCCAAGCTGCTGGTCTATATGGACGTCGAAAACCTCGGCAACCTGCTCAACGACAAGTGGGGCGTGCTCGAACAGTACGACTTCTCGCGGCTGGTGCCGGTGGTGAACGTCCAGTGCGGCGCGGGCGGCGCTGGAGCCTGCGCAGCGCCGGGCGCGACCTACACCTATTCCGGCTTCACCGGGGTGCAGAAGCCCTTCATCCGGTCCGAGCGCTCCCTGTGGCAGATCAAGGTCGGCGTGAAGTACAAGTTCTAAGCCGCGAGGCCTGGTCCGCGGCCAGGGGCGGTCCGGTTGCGGGCCGCCCTTTTTCGTTGCGCGCTTGACGCCGGGGGCTGCTCCGCCCATCTGCGCGCGTTCGTAGGGCAAGGGGTTTTGGCGATGAGCCGTGTCGTTCCCGCCGAGTGGGCGCCGCACCGGGCCATGTGGCTGGGTTTCCC